>Ga0302181_10000325_pt1 | contig 41279 bp, 40 predicted proteins | sample I_Palsa_E3_3_FD_198786 | JGI IMG/M metagenome (GOLD analysis project Ga0302181, IMG submission 198786) | Peat permafrost microbial communities from Stordalen Mire near Abisko, Sweden - I_Palsa_E3_3 | ecosystem: Environmental > Terrestrial > Soil > Palsa > Peat permafrost | place: Sweden...
CGACTCCCATGGGTCCGTGCCGGCCCTCGCCCGCAGCGCCAGCGACTCGCCGGCGGCGGCGGCGACCAGCGCGTCCCGGAGCTCGGCGTCGGCGGGCCGGGCGGCCGCCTCACCGCGCTCGATCAGGCCGGTGTCGAGCTGACCGGCGACGACCGCCGGAACTGCCAGCAGACGCCGCAGGTAGCCGGCGTTGGTCGGCAGGCCGAGCAGCCGCAGCTCGTCGAGTGCGTGCCCGAGCCGCTCCAGCGCCTCGGCGCGGTCAGCGCCGGTCGCGATCACCTTGGCCAGCAGCGAGTCATAGTGGGGCGTGACGACCGAGCCTCGGCGGATGCCGCCGTCGACCCGAACGCCGGCGCCCGACGGCTCCCGGTAGGCGACGATCGTTCCGGTGACGGGCAAAAAGCCGCTGGCCGGGTCCTCGGCGCAGACGCGGGCCTCGATGCTGTGCCCGCGCAGCTGCACCTCGTCCTGGGTGAACGAGAGCTTGCGGCCGGAGGCGATCAACAGCTGCTGCTCGACGAGGTCGAGCCCGGTGACCTGCTCGGTCACGGGGTGCTCGACCTGCAGCCTGGCGTTGACCTCGAGGAAGAACCACTGCGACGGATCGTCGGCGGAGACGAGGAACTCCGCGGTGCCGGCGCCGACGTACCCCGCCGCTCGGGCCAGCGCGACGGCGGCCGCCCCGAGCGCGGCTCGCAACGGCTCGGAGACCACCGGGGACGGGCTTTCCTCGATGACCTTCTGGTGCCGGCGCTGCAGGCTGCACTCGCGCTCACCGAGGTGCACGACGTTGCCGTGGGCGTCGGCCAGCAACTGGACCTCGACGTGCCGGGCGCGGGGAACGTAGCGTTCCACCAGCAGCGTGTCGTCGCCGAACCCCGTGCGGGCCTCGCGGCGTGCCGCGGCGAGCGCATCGCCCAGCGCGTCGAGCTCGGACACGATCCGCATCCCGCGACCGCCGCCGCCCGCGGCGGCCTTGATCATCAGCGGCAGCCGCGCCGGGTCGGCGGCGGCGAACTCGGCGATCTCCCGATCGCTCAGGCCCGCCCGCCGCAGGCCCGGCAGCACCGGGACGCCGGCCGCCTCGGCGATGTCCTTGGCAGCCGCCTTGTCGCCGAGCGCCTCGGTCGCCGCCGGCGGCGGGCCGACGAACACGATCCCGGCCCGCTCGCACGCCCGCGCCAACTGCGGGTTCTCCGACAGGAAGCCGTAGCCGGGATGGATCGCCTGCGCGCCGCTGCGGACCGCCGCCTCGACGACCCGCTCGATCGACAGATAGGACTCGGCTGCCGGCGCGGCGCCGAGCCGGATCGCGACGTCGGCGAGCTCGACGTGCGGCGCGTCCGCATCGGCGTCGGAGTAGACGGCGACGCTGCGGACCCCGAGCCGGCTCAGGGTCCGGATCACGCGCACCGCGATCTCGCCTCGGTTGGCGACCAGCACGGAGTCGAACATCAGATGCCCGGCGCCGGGGCGGCGCTGCGGTCCAACGTGTCGGCGGTGACACCGGTCTCGCGCAGCGCGAACTTCTGGACCCGCTGGCTCGGGGTCTTCGGCAGCGCATCGACGAGCCGGACGTACCGGGGCACCGCGAACCGCGCGAGTCGCCGCTCGCAGTGCGCGAACAGCGTCTCGAATTCGAGCACGTGACCGGGCGTGACGACGACGGCGATCATCACCTCGTCCTCGCCCAATTCCGACGGCACCCCGTAGGCCGCGACCTCGAGCACCTCGTCGAGCTCTGAGATCACGCTCTCCAGCTCCCACGAGGAGATGTTCTCGCCGCGCCGCCGGATGCAGTCCTTGATCCGGTCGACGTAGTAGAGGAAGCCGTCGGCATCGGCGCGAGCCGTGTCGCCGGTATGGAACCACAGGTTGCGGAACGCCTCGGCGGTCGCGTCCGGACGTTTCCAGTACTCGATCGGCACGATCCCCGGCAGCTTCGGCCGCACCTGGATCTCACCGGCCTCGCCGGTCGCGACGGCGCGGTCGCGCTCGTCGGCGAGCCTCACCTCGAACCACGGCGCCGGCCGGCCGATCGAACCGACCCGGTGCTCACGGTTCCAGATCGCGATCCCGATCTCCGTCATCCCGTAGTGCTCGAGCACCTCGACCCCGAAACGCCGCTCGAACGGCTCCCACAGCGCCGTCGGCGTCGCCGCCGAGTAGGTCCTTCGGACGCAGTGGTCACGGTCGTCGTCACGCGGGGGCTGGGCCGCGATCATCGAGATCATGGCGCCCATCGCGTTGAAGCTGGTGGCGCGCTCCTCACGCATCCTGTCCCAGAACCGCGAAGCGCTGAACCGCTCGTCGATCACGAGCTTGGCGCCGGTCCTGATCGCCGCCATCACCGACGTGTACTTCGCGTTGACGTGGAACAGCGGGAACGCCGTGTACAGCGTGTCCTCCGCGGTCCAGCCGCAGAACACGGCAGCGCAGTTGGCCAGGTGCAGGTTGGCCGCGTGCGTCAGCACGACCCCCTTGGACGGTCCGGTCGTGCCCGACGTGTAGAGGATGCAGGAGACGGTCTCGCCCTCGAGCGTCGGCAGCCGCGGCGGGCCGCCGCCCGCGAGCACGTCCTCGAAGCGGTGGGTGTCGACCCACGGCAGCGGCTCGGCCTCACCGCGGACGATCACGCGCCGCAGGTTCGGCAGCTCGAGCCCGTGCAGTCGCGGCACGAACTCGGCATCGCAGAACAGGGTGCTGCTCTCCGACTGTCCGAGGACGTGCTGCAGCAGCGGCCCCCTGTAGGCGCTGTGGACCGGAACCTCGATCGCGCCGAGCCGGGCGATCCCAAACCACGCCTCGAGGAACTCGGGGACGTTGCCCATCATCACCGCGACCCGGTCGCCGCGGCCGATCACCCAGGCCTGCAGCGCCCCCGCGACGGCCCGGCTGCGCGTCTCCAGCCTGCCGGGGGAGACGTCGCCGGTCTCAAAGCGGACCAGCAAGCGGTCCGGATCGGCCTCCGCGGCCCGTTCCAGCTCGCTGCCCAGGGTGCGCGCCAAGTCGACGTCGATGCCGTTAGCGGTCACCCGCATCCAACGTTCATCGGGCGCTGCAGACACGAGATCGAGCCTCGCATCCGCGCCCGGAGAGGACGACTGGCGCTTGCGCCAGTCCCGGGCGTGATGCCGCGCGTGACAAGCTCGCGTGTGACCCGACCGGAGGGGATCGATGACGACCGAGGGGATGCGGCTGGAGCCGCGCGACGAATATCCGCATGAGCCCGACGCGGTCTCGAACTTCAACGAGAGCGTGTACGTCAACGGCTTTGACCCGGCCCAGCGGGTCGGTGGCTGGCTGCGGCTCGGCAATCGCGTCAACGAGGGTTACGCGGAGCTGTCGGTGTGCCTGTATCTGCCCGACGGACGCGTCGCCTGCCAATTCGGGCGGCCGCAGATCTCGCACAACGAGGCGTTCGCGGCCGGCGGTTTGCGCTACGAGGTCGACGAGCCGTTCCAGCGGCTCGAGGTCAGCTACGACGGCGAACTGCTGCTGCTCGACGATCCGTCGCAGCTGCGCGACCCGGGCACGCTGTTTCAGACCGCCCCCCGCCTCCAGGGCGGGGTCAGCTGGGATGTGTCGGCAATCTCGCCGACCCATGGCGGTGAGCCGATCTCCGAGGCGGGGGTGGCGCGGATGTTCTACGGCCACCAATTCTCCCGCGGCCACTTCAACCAGCACATCGCGGTGAAGGGCATGATGCGGGTCGGCGACGAGCAGTGGGAGCTCGACGCGTTCGGCTGGCGTGACCATTCGTGGGGTCCCCGCTTCTGGCAGGCGATCTGGGCCTACCGGCTGTTCATCGGCAGCCTGGGTCCCGACCGCGGGCTGATGCTGCTCAAGAACATGCATGAGACCGGCGGTTCGAGCCGGCGTGGGGTGCTGCTCGTCGACGGCGCCTACGAGGAGGTGCTCGATCTCGACGTCGTCACCGACTGGTCGCCTGAGCGTGATCCGACCGGAGCGACGATCACGGCCTGGACCGCCGAGCGCAAGGAGGTGATCCGCACGCGGGTGCTGACGATGACGCCGCTGCGCAACCGGCGCCGCACCGAGGACGGTGCGCTGCTCGTCTCACGTGTCGCCGAGGGGTTCACCGAGTTCACCTGGGGTGACCACGTCGGTTACGGGATGACCGAGTACATCGAGCGGCTCGACGACGACGGTCAGCCGGTCGGCTACCCGCTCTGAGCGCGGCCCGCCCGACTCAGGCGCTCTGACGGCGGGCGGCGGCGATCATCGTCTCGCGGGCTGCGACCGCGGCGGCGGTCGTCGGGTGCACGGCGTAGCCGCGCTCGTCGACGATCTCGTCCCAGCGCTCGAGCACGCCCTCGGCGGTCAGGTCGGGGTCGATGATCCCCGGGGTCTCGCCGATGAACACGCGGGCGAACCGGCCGAGCCCGGCCCACATCACCTCGCCGTTGACCGGGCACGACTCGTGCGCGAGTACGAGCACCATCGGCACCACCCGGTCGGGCCCGCGCAGCGGGTCCATCGGGGCGTCGGGATCCAACGGCGGTAGCGCGCACTTGGCTCGGTATTCAGGGTCGGTGACCATCCGCGTCTCGGCCGCCGGCGCGATCATGTTGACCGCGATTCCGTGTCCGGCGCCGGCGTCGGCCAGCGACCGACCGAGCGACACCGACGCGCCCTTGGCGGTCGAGTAGGAGATCAGGAACGATCCGCCGTAGAGGCCGATCGAGGCGGTCAACACGACCCGGCCGTAGCCGCGCTCGGTCAGCGTTGGCCACGCGGCGCGCGTCACGTTGAATGCGCCCAGCGCGTGGATCTCGACGTGGCGCTGCACCATCTCCAGCGGGAGCTCGGGCAGGCCGCCCGGATCCATGTTGCCCGCGTTGTTGATCACGATGTCGACCCGCCCGAAGCGCTCGAGCGCGTCGGAGACGATCGACGTCGCGCCTGCGGGGGTGGTGACGCTCGCCGAGTTGGCGATCGCCTCGCCGCCGGCAGCGGTGATCTCCTGGGCGACCGCGGCCGCTGGGCCGGGATCCGAGCCGCCGCCGTCGAGCGATGCGCCGAGGTCGTTGACGACCACGCGGGCGCCGCGCGCGGCGAGCGCCAGCGCGTACTCGCGCCCGAGTCCGCGGCCCGCGCCGGTGACGATCGCGACGCGCTCGTCGAACCGCAGCTCGCCTGGGGATGGGGACATCGATCCTCCTGGTAGTCGCCGAGTTTCAGCCGACGCCGGTCATCACGCCGCCGTCGACCGAGATCGCGGTCCCGGTGATGTACGACGAGCGGTCCTCGAGCAGGAACAGCACGAGCTCCGCGATCTCCTCCGGTTGCCCGTAGCGCTTAAGGGCGGTGGTGCCCTCGAACATCTCGCGCGCGGCGGCCGGATCGGCCGGGTTGATGAGCTCCTCGATCGAGCGCATCAGCGGCGTGTCGACCGGTCCGGGGCAGATGCAGTTACAGCGGATCGGGATGTCTGCGTTCTCGAGCGCGACGCTGCGCGTCAGTCCGAGCACGGCGTGCTTCGAGGCCGTGTAGGCCGACAAGGTCGCGTAGCCCTGCAGGGTGGCGGTCGAGCCGACGTTGACGATCGCCCCGCCGCCCCGGGCCCGCATCGACGGCAGGCACTCGCGAATCGTGTAGAAGGTGCCCAGCAGGTTGGTCGCGACGACCTGCTCGAACTCCTGGATGTCCGTCTCCTCCAGGCGGGCCGAGCGGCCGTTCATCCCCGCGTTGTTCACCAGCCAGCGTGGGTCGCCGTGGCGTTCGCGGACCTCGTCGATCCAGGATTTCACGCGGCCGTGGTCGGTGACGTCGACGACCGTGAAGTCGGCGGCGCCGCCCGCGGACTCGATCAGCGAGACGGTCTCGGCGCCGCCGGTCGCGTTGCGCCCGCACAGCGCCACCGGGGCTCCGGTGGCCGCGATCGCGATTGCGATCGCGCGGCCGATACCGCCCGAGGCGCCGGTCACGACTGCGACGGCATGCCCGCTGCTCATAGGGTGACCCTCCCACCGGCGCGCACGTCCTGCCACTGGCCATAGCGCTAGTGGTCAGGCATGGAAGGGAAAACGGTCAACAAATGGTTGACTAACTTCCCAACCGCCGGCGCACGAACGAGAGCTCGACCGTGCGGCTCGCAAAACGCCACCCGTCGGGGGTGCGCCGGAAGCGGTCGTGCAGCTCACCGACGAACTTCGGGACCTCGAGCGTGACCGGCAGTTGCGGCTCACCGTCGCGGCTGTCGTGGCGATAGTTGACCATGTAGCAGAGCGACTCTGCCTCGTCGTCGGACACCAGGTCGACCGCGAGATTCGTACAGATGTGGCGTGAGACGCGCCGGGTGAGCTGCTCGCGTTCGGAAAACCACGCGCGGATCTGATCGCGACCCTGCAGATGCAGGTCGACGCCGCGCCACTCGCCGTCCTCGCAGAACAGGTCGGCGATCTGGGTCGCGTTGCCGAAGTCGACCAACCGGCAGTAGTGGACGATCAGGCGCTCGCACGCGCGCTCGGCCAGCAGGCGGGCGAGCTCATCCATCGAGCTACTGGCCGTTGGGGTCGCGGAGGTGCGCGGTGTCGTTGAACGCCAGCAGCGTCCACTTGCCGCTCGGCAGGCACATCAGCCGGGTGAGCGAGCCGTTCTCCGCGGACAGGAACGCGAACGGCCTGGCCCCCGTAACCTGGCTGCACGCCTCGGAGATGACGCCGCCGTGCACGACCGCCAGGGTCGTGTTGTCCGGGCCCGCGGCCTCGACGAGCAGCTCCATCCCGCGGCGCACGCGGGCGGAGAAGTCCTCCATCGGTTCGGCGTTGGGGATCACGTCCCAGCGCTCGGCGGCGAACAACTCCCGTGTGAGCGAGTCGTCGCTTGAGGCGCGATGGTTGAGCTGGCCCTCCCAGTCGCCGAGATAGACCTCGCGCAGCTCGGGCAGGACGACGGGCTCGATGCCGAGCCGCTCAGCCAGTGGCCTTGCGGTCGCCTGCGTGCGCCGCAGCGGCGTGACGAAAATCGCCTCGGTCTTGGCGGAGCTCAGCCGCTCGGCGACGGCCAGCGCCTGGTCGCGGCCGAGCTCGGTCAGGTCCGGATCGCTCTGGCCATCGATCAGCCCCAGCGGCTCCTCCGGGGTCGAATGCCGGGCCGAGCCGTGGCGAATCAGCACCACCTCGGTCGCCCCAGGCGGCAGCACGAACGGCCGCTGGAAGTTGCGTTGCATCGTGGAGGCAGCTTATGACCCGGACAGCGACCGCCAGTCCTGGCAAAAGCGCCAGTCGCGGTCGGGGTCGATCACGCGCCCCGCGCGCGCGAGAAGTCCGGTCGGCGGCGCTCCGCGAAGGCGGTCAGGCCCTCCTGCGTGCTCGCCGAGCGCCGCACCGACTCCCACTCCGCGCGTTCGCGAGCGAGGCCGTCGGCGAGCTCCAGCTGCGAGGCGGCGACCGCGAGACGCTTGGTCGCCTGGATCGCCTCGGCCGGTCCGTCGGCAAGCGCGCGGCCGACTTTCAACGCCTCCACCTCGGCGGCGCCGTCGTCGACCAGGCGGCTCACGATCCCCCAGGCGAAGGCCTGCTCGCCGATGATCCGCAGTCCGGTCATCAGCATGTCCCGCGCGACGCCCTGGCCGACCGCGCGCACCAGGCGCTGCGTGCCGCCGGCCCCGGGGATCAACCCGATCGTCGCCTCCGGCGTTCCCAGCTTGGCGCCACGGCCGGCGACGCGGATATCGCAGCACAGCGCCAGCTCGAGGCCGCCGCCGAGGCAGTGGCCGTCGATCGCGACCACGACCGGGCAGTGCAGTTCCTCGAACGCCGAGTACGTCCGCTGACAGAGCTCCACGAACGGCAGCTGCTCGGCGATCGTCGCCGCCGCCATCCAGGGGATGTCGCCGCCGGCCGCGAACATTCCGGGCACGGCGCTGGAGACGACCAGCGCACGGGTGTCGGGGCCCAGCGTGGCCACCGCCTCGCCGATCAGACTCAGCAACGGCGCGTCGAACTGGTTGACGGGCGGCCGGTCGAGCACGAGCTGCGCGAGCCCGTCGTCGTGGCGCACCCGGACCCAGCCGTCGGTCACGGCCTTGGGAATCGTCCGGTTACGAGGATCCTGTGCGCCATGCTGCGATCATCCTCAGCGGTCGGCGTGTCGGCACTGTCGGTACAGACAGTCGTACGTCGAGCGCGTACGCCGCCGTGGTACGTTCACGCAGCTCGGAGGCTCCGTGGACGAGGTGGATCGTGCTTGATCCGATTGGCGACCGAACGATCAACGACCTGCTGAGCGAGCGGGCCGACAGCCACGGGGATCGCACGTTCCTGGTCGTCGAGGACCGCGACGGAGCGATCGCCGAGTACACCTACGCCGAGTTCGAACAGCTCGTGCGGCGCTGCGCCGGTGGTCTGCACGAGCTCGGTGTCGGCCCCGGCGAGTTCGTCGTGATCCACCTCGTCAACCGCCCGGAGCTGCTGATCGCCTGGTTCGCGGCGGCGCGGCTGGGCGCCGCGATGGCGCCCTCGAACGTGGCCAACACCGCCGTCGAGCTGCAGCACATCCTCGAGGTCACCCAGGCGCCGTTGGTCGTCACCGAGACGGCGCTCGCGGACGTCGTGACGGACGCGCTCGCGCTCGCGGGCTCGGCGGCCAAGGTGGCGGTCGTGGGGGAGCCGGCCGGGTCGCAGATCGGGTTCGAGCAGCTGGTCAGCAGCGTCACCGAGCCGCCCGACGTGCGGGTCTCGTCGAACGACCTCGCCGAGCTGATCTTCACGTCGGGAACGACCCGGAAGCCCAAAGCGGTGATGTTGACGCACGCCAACTGCCTGCGGGCCGGGCTGGACTCGGTCCATTGCCTGTGGCTCGACGAGGGCGAACGCTGCCTGACGGCGCTGCCGATGTTCCATGTCAACGCGCAGGCGATGTCGCTGTTCGGGACGATGACGGTCGCGGGCACGCTGGTGCTGATCGGCGAGTTCCGCGCGAGCAAGCTGTGGGAGCAGGTGCGCCGTCACCGCGCCACCCAGACGTGCCTGGTGGCGATGCAACTGCGCACGATCCTGGCCCAGCCGCCTGCCGAGGGCGAGCGCGACCACCAGCTGCGCCGGTTGTTCTACGCGATCAACGTGACCGACGCCGAGAAGGAGGCGTTCGAGCAGCGGTTCGGAGTCACGCTGATCAACGGCTACGGCCTGTCGGAGGGGATGACGCTGCTGACGTGTGCGCCGATCGTCGGCCCGCGCCGCTGGCCGTCGATCGGGCGGCCATCGCCAGGACGTCGGATTCTGCTGCTCGACGACGACGGCCACGAGGTGGCGCCTGGCGAGGTCGGGGAGATCGTCGCTGTCGGCACCCCCGGCCGCGACATCATGCTCGGCTACTACCAGGACCCCGAGGCGACCGAGGCGGCGCTGCGACCCGGCGGCCGCATGCACACCGGCGACAACGCCTACGCCGACGAGCAGGGGTTCCTGTACTTCTTCGACCGCAAGAAGGACATGATCAAGCGCGCCGGCGAGAACGTCTCGGCGCTGGAGGTCGAGTCGGTCGTGCTCGACCATCCGCAGGTCGCAGAGGCGGCGGTGATCGGTGTTCCCGACAAAATCCGCGACGAGGCCGTGGCGGTCGTCGTCGTCGCCACTGGACCGCCCGAGCTGACGGCCGATCAGCTGATCGAGTTCTGCGCCGGACGGTTGGCGAAGTTCAAGGTCCCGACGGTCGTCCGCTTCGCCGACGAGCTGCCCAAGACCTCGATCGGCAAGGTCCGCAAGGACCAGCTGCGCAAGGCGTTCAGCGAGTGAGCAGCCCCTTCAGCGAGATCTCCGCGAAGATCTCGGCGACCTCCTCCGGGCTCAGCTCGCCGGCCGGATCGAACCAGGTATAGCCCCAGTTGGCCATCGCCAGCAGCGCCCGGGCGGTGATCTGGGGCGGCACGTCGATGAACTCGCCGGAGGACGTTCCGGCCGCGACGACGCCGCTGACGATCCGCTCGTAGAGGTCGCGCTTGACGACCAGCTCGTCCCACCGCTGGCCGCTCATCTCGTGCCGCTCCGACAAGAACACGGTGACGCTGTCACGGTGGCGGGCGACGAACGACATGTTGACCTCGAGAATCCGCCTGATTCGTTCCTCCGCTGCCTCGCTGCGCTGCAGCGCGATCGTCGTCCGCTCGATCAACTCGTCGATCATCTGCTCGTGGATCTCGAACAGCAGATCTTCCTTCTTGCGGATGTGGTGATACAGGCTGGGCTTGCGGATCCCGACCTCGTCGGCGATCTCGGACATCGACGCGGCGTGGTACCCCCGCTGCGAGAATACGCGAGCGGCCGCGGCGATGATGTCGTCGCGCACCCTGGGTACCGAGCCTGGGCGCTGGGCCGGGGACGGTTCCGGGGGGTTCTTAATCACCGGTTGGTCGTTTGCAACGGATCACGGACGGTGTAGGGTACGCGCAGCTGCTACCTACCGAGCGGTAGGGTTCGAAATGGTCGTGAGGAGAGCGAATGCCAGACGTTGAAGTGGAACCCCCGCGCGGGGTTAACCGAGACCCCTCGCCGATCGAACCGGTCGCGCACGGTCGCCACCGGTTGATGCGGCTCAGCCGCCGGTTCGAGGAGACCGTTCAGGAGCAGTTCGAGGAAGGCGCGGTACCGGGGCCGCTCCACCTCTCGATCGGGCAGGAGGCCGTCGCGGTCGGCGGCTGCTGGGACCTGCGCACGACCGACGCGGTCCTCTCGACCCATCGCGGCCACCACCACTGCCTGGCCAAGGGCGCCGCACCGGACCGGCTGATGGCGGAGCTGCTCGGCCGCAGCACCGGCTACTCGCACGGCCGCGGCGGGTCGATGCACGTCGCGATCCCGGCGATCGGGCTGCTCGGTACCAACGGGATCGTCGGCGGTGGCATCCCGATCGCGGCCGGCGCCGCCTACGGCATGCAGGCCCAGGCGCGCGACGACGTGACCGTCTGCTTCTTCGGAGAGGGCGCCGCCGCGGCCGGCGTGTTCGCCGAGGCGCTGAACCTGGCGGCGCTGTGGCAGCTGCCGCTGATCTTCATCTGCGAGAACAACCAGTACGTCGAGTTGACCCCGCAGGAGCTGCACGTGGCCGGCGAGCTGTACCGGCGCGGCGAGCCGTTCGGGATCCGCGGCGAGCGGGTCGACGGCAACGACGTCACCGCGGTCGCGGCGGCGGTCTCGACCGCCGTACAGCGCGCCCGCGCCGGCGGCGGGCCGGCGCTGATCGAGGCGGTCACCTACCGCTGGTTCGGACACTATGCCGGCGATCGCGCCGCCTACCGCGCCGAAGACGAGGTGCTCCAGTGGCGCGCGCAGGACCCGCTGCTGCGGTCGCGCGCGGCGATCGGCGACGCCGCCGCCGACGCGATCGAGGCCGAGGTGGAGCAGGTGATTGCCGACGCGCTCGAGTTCGCCCGAAGCAGCCCCGTCACCGGCGTCGACGCTCTGTCCCTCGATCACTACGCGCGCTGATGACGACCGCCGCCGTGGACACCAGGTCGTTGAAGTTCTGGCAGGGCATCAACCAGGCGCTGACCGAGGAGATGGAGCGCGACGAGCGGGTCGTGCTCGTTGGCGAGGACGTCGCTCGTCCTGGCGGGCCGTTCGGCGTCACCCGCGGCCTGCGCGATCGCTTCGGCGACCTGCGCGTCCGCGACACGCCGATCGCCGAGGCGGTGCTGGTCGGGCTTGGCGTGGGCTCCGCGGCGGTTGGTCTGCGGCCGATCGTGGAGATCATGTTCTTCGACTTCGCGATGATCGCGATGGATCAGATCGTCAACCAGGCGGCCAAGTTCCGCTACTTCTCGGGCAGCTCGCTGCCGCTCGTGATCCGGACGATGTGCGGTGCCGGTGGTCCCAACGGTGCGCAGCACTCACAGAACTTCGAGGCCTGGTACAGCGCCGTCCCCGGCCTGAAGGTGATCATGCCGTCCAACGCGGCAGATGCGAAGGGGCTGCTGAAGGCCGCGATCCGCGACGACGATCCGGTGCTGTTCATCGAGACGCTGGGCCTGCTGGCGGCCCGCTGCGACGTTCCGACCGGCGAGGACTTCGTGCTCCCGATCGGTGTCGCCGACGTCAAGCGCGAGGGCGCCGACGTGACGATCATCGCGATCGGCCGCCAGGTCGACCGCTCGCTGCAGGCCGCCGAGCGGCTGCAAGCGGAGGACGGGATCTCGGCCGAGGTGATCGACCCGCGGACGCTGCAGCCGCTGGACGCCGACGCGATCGTCGCCTCGGTCCGTCGCACCGGCCGGCTGGTCGTCGCCCAGGAGGCGACCTCGCCGTATTCGTTCGCTGCCGAGGTCTGTGCGATCGCGGCCGAGCGGTGCCTGTCGGAGCTCAAGAGCCCGCCGGTGCGCGTCACCTCGCCGTTCATCAACGTGCCGACGCCGGTGCCGCTGGCCGAGGCCCGCGCGCCCGGGGCGGATGAGATCGTCGCCGGCGTCAGAAAGGCGGTCAACGGGTGATCGGCGGTTTGATCGAGATCATGCTCCCCGATCCGGGCGACTCGACCGAGATCGAGGTGATCTCGGTGTCGGTCGCGCCCGGCGATACGGTCACCGCCGGCACCCCGTTGATGGAGGTCGCGACCGATAAGGCCAACGCCGATGTCGAGGCTCCGGCGGACGGCGTGATCGAGTCGGTCGGCGTCGCCGAGGGGGACATCATCGAGCCCGACAAGGTGCTCGCGATCCTGCGGACGTCGCGATGAGCACGACCTCGACCGTCACCGTCGGTCAGCGACTCGGCGCGTTCGCGGCGGGACTGACGATCGATGCGATCGGGCCCGACGTGCTCCAGAAGCTGCGCTGCAACGTCCTGCACGATCTCGGCTGCGCGGTCGCCGCGCATACCGCGGGCGAGGAGATCTGGGCGACGCTGCGCGATCGCGCTCCCGCCGAGGCGACGATCCTGTGCGACGGGGGCTCGGTCGCGGCCGAGTATGCGGCGTTCGCCAACGCGGCGCTGATGCACACGCGCGCGCAGGACGACACGCACTTCGCGGCCAAGACCCACGTCGGCTCGGCGATCGTCCCGGCGGCGCTGGCGCTCGCCGAGCGCGAGCACCGGCCAGGTGCCGACCTGTGCGTCGCGATCATCGCCGGCTGTGAGGTCGCCGCCGCCGTCGGCGAACGGCTGGCGGCGTCGACCACCGCCCGCGGCTTCCGCGCGACCCCGGTGTTCGGGACGCTCGGCGCGGCCGCCGCGGCAGCCTCGATTCTCGGCCTCGACGAGCGGCAGACGACCGACGCGATCGCGATCGCGGCGAGCTTCTCGGCGGGCCTGAACCAGACCTGGATCGACGGGACCAGCGAGTACCGGCTGCAGCTCGGGATGGCGGCGCGCAACGGGATCGCGGCCGCGACGCTGGCGGCCGGCGGGCTGCATGGCGCCCGGCACTGGTACGAGGGCGGGGCCGGCTTCGCGCGCGCGTTCGCGGGCCTGGAGGACGTCGCCGGCGGCGACTGGGAGCTCGGCGAGCGGTGGCGACTGCTCGACGTCACCTACAAGCCGTACCCCGTCTGCGCGATCACGCAGAGCCCGGTGCAGCTGGCGATCGATCTCGTCAGCGACAACGACCTGGACTCCGCCCGGATCACGTCGGTGTGCTGCGAGCTCAACTCGGCCGACCGCACGTACCCGGGGACGGTCAACGCGGGACCGTTCGACGACATCGGGGCGACACTGATGAGCGCCCAGTTCTGCGTCGCGATGGCGCTCAAGGATCGCAGCGCGACGTTGGCGGGCTTGCACGAGTTCGACGATCCGGAGCTGATGCGGCTGGTCGGCCTGACCGACGTGGCTGGGGACGACGCGATCCCGAACCTCGGTGCGCGCCTGCGGCTGACGACCAGCGACGGTGCGACGTTCAGCGGCGAGCTGATCCCCGATGACTCGACGTACGGCTGGGGCTGGGACGGCGTCGTCGCGAACCTCGAGCGGATGGCGCCGGAGATGGCGCTCACCGCCGATCGGCTCGACCGGCTGGTGTCGCTGGTCGCCGGGCTTGACGAGCTGGCCGACGTGAGCGCGCTGGCACGCGCGACGGTCGCCTAGCGGCGCGCGACCCGGCTCGGCTGACGGTCTGCGATCCCTGCACGCCGGGGGTGTGTCGACTAACGCCCGCCGTATCCGACCCATATCCACATCACCCCCGAGGCTTGACACGGCCAAGTCGGCGAGCGCCGCCCACCCGCTCGCCTCCGAGGTTTTGGCGAGCTGCTGCGGATTATCCGCAGCAACTCGCCGAGGTTCGTGCGGCTCCGAGCAGCGCAGACGTGCGGCTCCGAGCAGCGCAGACGAGCGGCTCCGAGCAGCGCAGACGTGCGGCTCCGAGCAGCGCAGACGAGCGGCTCCGAGCAGCGCAGACGAGCGGCTCCGAGCAGCGCAGACGAGCAGCTCCGAGCAGCGCAGACGAGCAGCTCCGAGCAGCGCAGACGAGCGGCCCCGCGCGAGCGCCGGACGCGCGGCGGCCCGGTTGTGGCGCTGAACTCGTCCCCTTGATTGATGCCGTTTTTCGAACCTGAGCCGCGCGTCGCCCGTACGCGAACCCGAGCCCACCACGGCGAATGCGCCTTCAGCCCACCCCTGGGCCGCAGTGCTCGATCAGCCCCGTGAGGATCTGCTGCGCGCGCTCGGGCGAGATCTGGAAGCTCGGCGGCGACAGCGCCACCTCGTCGACGAGCCCGTCGTAGCGATGCAGCTTCTCGCGGACCTGCGCTGGAGTGCCTGCGCAGGCCAGCTCATCGATCATCGGCTCGGTGACCGCACCGACCATCGCCTTCAGATCCCGCTCCGCGAACGCACACTGGATCGCGAGCGCCTCGGCGCCGAAGCCCGACGCAGCAAACAGCGCCCCGTAGGACTTGACCGAGCCGTAGAAGGCGATCATCGCGGCGGCGTCGCGGCGGGCCCGCTGCTCGTCCTCGTCCGCGACCGCGAGCGCGTACGTGGCGAGCGTGATCTCGGTCGGATCGCGACCGGCGTGTGCGGCGCCCCGTTCCAGCGCCGGCCGCACGACCTGCTCGATGTAGCGGGGTCCGAACATCGTGTGGCCGAGCAGTCCGTCGGCGACGCGGCCGGCGCTCTCGATCATCCGCGGGTTGACCCCAGCGGTGTAGATCGGGATCGGCCGTGGCGCCGCGGCGAGATCGCCCATCGAGCTGATCCGGACCCGGTAGAACCGCCCCTGGTGGTCGATCGGGCCGTCGGCGAGACGCCAAATCCGCCGGATCAGCGGCACCAGCTCCTCGATCCGGGCGGCCGGGGCGTCGCCATCGGCGCCATGCCAGTCGGAGATCATCCGCCGGGTGCCGTTGCCGATCCCGAGGATGAACCGGCCCCTGGACAGCTCATCGAGGTCGCGAGCCTCCGCCGCCAGCATCAGCGGCGTGCGACCCACCCCATACACGATCCCCGTCCCGACGGCGCAGCGTGAGGTCGCCTGGGCGATCGCCGCCATCGTCACGATCGCCGAGCGGTTGTAGAGCTCCGAGGTCCAAACGGTGTCAAAGCCGGCTGCATCGGCGTCGCGCGCGGCCTCGGCCATCGTCGCGATCGCCGGTGCGAACGCCGCAATCCCCCGCCTGGTGACGGTGGCACTCACCGTCTCACCATCCCATCAACTCCACCATGTCCTGCCGCAGGCCGGCGAACGAGAACCGCCCCCATGCCATCCGGACGTCGGTCGTGTGGCCGCCCGCGTACATCCAGACCGCGGTCCACTGGGTCGCCAGCAGCATCATGATCCCGAGCATCTGGAAGGTGGCGAGCGAGTCGTCGTCGATCCACCGCCCGGTCAGCTGGCCGTAGCGCTCCATGAACCACTCGCGCTCGGCGAAGGCGCACATCAGCGGGCTGTGCGCGCGCAGGTGCTTGCCGGCCTGGCGTGGTATCGAGATGTAGCCGAGGTCGAAGCGGACGTCGCCGCGGTAGGCGAGCTCCCAGTCGAGGATCGCCCGGATCCGATCGCCCCCTAAGAGCATGTTGCCGAGCCGGTAGTCGCCGTGCACGAGCCCCGGCCAGCCGACCCGCGGCTCGCGCTCGGAGACCCAGTCAAACGCCTCCTCCACGACCGGGTCGCGGACCAGCCGGCGGGTCTCGTAGACCTCGCGCCAGCGCGCCACGACCGCGTCGAAGCCCAGCGTCGGGAGCGCCTCGGGAAGCCCGGCGGCATCCGCTCCGTGGATCGTGGCGAGGTGCTCGGCGACCTGCGCGGCGATCACGCGTGAGCCGTTCCAGTCGTCGGCAAGCCACCGCTGGTCGGCGCGGCTGTAGGTGTTGGGCGCGGACCCCTCGATGTACTCCATCACGGCGAACCGGCCCCCGAACGGCGACGCGGGGTCGTCGATGAACGCGTACATCCGCGCGGTCGGGACCGGCAGGCGCTCCAGCTCGCGCAGCAGCCGGTACTCGAGCTCCAGATCGGTGTCGAGCAGCGTCGCGGGTGGCTGCACGCGGATCACGAACTGGCGCGTGCCGCCGGCGGTCTCGGCGACCGCGACGTAGGAGTGGCGCGACCACCCGCCGGCGAGCTGCCGCACGTCGGTGACGGCGTCGGAGCCGCCGAGCACCCCGGCCTGCAGCAGCGCCTGGGCGACGGCGGTCTCGCGGTCGCGGGTGGCGGTCACGAGCGCCCGGCCTCGATGCCGTCGGCGAGCAGCATGACTTCCGCGTCACACAGGGCGCGCAGCTGCGTCCGGATCTCGCCGCGGAGCCGGATCAGATCCCGATCGCGGCAGAGGTCGAGCAGCTCGCTGATCACGTCGCCGGCCGCCCGCGCGTCCGGCGACGCCCGCAGCCTGGCCGCCAGCCCCTGGAGCGCTCCCGCACCGGCTCGGCCGTCGCCGGCACAGGCCTCGTCGACGGCGTCGGCGATCGCGCCGCACCGGGCCGAGAGCTCACTCCCGAAGCTCGAGATCTCGATCGCCAGATGCCGCGACGCGCTGTAGGCCGACATCAGCTGGCCCCGATCGAACTCGTCGAGCTCGCCGTCGCCGCGGGCGGTCGTGCGGGCGGCGATCCCGATCGCAGCCACCATCTCCGACGGCGTCAGCGGGTTGAACATCTCATGGCCACGAGCGCCGGCGCCGTTCGAACGGGGGCTCGGACCGCCACGGCGCCTCGGCCGGGAGATCGTGTGAGACCGTCAGCGGGAATGCCGGTGGGCGCTTCTCCAGGAACGATTGCGCACCCTCGGCCGCGTCGGCCGAGGCCGCGCGTTGCAGGATGTAGATCGACTCCATCCGGTGGGCGTCCATCGGGTGCGCGGCCCCGGCCATCTGCCAGATCAGCTGACGGTTGAGCGCCACCGACACCGGCGCCGCGCGGGCGACCATGCCGCGGGCGACCTCACGGGCCGCCGCGAGCAGCTCATCGGGCGGGTGCAACGAGCGCACGAGCCCCGCCGCGAGCGCTTCGTCGGCGCCGAACAGCCGCCCGCTCAGCGACCACTCGAGCGCCTGGCTGATCCCGACCGCGCGCGGCAGAAACCAGCTGGCGGCCGCGTCCATGCACATCCCGCGGCGGCTGAACACGAACCCCCAGCGGGCGGTCTCGGCGGCCAGCCGGACGTCCATCGGCAGCGGGAAGGTGGCGCCGAAGCCGACGCCGTCGCCGTTGATCGCAGCGACGATCGGCTTCAGGCAGCGGAACATCCGCAACGCGATCAAGCCGCCGCTGTCACGCGGGATGCCGCTCGGCGCCAGCGACTCGGTCCCGCGCTCGGCGGCGCGCGCGACGACGTCGAAGCCGCCGCCCGACAGGTCGTAGCCGGCGCAGAAGGCGCGACCGGCACCGGTCACCACGACCGCCCGGACGGCGTCGTCGGCGTCGACGCGATCCCAGACGTCGACGAGCTCGCGCTCCATCGCCGCGTTCAGCGCGTTGAGGACGTCGGGCCGGTCGAGCGTGATCGTCGCGATCCCGTCGGCGACCTCGTAGCGGATCGTCTCGTAGCGGTGATCGTCGTCGGCCATGACACCCGACTATCGGGCGGCGCCTTCGGGGTCGCAACTGTCCGTTGCGACAATCGCCGGGGGTGGCGGGCCATGCACGCCGCCGATCACCAGTTCGGCGATCTGGGTGCTGAACCGCTCGACCAGATCGCCGTCGATCGACTCGCCGAAGCCGCGCTCAAGCAGCGGTCTGGCCGAGAACAGGAACTCGCACAGGCCGATCACGGCGAAGAAGAACAGCGTCGGATCGAAGCTGCGCCAGCCGTCGGCCGCCCGGCCGTCGGCGAGCAGCTGCGCATACCAGTCGCGGGCGGGCACCGCGAAGCTGGCGCTGATCTGATCGACCGCGTCGGGCTCGGCGGCCAGCAGCCGCTCGTTCATCAGCCGGTTCACGTAGGGGACCCGGACGTAGTTGCGCGCGACCTCGGCGACGTGACGGCGGAGCTTGGACTCCGGCGTGAGGTCGGCCCCGGCGAGCCGCTGCAGCTCGCCCGTGAGCTGGCGCAGGGCGCGCTCCAGGACCGCGTCGAGGAGCCCGTCCTTGGAGCCGAAGCAGTACTTCACCATCGCCACGTTGACCTCGGCGCGGGCGCAGATCTCTGAGACAGAGGCGCTCTGCCCGGATCGCTCGACGAGCAGGTCGTGAGCGGCCTGCAGCAGTTTGTCGGCCGTCTGGTTGGCCGGTCGGGAGCTCATCGCAGTGATCTTGTTCGAATCGGGCTTGACTTTCAACTAAACGATTATTTAGTCTCTCTCGTATGAGCGAGAGAGTCCGCCTCGGCTGCTGGGCAGCCTTCTGGGGCGATACCAGTACTGCGGTTGACCAGATCCTCGACGGCGCCGAGATCGACTACCTCGTCTCGGACTACCTGTCCGAGATCACGATGGCGCTGCTGGCGCGCGCCCGCGCCAAGGATCCGAACGCCGGGTTCGTGCCCGACGCCCTGCGGGTGCTCCGGCCCCGGTTGGCCGAGATCCACGAGCGTGGGATCAAGATCGTCACCAACGCCGGTGCGTTGAACCCAGCGGCGTGCGCGCGCGCCTTCGCCGAGGCCGCCGAGGCACTGGGCCTGCCGCTGCGGATCGCGGCGATCGAGGGCGACGACCTGCTCGGCCAGTTGCCGCAGCTGCGCGCCGAGAATGCCGCCGACATGTTCACCGGCGAGCTGTTGCCCGCCGATCCGATGACGATCAACGCGTATCTCGGCGCGCGGCCGATCGCCACTGCGCTGGCGGCCGGTGCCGACGTCGTGATCACCGGCCGCTCGGTCGACTCATCGGTCGTGCTGGGGCCGCTACTGCACGAGTTCGGTTGGAGCGACGAGGACTACGACCTGCTGTCAGCCGGCACGCTCGCCGGTCACATCGTCGAGTGTGGGCCGCAGTGCACCGGTGGGAACTTCACCGATTGGGACCAGGTCCCGGGCTGGGACAACATGGGCTTCCCGGTCATCGAGTGCTACGCCGACGGGACCGCGGTGGTCTCCAAGCCGAGGGACACCGGTGGCCTGATCACGCCGGCCACGATCGGCGAGCAGATCGTCTATGAGATCGGCGATCCGGGGGCGTATGTGATGCCCGACGTGATCTGCGACTGGCGCAACGTGTCGCTCGAGCAGGTCGGTCCCAACCAGGTCCGCGCCTCGGGCGCGCGCGGCAGCCGCCCGCCCGGCACCTACAAGGTCACCGCCACCCACGCCGACGGCTACCGGGTGATGACCAACGCGATGTTCTCCGGGTTCGACGCCGCCGGCAAGGCGCGCCGCGCCGGTGAGGCGCTGGCGACGCGCGCCGAGTGGATGATCGCCAAGGCCGGCTTTGGCCCGACCACCGAGCGGTCGATCGAGGTGGTGGGGGCCGGCGACCTGCACGGTCCCGACAACCGCGACGACGCCGCGACCGAGGCCGTCGTCAAGATCGGGCTGCGTCACCCTCAGCGAGAGGCGCTGGAGATCTTCGCGCTGGAGTACGCGCCGATGGCGCTCGTCGCGCAGGGGATGACGGGCTTCTTCGGCGGGCGGCCGCGGGTCGCCCCGGCGATCGGCGTCTACCACCTGCTGGTCGACAAGGCATCGGTGCCGGTCACGGTCCGGATCGGCGACGAGCTGACGCCGGTCGCGATCGCGCCGGGCGATCCGTCGGTCGCGGTCGGCACACCGCAGCTGGCCGATCCCGACGGCGGCCCGGTCGGTGACTTCTCGGTGCCGTTGCGCCGGCTCGCGTACGCCCGCAGCGGCGACAAGGGCAACAACGCCAACATCGGCGTGATCGCGCGACGGGCCGAGTTCGCCTTGGTGATCGCCCAGCAGGTCACGACGGCGCGTGTCGGCGAGCGGTTCGCGCAGTATCTGGAGGGTCCGGTCAGGCGCTGGGAGATGCCGGGTCTGCACGCGATCAACTTCGTGCTCGAGGGTGCGCTCGGCGGCCGTGGCGGGACCTCGACGCTGCGCTATGACCCGCAGGGCAAGAGCTTCGCGGCGATGCTGTTGGAGATGCCGATCATGGTCCCGGCCGCGTGGGATCACGAGGGACTGTTGAGCGGGGCGGCGGCGGGGTGAGCCTCCCCGCCAAGGTGCTCGTCGCCAACCGCGGCGAGATTGCCGTGCGGATCATCCGCACGCTCCGGGAACTGGGGATCGCGAGCGTCGCGGTGTACCACGCGCTGGACGCCGACGGCCCGGCGGTGCGGGCCGCCGACGAGGCGATCGAGCTGACCGGCGAGACCCCGGTCGGGGCCTACCTGCAGATCGATCAGATCGTCGCCGCCGCGGTTGGAACCGGGGCGGAGGCGATTCATCCGGGGTTCGGCTTTCTGTCGGAGAACCCGGCGATGGCCGAGGCCGTGACGGCGGCGGGCGTGACCTGGATCGGTCCGCCACCCGGCGCGATGCGCGCGATGGGGGACAAGCTCACCTCCAAGCGCCTGGCGGCCGAGGCGGGCGTTCCGATCCTGCCGGGCTCCGACGGTGCCGTCGCCGATGCCGACGCCGCCGTCGCCGCGGCCGAGCGGACCGGCTATCCGGTGCTGGTCAAAGCCAGCGCCGGCGGCGGTGGCAAGGGCATGCGGATCGCGGGCGATCCCGATGAGCTGCGCGAGGCATTCGAGCTGGCCTCGGCCGAGGCGGCCGCCAGCTTCGGCGACGGCCGCGTGTTCGTCGAGCGGTTCGTGCAGCGCCCACGCCACATCGAGGTCCAGGTGCTGGCCGACGGCCACGGCACCGTGCTGCACCTCGGCGAGCGCGAGTGCTCGATTCAGCGCCGCTACCAGAAGGTGATCGAGGAGTGCCCGTCGCCGTTCGTCGACGAGCAGATGCGCGCCGCGATGGGCGAGACGGCCGTCGCGCTGGCCCGTGCGGTCGGCTACCGCTCGGCGGGGACCGTCGAGATGATCGCCGACCAGCGGGGCGACTTCTACTTCCTGGAGATGAACACGCGGCTGCAGGTCGAGCACCCGGTGACCGAGCTGGTGACCGGGATCGACATCGTCGCCGAGCAGATCAGGGTCGCCGCCGGCGAGCGCCTGACGATCAGCCAGGCCGACGTGACGCTGCGCGGCCATGCGATCGAGTGCCGCGTCTACGCCGAGGACGCCGATGCCGGCTTCTACCCGGCGACCGGGCGCTTGGCGCTCGTGCGGTTCCCGGTCGGCGACGGCATCCGGGTCGACGCCGGCGTGCTCGAGGGCGGCGAGGTCAGCTCCTCGTTCGATCCGATGATCGCGAAGGTGTGCGCGCACGGCGCGACCCGGTCAGAAGCGATCGCGCGCGAGCGAGCGGCGCTGCGCGACACGGTGCTGCTCGGCGTCACCACCAACACGGCGTTCCTCGAGCGGGTCCTGGCTACGCCTGAGTTCGGGCGCGGCGAGACCCACACTGGGTTCATCGACGAGCACGCCGACGCGCTGATTCAGACGCCGACGCCGGCCGCGTCCGAGCTTGCGCTGGTCGTCACGGCGGCCTTGGCCTCACCGGCGTTCGACCGCCGCTGGACGGTTCCCGAGCCGCTCGCCTCGATCGGTCCCTGGATCAGTTAGCGGACGGGGCACGAGATGCAGGTCGAGATCACGCTCAGTGGCGGCGAGCCGCACACCGTCGAGCTCGTCAGACGGGGCGCCGCGGCCGTCGTGACGGTCGACGGACGGTGCTACGACGCGGCGCTGGCCACCGGCGGACCCGAACCGTCGCGGCTGACGGTCGACACGGTGACCGAGCCCGTCTGGACAGCGGTCGACGGCGACACCGTCTGGGTGCACGCGTTCGGCCGCGCATGGGAGCTGTCGGTGCTCGATCCCCGCCGGCGCGCGCTCGGCGGCGCCGTCTCCGACGACGTCTCGACCGCGCCGATGCCGGGCACCACGATCGCGGTCGCGGTCCGCGGTGGCCAGGCGGTCGGCGCGGGCGAGCGGTTGGTCGTGATCGAGAGCATGAAGATGCAGTCGGAGATCGTCGCGATGCGCGACGGGGTGGTCGACCAGGTGTTCGTCGACGTCGGCGACACGTTTGAGCGCGGCGCGCCGCTGGTCGGGCTGGTGCCGCTGTCCGATGACGAGCCGGCCGCGAGCTGATGCGCCGGCTCGAGACCTACGTCGACAAGACGTCGCCGACCTACCGCGCCTATCGCGAGCACAACCTGGAGCTGGCGGCCGAGCTGCGCGCCAAGCTGCACGCGGCCCGCCACGAGCGCCCCGAGCGAGCGCTCGCCCGGCTCGCCGAGCAGGACAAGCTGCCGGTCCGCCAGCGGCTCGAGCTGCTGCTCGACCACGGCGCGCCGTTCCTGGAGCTGATGTCGCTGGCGGCCAACCGCCACTACGACGGCGAGGCGCCGCAGGCGCTGCTCGTGACCGGCGTCGGCTCGGTCAACGGGCGCGAGGTGATGGTGATCGCCAACGACAGCTCGCTGAAGGGCGGCGCCTGGTACCCGATCACGACCCGCAAGATCGTCCGCGCGCTCGAGATCGCGCTCGAGAACCGGCTGCCGGTGATCCACATGCTCGACTCGGGCGGCGCCAACCTGCACCTGCAGGACGAGATCTACGCCTGGGCGGGCCACATCTTCAAGCAACAGTGCCAGCTCAGCGCCCGCGGGATTCCGCAGCTGGCGGTCGTGTTCGGGTACTGCACGGCGGGCGCGGCCTACACGCCGACGCTGTGCGATCAGACGATCATGGTCCGCGGCGCCGGCGCGATCTTCCTGGCCGGACCGCCGCTCGTCCGGGCCGCGACCGGCGAGGTCGTCACGACCGAGGACCTCGGCGGCGCCGACATGCACACCTCGGTGTCGGGCGTGGCCGACTACGCCGTCGACTCCGAGGCGGAGGCGCTGACGCTGGCGCGTGAGGTCGTCGGCGTCTGGGGCCGGCGTGAGAAGGCCGACACCGATCGCCGCGACCCCGAGCCGCCGTTCCACGACCCCGACGACCTCTACGGGATCATCCCCGACGACGTCAAGAAGCAGTTCGAGATGCGTGAGGTGATCGCCCGGATCGTCGACGGCTCGATGTTCCACGAGTTCAAGCCCGACTACGGCGACACGATGGTGACCGGCTGGGCGTTCATCTGGGGGATGAAGGTCGGGATCCTCGGCAACAACGGCGTGATCTACTCGGAGGCCGCCAACAAGGCGACGACGTTCATGCAGCTGTGCGACCGCGACGGGATCCCCCTGCTGTTCCTGCACAACGTGACCGGCTTCATGGTCGGGCGCGAGTACGAGCGCCGCGGGATCACCAAGGACGGCGCGAAGATGCTGATGGTCCAGGCGAACGTCACCGTCCCGAAGCTGACGGTCCTGTGCCACGCCTCCCAGGGCGCCGGCAACTACGCGATGGCGGGCCGGACCTGGGACCCGCGCCTGCTGTTCGCCTGGCCCAACTCCCGTTCCTCGATCATGGGCCCGGAGGTGGCGGCCGACACGCTCACGCACGTGCGGGTGACGGCGCTCAAACGCCAGGGCAAGGATCCGTCGCCGGAGGAGATCACCCGGATCCGTGCGGACGTGATCGCCCACTTCGAGGAGACCTACCACTCCTTCTACCTGACCTCGGACCTGCGCGACGACGGGCTGATCGATCCGGTCGACACGCGCAACGCGCTGGGCATGTCGCTGTCGGTCGTGCTGAACGCGCCGATCGTGCGCGCGCCGGGCGGCGTACTCCGGATCTAGATCGAAACGAGAGAGGACTCGCATGGACGAACTGGTGATCTACGAACGTGCCGACGCCGTCGCCTGGCTGACGATCAACCGCCCCGAGGCGCGCAACGCACTCTCCAAGGGCGTCCGCGACGGCCTCTGGGACGGCTTTCGCCGGTTCGCTGACGACGGCGCCGCGGCCGTCCTGATCCTGACCGGCGCCGGCGACAAGGCGTTCTGCGCCGGCGGTGACCTGAAGGAGATGTCCGAGACGGCGCTGCAGGTGCCGCCGCCGGACTTCCTGCCGTACCTGCAACGGACCGTCAAGACCGACAAGCCGGTGATCGCCGCCGTCAACGGCGTCGCCTTCGCCGGCGGCTTCCTGTTGGCGCAGATGTGCGACCTCGTGATCGCCGCCGACCACGCGAAGTTCGGGATCATGGAGGTCAAGGTCGGGCGCGGCTCGCCGTGGGCGGCGCCGTTGCCGTGGCTGGTCGGGCCGCGGGCGGCGATGGAGATCATGCTGGTCGGCGATCCGCTGACCGCCCAGCGAGCATACGAGATCGGGCTCGTCAACCGGGTCGTGCCGGCGGACCGACTGCGCGACGAGGCGCTGTCGATCGCGACCACGATCGCCGACAACGCACCCCTGTCGGTCCGGGCCGCCAAGCAGCTCGTCTACCTGTCGGCCGAGTACGGCTGGAGCGCGGCGCTCGAGGCCGCCGATGCCCTGTATGAGCCCGTCTACCTGAGCGAGGACGCCCAAGAGGGCCCGCGCGCGTTCAAGCAGAAGCGCCGGCCGCAGTGGCAGGGCCGCTGAGCGTCGGGATCGATCCCGACTGTCACCGTGCACCAAGTCGCGCTCCCAGGATTGGCGATCTCGTAACGGATGTGGTGACGGGAACGCCAACCTTCGGGCGGCGATCGTCCTCCGGGAACTTCGGCACCGATCAGATGGTCGAGCTGCCGCACTCGCGAGCCGCGGGTTCCGGGATCGCTTGGGGCCACCAGCCCAGGAACTCCGGCGATTTGGTACGGAGTACTCGCACCAGCTCGCCACAGTAGTCATGGCCAGGGCCGCTCGGGCGAGGGCCGCTGGGGCTCGCTCCCCAGCGCACCGCCGTCAGCCCTGCGCTGGGGCTCGCGCCCCAGCGCACCGCCGTCAGCCCTGCGCGCGCAGCCGCTCGCGCAGCTCGGAGCGGCGGATCTTGCCGCTGACGGTCTTCGGCAGCTCGTCGACGAAGTGGATCTCCCGCGGATACTTGTACGGCGCGGTCAGCTCGCGGGCGTGCATCTGCAGCTGCGTGACGAGTTCGTCGGACGGCTCGTAGCCGGCGGCCAGGATCACGAACGCAGTCACGATCTGGGTCCGCTGCGGGTCGTCCTTGCCGACGACCGCGGCCTCGACCACGGCCGGGTGCTCGACCAGCGCGGACTCGACCTCGAACGGGCCGATCCGGTAGGCGGACGAGGTGATCACGTCGTCGTCGCGGCCCTCGAACCAGAGGTAGCCGTCGCCGTCGCGCCAGGCCTTGTCGCCGGTGTAGTACCAGCCGTCGCGAAACGCCCGCTCGTTGGCCTGGTCGTCGCCCTCGTAGCCGAGGAACAGGCCGACGGGGCGGGGTTCGGTGACCTGCACGGCGATCGCGCCGACGATGTCATCGGGCGCCGATTGGCCGTTGTCGTCAAGCACGTCGACGTTCCAGCCGGGGACCGGCTTGCCCATCGACCCCGGGCGGACGGGCATCGAGCGGTAGTTGGCGACCAGCACGGTGGTCTCGGATTGGCCGTAGCCGTCATACACGGTGAGCCCGCCGGTGCCCTCCCTCCAGGCCCGGATCACCTCCGGGTTGAGCGGCTCGCCGGCGCTCGTGCAGTGGCGCAGGGTACCGAGCTCGTACGAGCTCAGATCGGCCTGGACGAGCAGCCGGTAGAGCGTCGGCGGCGCGCAGAACGAGGTGATCTGGGCCTCCCGGATGATGTTCAGGATCGTGTCCGCGTCGGGCTTGCCGAGCGCCACCTGGACGTTGGTGATCCGCTCGTGGAACTGGCCGTAGAGCCCGCCCCAGGCGGCCTTCGCCCAGCCGGTGTCGGTCACCGTCCAGTGCCGGTCGCCCGGCCGCAGGTCGTGCCAGAAGCGGGCCGTCGAGACGTGGCCGAGGCCGTAGCTCTGATCGTGCAGAACCATCTTCGCGTAGCTCACGGTGCCGCTGGTGAAGAACAGGATCATCGGGTCCTCGCGCGCAGTCGGCGCGTCGGGCAGCTCGCCGTCGCCGGCCGTCTCGAGGATCGAGTCGAAGTCGAGCCAGGCGTCGCGTTCGCCCAGCTCGTGCGCGATCCGCAGCCGCAGTGACGGGAGCTCCTGTTCGATCGCGTCGATCTTGGCGGCGCCGTCGGCGCTGGTGATCGCGACCGACGCCTCGGCCACGCTGATCCGGTAGGCGATGTCGCGGGCGGTCAGCTGGTTGGTTCCGGGCATCACGACCGCGCCGATCCGGATCGCGCCGAGCATCGCCTCGTACCAGGCGGGGACGCGCGGGAGCATGATGAACACCCGGTCGCCGGGCCTGACCCCCTGCTCCAGCAACGCCCGGGCCGCCATCCTCGCCCGCGCCGACAGCCGCGCCGAGGTGTGCTCAGCGAGCGTCGCGCCGGCCGGCCCGAGCGACACCAGCGCGAGCTCGTCGGGGGCCTCGGCCCCCCACCGCTCGACGATGTCCAGGGTCGGGTTGAACCGCGCCGGAACCTGCACCGAGTACGTCGCGCGCTCCTGCTCGTACGAGGTCAGGTTCGGCGCGGCGGAGCGGTCGGGAAGCGGAGTCGTGGGCATCGCTCGAAGCTAGAAGGCACCGGCGCCGGTGCGTATTGGCGGAACCGCTAGTGGCGTCGGCGCACCCGCGCAGGTGGAGTACGGAGCATGGCAAACGCAGCCGCCCCCGGGCGGCGATCGGTCGTGGTCGCGCTCGAGCACGCGCTCGATGGGCTGCCCGACGGTGCCACGGTCGGGGTCGGCGGCGCGGTCACCGCCGCTCACCCGATGGCGCTGGTGCGCGCGCTCGCCCGTTGCGGCGCCCGCGAGCTGCGCTTGGTGGCGCCGACCGGCGGGATCGACGTTGACCTGCTGATCGCCGCGGGCTGCGTGCGCGAGGTGGTCGGCTGTTACGTCGGGGTCGAGGGATTGGCGGCGGTCGGGCCGGTGTTCCGGGCAGCCGTCCAGAGCGGCGCCGTGGAGGTGACCGACCTCGACGAAGCGCATTGCATCATGGGGCTGCGGGCGGCCGGCCACCGGTTGCCGTTCATGCCGTGGCGGGGGGGCGTCGGCACAAGCCTGCCGCAGCTGACGCCGTCGTTGGTGGAGTTCGACGATCCGATCGCCGGAGAGCCGCTGCTGGCGATTCCGGCGATCGAGCTCGACGTCGCGCTGATCTTCGCCGAGCGCAGCGACCCGTACGGCAACGTGCAGATGGTCGGCACCTCGCACATGGACCGGATGATGGGAGCTGCTGCCGACCGGGTCGTCGTCCAGGTGGAGCGCGTCGTCACCAACGAGGTGATCCGCCGCGACCCCGAGCGGACGCTGTACTGGCGCGACACCACCGTCGTGCGGGCGCCGTTCGGAACCCATCCGTATTCCAGCGGCGGCATGATCGCCGACGAGGACCATCTGCGCGAGTTCCTCGCCGCCGCCCGCGAGGGCGAGCCGGGACTGGGCGCGTACCTCGACCGTTACGTGCGCGGGCCCGACGACCACGAGGGGTATCTGGAGGAGATCGGCGCGCGGCGGTTGGTCTCGCTGCTGATCTGAGCCGATGCCCGGCCCCGCCTCCCTCAACGAGCTGTTCGCGATCCTGCTCGCGCGCGACATGCGGCCTGACGACCGGACGATTCAGGTCGGCGCCAACATGCCGATGGCGCGTGCGGCGGCGGTGCTCGCCAACCTCACGACCCATCCCGACGTGCGGATCCTGATCGGGCTCGGGGTGCACGCGCTCGGCGACGGCGCCGAACCGCCGGCCGTCCATCCGTTTCTGTTCGATCCGCGGACGCTCGCCGCCGAGGCGGCGATGTGTCAGGGGGAGGCGTTCGACGATGTGCACCGGCCCGACGTGTTCTTCATGAGTGGCCTGCAGGTCGACCGTCGCGGCAACGTCAACCTGCTGGGGATCCCCGACGGCGACGGCGGCTGGAAAGTGCGGGGGCCGGGATCGGTCGCGCTGGCGTCGATGAGCACCAACTGCCGCGGTTACTACATCGTGATGCCGCGGCACGAACCGCGCACGTTCGTCGAGCGGGTGTCGCTGATCTCGGCACTCGGCGATCGCACGGAGCGCGAACGGCTGCGCTTCCCCGGCGGCGGGCCCAGGCTCGTGCTATCGCCGCTCGGGGTGTTCGAGTTCGACGCCGCGGGCGACCTGCGCGTGCGCACCCTGCACGAGGGTGTGACCGGCGACCAGGCCGTCGCGGCCACTGGCTTCGACCTCGGGCTCGACGGGGACCCTCCGGCGACTCCCGCGCCGACCGACGACGAGCTGACCGTCCTCCGCGAGCGAGTTGACGTGCACGGCACGCTGCGCGCATGACCCCCCGGATCCCGCCCGTCGCCACCTTCGACGAGGAGCAGGCCAAGGTGTTGGCCAAGTCGCCGCAGCGGCCGGACGGGCGTCCGCTGAACGTGTTCGCGACGCTGGCGCACCGGCCGGCACTGATGGCCCGCGTGAACGCGCTCGGCGGCTACTTCGTGACCCGTGGGCTGCTGGACTTCCGCACCCGCGAGCTCGTGATCCTGCGCACCGCCGGAACGGCGCGCAGCACCTACGAGCTCTACCACCATCGCCCCGCGGGCGAGCGGGCCGGCCTGACTGCTGCCGAGGTCGCCGCCGCCGCGGATCCGTCACGGCGCCAGGCGTGGGACGCCGCCGATCGGGCGCTGCTCGACGTCGTCGACGAGCTGCTGTCGACGCGCACGATCTCGGACGACCGCTGGGCGAAGCTGACCGCGGCGTTCGACGAGGATCGCTGCCTCGAGGTGCTGATGCTGACCGGCTTCTACGCGATGCTGGCGGGCATGCTGAACGGTCTCGGGGTCGAGCCCGACCCGACGGTCTGGTCCTAGCAGCCGCTAGCCGGCGGCCGGCGCGGGCAGGAGCGCGGTGATCGACACGACCGCGGTGCCCGCCTGCGTGACGCACTCGGCAGCCAGCTCCGTGCGACCGTCCTCCGCGGTGCCCAGCTCGCCGAGACGCACCGTCAGCTCGTCGCCAGGGCGGGTCGGCGCGCGATAGGTGACCTTCACCTCGGAGCCGGCGGGCAGCGCGTCGGTGCCGAGCCACTCCGTCGCGGCGCGGAAGAACGGATGCAGCGCGATCGGCCCGTGGGCGATCGTCCCACCGAACTCCGACGCGGCTGCCGCGACCGGATCGACGTGCAGCGGGTTGAAGTCGCCTGAGATCTTGGCATAGGCATCGATCGACTCCTGGGTGACGCGCTCTGAGACGGTCGGGAAGTCGGTCATGGCTGCTCTTCGGGGTCGGCGGGGCCGCTCGGCCACACGATGATCTTGCGGCCGGTGACGATCTGGGCGTCGTGCTCGTCGCGGATGTCGAACTCGATCGTCACGAACGGCCGGCCGCGGCGGACCTGCTTGGCACCCACCCAGGTCGTGATCTGCACCTCGGCGTCGACCGGCAGCACGGCGTGGAACTCGAGCTCCTGCTTGGCGAGCACGCTGCCGGCCGGGATCCCGCCCATCGCGCGGCGTAGCGCCTTCAGGAACAGGACCGGGAAGACGGCCGGCGGCACCGACGACACCGGCTGGGCAATCCCGATCGCGCCCGCCAGGCGTGATGCCAGCGCGGCCGAGACGGTCTCGGCGAACGGGCCGTAGCGGCGATCGACGACCAGCTCGCCGTACGGGATGTCGGCCAGTGCCGGCGTGTCGTCCGCCGCCGCCATCAGCGGGTCTCCTGGTAGAACGTGTGGTACTGCTCGCGGAGCTTGTACTTGAGGACCTTGCCGCCGACCGTCACCGGCAGATCGGCGACGACGACGACCTGCTTGGGCGACTCGAACCCGGCCAGCTTCGTCCGTGAGAACGCGATCAGCTCGTCCGGATCCGGCTCCCGGTCCCCGGCGGCGACGACGAATGCGGTGACCGCCTCACCCCAGCGCTCGTGCGGCAGGCCGACGACCGCCGCCTTGGCAACGGCGTCGTGCTGGACGAGTACCGCCTCGACCCGGAGCGTCGAGACGTTCTCGCCGCCCGACTTGATGATGTCCTTGGAGCGGTCGACCATGATCCGTAGGCCGTTCTCGTCGTAGGTGCAGATGTCGCCGGAGTGAAACCAGCCACCGCGGAACGCGGTCCGGGTTGCCTCCTCGTCCTTGTAGTAGCCCGCCGTGAGGACCGGTGAGCGGTACACGACCTCGCCGGGCTCGCCGACGGTGCCGCGCAGCGAGTTGCCGTCGGCGTCCCACACGTCGCCGGCGACCATCGGGTTCGGCACCCCGACGTAGTTGACCTCGGGCGCCGTTGCCTGGAACACCTCCGGCCACTTGTCTGGCCAGAACCGGTGGCACGAGATCGCCTCGGTCTGCCCGAGGATCTCGACCGGAACCACCTGCTCGCCGGCGAACCGCTTGAGCTTGGCCATCAGCTCCGGCGACGCCGCCGTCCAGCCGTAGATCACGCAGCCGAGCGTGGAGAAGTCGCGCCCTCCGGCCTCCGCGGCGGCGAGCACCTCGGTGAGCATCGCGGGCGAGCCGGACCATAGGCTGGTCGCCCGCTCGCGCTCCACCGCGGCCGCGGTCGCGACCGGGTGAAACGACCGTCCCATCACGAGCGTGCCGCCGCATAGGAACGCGGGGAAGCTCATGATCTGGTCGGCGATGTGGAAGATCAGCGGCAGGAATGAGACCAGCGTCAGGTCGCATTCGATCTGCGCGCCGCGGCTGTGGGTGAGCGCGAACGAGTAGCCGGCGAGATAGCTGTAGGTGTGGGAGATCATCGCTCCCTTCGGCATCGCCGTCGTACCCGACGTGAAGATGATCTCCCAGATGTCGTCGCCGTGGATCTCGACGTCGGGCTCGGTCTCGGAGGCGCCGGCAATGAACTGACCGAAGCCGACGCTGCCCGCCACGGGCGCGCCGCCGATCTCAATCGTGGCCGCCGGAACGAGCCCCATCTGCGCGAACGCCGCCTGCGCCTTGGGCCACAGCACGGCGTCGACGATCGCCAGGCTCGGCTCGGCCCGCTCGATCAGGTAGGCGATCACGTCGGTCGCCATCAGCGGGTTCAGCGGCACGCAGGTCATACCGGCCTTGGCGATGCCGATCTTGGCGATATAGGCCTCGCTGGAGTTGTCGCAGAACATCAGCACCCGGTCGCCGGGCTCAAGGCCCCGCGCCAGCAGCGCGTTGGCGAACTGGTTGGCGAGCGCGTCGGCCCGGGCGTAGCTCACGCGCTCGAGCGCCGGATCGGCGAAGGCACCTTCCCAGGCGACGATCGCGTCCTTGTCCGGGTAGCTCCACACCACTCGCTCGAACAGGTCCCCGACGCTGACGCGATCCCAGCGGTTGACGGCACGGCGATTGCGCAGGCTGGTGACGTCGATCATCCGCCCGCACGCTATCGCGCGCGTATGGCGACGGGCCTGTCACAAGCGCCAGTCGCTGCGCGTCGATCCCGGGTCTAGGGTCTGCCCGGACCACCGACAAATCCCGACGCCTGGAGTGGGGAAGTGAACTTCGAGCCGACCGATCGCTGCAAGCAGTTGCTGGAGCGCCTGCGCTCGTTCATGGACGCGCACGTCTATCCGAACGAGCGCGAGGTGGAGGAGGCGCTTGACCACGAGGTCGACCGCGACACCGCGTTCCCGGCGATCCTCGTCGACCTGCGTGAACGCGCCAGGGCCGAGGGGCTGTGGAACCTGTTCCTGCCCGACCGCGAGGACCTCGGGCCGGGCCTGACCAACGGCGAGTACGGCGTCCTCTGCGAGGAGATGGGCCGATCCAGCACGGTCGCCCCGTACGTGTTCAACTGCCAGCCGCCGGACTCGGGCAACATGGAGATCCTCGCCGAGCACGCCCGCGGCGTGCAGCGCGACCGCTGGCTGGAGCCGCTGCTGGACGGCAGCATCCGCAGCTGCTTCTCGATGACCGAGCCCGACACGCCGGGATCGGACCCGACCAACCTCGCCTGCCGGGCCGAGCGCGACGGCGACGACTGGGTGATCAACGGCCGCAAGTGGTGGACGACCAACGCGCTGGGCGCATCGGTGGCGATCGTGATGGCGGTCACCGACCCCGATGCCCAGCGCCACAAGCGGGCGACGATGATCCTCGTGCCCACCGACACCCCCGGGTTCAACCTCGTGCGGCCCCTGTCCAACATGGGGCACGTCGACGGGCCGGGCCACTGGGAGATCGCCTACGAGAACTGCCGCGTGCCCGCCGAGGAGTCGACGCTCGGCGAGCGCCAGGCGGGCTTCAAGATCGCCCAGGACCGGCTCGGGCCGGGGCGGATCCACCACTGCATGCGCCTGATCGGCGTGGCCGAGCGGGCGCTCGAGCTGATGTGCGAGCGCGCCAAGTCACGCTCGATGTTCGGCCAGCCGCTGGCCGAGAAGCAGTTCATCCAGGACTTCATCGCCACCTCCCGGATCGAGATCGACCAGGCGCGGTTGGTCACGGCCTACGCCGCCTGGAAGCTCGACCAGGTCGGCAACCGCCAGGCCCGTGAGGAGCTGTCGATCACGAAGGTCGCGGTCCCGCAGATGGCGCTCGGCGTCGTCGACCGGGCGATCCAGGTGTGGGGCGGCGCCGGCGTCTCCGACGACACGCCGCTGTCGTGGATGTACCGCTACAACCGGATGCTCCGGATCGGCGACGGCGCCGACGAGGTGCACAAGCAGGTGATCGCGAAGATGGAGCTGGCGAAGGTCCCCGAGCCGGAGCCAGAGCCTGAGCCGGCGGGTGTCCGATGAGCGACTACCGGACCTTCACGCTCGAGCGCCCGCAGCCCGGCGTCGCGCTGTTGACGCTGAACCGGCCCGAGCGGCTCAACGCGATCACGTTCGAGATGTTCGACGAGATGCACGCGGTCTGCGATGAGCTGACCGCTGATCAGGACGCCCGCGTCCTGATCATCACCGGCAAGGGACGAGGGTTCTGCTCGGGGCTCGATCTCGACGAGGCGCTGACGCTGCCGGACATGAGCCCGCACGAGATGATGCTCGGCCAGCAGCGGTGGGGCGGCGCCTTCGCCAAGTTCCACGAGCTGCCGCAACCCGTGATCGCCGCGGTCAACGGCCCCGCCGCCGGCGGCGGACTCGGCTTCGCGCTGGTCGCCGACATCCGCCTCGCGTCGCCGGCCGCGACCTTCAACGCCGCGTTCGTGCGGATCGGGCTGTCGGCCGGCGACGTCGGCGTCTCCTGGTCGCTGCCGCGCGTGGTCGGGCTCGGGCGAGCCGCCGAGATCATGTTGACCGGCCGCTTCGTCGACGCCGAGGAGGCCGAGCGGATCGGCCTCGTCAACCGCGTGGTGCCGGCCGAGGAGCTGCTCGACGAGGCATTCGAGATGGCCGCGCTGATCGCGCGCAACAGTCCCTTCGGGGTGACGATGACCAAGCGCGTGCTGAACTCCAACGTCGATGCGGGTTCGCTGTCGCAGGCGATCGAGCTCGAGAACCGCGGCCAGACGCTGGCGACCCGCGGCGCCGACTTCCTCGAGGCGCTGAGCTCCTTCCGCGATAAGCGCGCGCCCCAGTTCACGGCCCGTTGAGGGCCCGCCGGCGATGCTGACGGTCGGGCTCGAGCCGCAGGGCATCGACATCCGGACGATGGCCGAGCTGGCCGCCGCGGCCGATGCGGCCGGACTGGCGGGAGTCTGGGCGCCTGAGCTCTACGACCGCTCGGCCACGATCAGCGCCGCCGCGATGATCGGCGCGACCGAACGGATCGGCGTCGGGACATCGATCGCCTACGGGGTCGGCCGCAGCCCGCTGACGCTCGCGGCCGAGGCCCGGGACCTCGACGACCTGTCCGGCGGCCGGTTCGTGCTGGGGCTCGGCAACGGAACGCGCCGGATGATCTCCGACTGGCACGGCCAGGATCCGTCGGCGCCGGCGGTGCGGATGGAGGAGCTGGTCACGCTCGTTCGCAAGCTGTGGCGGATGCACGAGGGACCGGTCGAGCACGACGGCCGCTTTTACCGGGTGCGGCTCCAGGTGACGGGCTCGGTCGCCGCCCCCGCGCGCCAGATCCCGATCTACACGGCCGGCGTCAACCCCAGGATGATCGAGACCGCCGGGCGCGCCGCCGACGGACTGCTCGGCCATGTCCTGTTCACGACCGGCTACATCTCAGACGTGGTGCTGCCGGCGATCGATCGCGGCGCGCGGCACACGGACCGCTCGCCCGCCGATGTCACGATCGCCAGCCTGGTGCTGGCGGCGGTCTCCGACGACGTCGCGCAGGCCCGGCGCGAGGTCGCCGCCCAGATCGCGTTCTACGCCTCCGCCAAGACCTACGCGCCGCTGCTTCAGACGATCGGGTTCGGGGCGCAGGCGTTGAGCATCCGCGAGGCGTTCGGGCGCGGCGACCTGGCCGGGATGGTCGCGGCCGTGACGGACCGGATGATCGATGCCCTGGCGGTCGCCGGGACCGTCGACGACGTCCGCGCCGGGCTGCGCCGGTACGAAGGGCTGCTGGACCACGCGATCCTGTACGTGCCCAGCTTCCAGCTGTCGCCCGCACGCGTTCGGGAGTCCGCGCTCGGGCTGATCGAAGCGTTCGCCGCCAACGCGCCGGTCAGCGGGTGAGACGGTGTTCAACGCGCTCAGACCGGACGAGCTGCTGGTCGGCGTCGGCCAGGTGCTGCGGGTGCTGGCGGCCACGTCCGGGCCGCTGGAGGAGTACGAGCGCAGCCAGGCGTTGTCGGCGTACAGCGTCACCCGGCTGCTGGCTGCCGAGGAGCGCGCCGTGGCCGGCTTGCTGTCGGATACCAAGCACGCGCTCGTCGATGCGATCGCGGGCGACGCGCGGCCAGGCGTACGCAAGCTCACAGCGCCCCTGAGCGAGGCCGCGAACGGGTCAGAGCTGGGCGACACCGTTGGCTCGCTGCTGGCGCAGCTCGCCCCCGATGAGCCGTTGCGGGCACGGACGCACCGCATCCTGGCGACGATGATCGACGCCGAGGTGGCGGCGCTGGCGGACGTGACGCGATGAACGAGGCAACGGTCGACCCGGCCAAGGCCGAGGCGATGCTGGCGATCATGCAGAGCGTCGGCTCGGCCTCGGCGGGTGACCACGTCACCTACCTCGAACAGCTCCAGGGAGGTTGGTCGCGGCACTCCTACGCCGCCCGCGTCAGCCACGGCGACGGCCGCCAGCGCGAGTACATCGTGCGCGTCCGCCCGCGGGTGTCGACGCTGGACACCGACCTCGGGATGGAGTTCCGCACGTTCTCGCTGCTGGTCGACGAGCCGCTGCCCACCCCGGCCGTGCACGGTTTCGAGCCGTCGGTGCAGACGCCGTTCGACGGCGCCTTCTTCGTGATGGACCGCCTGCGGGGCGACTCGCCGAACGTCTGGCGCGGCCGTGACCGCGACGTGCTCGCGGCCAATTGGCACGGCGGCGCGGGAATCGCCGAGGACCTCGTGCGCCACATGGCGTCGATCCACGCGATCGACGCCGACCGCGCGGCCGGAGCCGCGGTCGTCCGCGACTTCGACGCGACGGTCGATCACTGGCAAGGGGTCTATGAGGAGCACAAGCTGATCTCGGACCCGGTCGTCGACGAGGCCTACGCGTGGGTCCGCTCGCGTCGGCCCGATGCGGTCGCGCCAAGCCTCGTCCACGGTGACTACCGGATCGGCAACTGTCTGGTCGACGACGGTCGGATCAGCGCGATCCTTGACTGGGAGCTGTCGCACGTCGGCGATCCTCGCTTCGATCTTGGCTACATGTCGCTGGACTACCACGCCGGAAAGTTCACGACTCCCGGCTCGCAACTGCTCAACGCGGTCGCCGACCGGGACTGGTTTCATCGCCGCTACACCGAGCTGTCGGGACGGCCGGTCGACATCGAGGTCGTCAACACCTTCGCGGCGGTCGGAGCGCTGATGCTGTTTGCGATCATGACGACCGGATTGCGTCTCTACGCGAATGGGGACACGACGGATATCCGACTCGCCTGGACTCGTTTCGTGCTGCCCGGGGTACGTCAAGACCTCTCCCATTTGATGGGCTGGCCGTCGTTGGCGGCCGTGTAACTGGCGCTAGCGCCAGTGGCTTGCCCAACAGCCCGCTGCGATGCTCGAAATGGAGAGTGCCTCGGTGGCGATTGGCGAAAATCACATGGCTTGGATCGAGGACGCGGCAAGCGATCCAGGCCAGTTGCGGCGATGGAACGCGTTGACCCTGCCGCATCTGCTGGAGCGTGACGACCTCGCTCTGCAGAAGACCGCGATCGTGTTCGACGGCAGTACGCGGACGTACGGCGAGCTGCGGGTCGCGAGCCGCAAGGTCGCAAATGCGCTGGCCGGGCTGGGAATCGAGCCGGGCGAGCGGGTCGCGCTGCTGACCCGCAATCGGCTCGAGTTCATGGAAATCGAGGCCGGGATCTCGGCTGCCCGGGCGATCATGGTCGCGCTCGACTGGCGGCTGCGCGCCGATGAGCTGGCGAATCTCCTGAATCGCTCGGCGGCGCGCGCGATTTTCGTCGAGGGTCGCTTCCTCGGCACGATCCTCGAGCTGCGACGGTCGGGTGCGGTGCCGGCGCTGAGAACCGTGATCGGTCTCGACCGGGGGACGTCCGATCTCTCCTACGAGGAGATCCTCGCCTCGACATCCGATGCGCGGCCGTCGCGTGTCGGGACGCTCGAGGATCTCCACGAGATCATGTTCACCTCGGCGGCAACCGCCGAGCCGCGGGGGGTCGTCTACAACGACGGGACCGTGCTGTGGAACGCGATCCAGCAGGTCTCGGACTTCAAGCTCGGCCCGGAGCACTCCACCTACATGACGCTCGATCAGTACGACTTCGGCGGCCGGCACAACCTCTGGTGGTCGATCCTGCATCAGGGCGGAACGCTGCATGCCAAGCCGTCGGGCGGGTTCGACGCCGCCGCGGTCGTCCGCTACATCGCCGATCACCGGATCACGCACATCCTGTGGGTGCCGACGATGCTGCACGAGATCCTCCGGGTGCCCGGCCTGGACCGGTACGACCTCGAGGCGCTGCAGATGATCATCTGCGGCGGACAGCCGGTCTCCGCGACGATCGTGCGACGAGCCCATGACGCCTTCCCGGGCGCCGACTTCTTCCACGTCTACGGCTTGGCGGAGGCTGGGGGAACGGTCGCCTTCATCCGGCCGGCTGAGGGACGGACCCGTCCCGGCTCGGTCGGGAAGGCGGCCGCGCACGTCGAGTTGCGGGTGATTGGCGACGACGGCGATGAGGTTGCCCCCGGGGTCTCGGGCGAGATTGCGGTGCGGGCCCCTTCGGTCGCGGTCGGCTACTGGCTCGATCTCGAGCTGACGTCCCATCAGTTCGTCGACGGCTGGTTGCATACCGGGGATGTCGGCTACGTCGACGCTGACGGCTTCCTGTATTTCACCGGACGCAAGTCCAACGTGATCGTCAGCGGCGGGCTGACGATCTTCCCCGCCGAGATCGCGAGCGTGCTCGGCGAGCATCCGGCGGTCGCCGAGGTTGCGGTGTTCGGTCTGCCCGACGAGAAGTGGGGCGAGACCGTCTGCGCGGTGATCCAGCCCGCGCCCGGCGCCGTCGTCGACGAGCACGAACTGATCGAGTACTGCAGCCAGCGGCTGGCCAGCTACAAGAAGCCGACGTCGATCCGCGTCGTCGATCAGATCCCCCGTGACAGTGCCGGCGAGCCGCAGAAGTCGATCCTGCGCGAGCGGGTCTCACGCGCGCGCGGCAGTCCAGGGATCACCGACGGCCGAGACGGTCCAGGGATCACCGACGGCCGAGACGGTCCAGGGGCCACCGACGGCCGACAGTCGACGTGACGGCCGGTCGTCGATCCTGCGATTCAATCTGCGATCGCTGGCGCTGCCGGCTATCCGGCGTAGCCGTCGACCAGCAGCAGGTCCGCGTCGGCCGCCGATTGCCGGATCGCCGTCAGCCGCCGGTATTCGTCTCCGTGGTAGTAGGCCTTGGCGGCGTCGAACGTCGGGAACTCGACGACGACCACACGACCGATCGGGCCCGACACCTCGACCGGGTCGACCTCACCGCCGCGGACAAGGTAACGCCCGCCGTGGGAGGCGATCAGCTCGGGGGTCTGCGCCGAGTACTCCGAGAATCGCTTGGGGTCGTGGACGTGCTTCACGTTGGCAAGCAGGTAGCCGGGCATCGACCGATTGTACCCAGGATTCTGAATCCAGGATGCAGAATGTATGATCGGCGGGTGCCCGGCGGTCGTTTCGCATTCGAGGAGCGCTCGCGACTGGTCGACGAGATCCAGGACCATCTGCGCGAGCAGATCTACGCGGGCCGCTACCCGCCCGGCACGAGACTGCTGCAGGAGCAGATCGCTGAGGAGCTGGACGTCTCCCGGACGCCGCTGCGCGAGGCGCTGCGCGTGCTCGAACACGAGGGCCTGCTGTCGCTGACGCGCGGCAACGGCGTCGAGGTCGTCTCGGTCCAGCGCAAGCGGTTCCTCGACGCGCTGGTGCTGCGCGCCGTCGTCGACGGGGCAGCGGCCAGGACGGTCGCACAACGCGGTCCGAGTCTGCGGCTGCGCGACGAGCTCGAGCGCGCGCTGGCCGACCAGCGGACGGCGCTTGAGCCGTGGGACCGCGAGCGCTTCTCACGGGCCGACGCCGATCTGCACGTCGCGCTGCTGCAGGCGACCGACAACCCGTACCTGATTGCTCAGGTGGTGCTCGTCAGGCTCGTGATCCAGGTATTTCAGATGGAGAACGAATTCGGACCCGAGCGCGCCGAGCCGAAGCTGGCAGAACATCTGGGGATCGTCGCCGCCGCCCTGGAGGGCGATCCCGACGAGGCCGAGCGGCGGGCTCGCCGCCACATCGAGCGGATCGTCGACGAGGTTCGCGACCGACCCGTGTCACGCGACGAGTAGGAGGAGAGACATGCGTCTGTGTGCATTTGAGGTCGAGGGGCAGCATCATCTGTTCGCCGAGACTCCCGCCGGGCTGATCGACATCGCGATGCGAAGCCTCGACGACCTGCTGCGCGATCAGGGCGGCGGTGCGGTGCGGATGGGCGTGGCCGCCGGCATGCGCGGTGGCAGGATCGCTGCGGAGCCCGATCAGATCCCAGCGGAGTGGCGGCGTCTGGCTCCCCTGCAGCGCCCCGCCAACCAGCTGTTCGTCGGGGTCAACTACCGAGATCACGTCGCCGAGCTGCCACCACCGTGGAAGATGACCGCGGATCCGTTCGTGTTCTCGAAGCTCAACTCGTCGATCATCGGACCGGGAGATCCGATCCGGTTGCCGAGCGACGACGCGAGCGTCGACTACGAGGCCGAACTGCTGGTCGTGATCGGCGAACGGGCCTCGAGGCTGACGACGGAGAACGCGCTCGACCATGTGTTCGGGTACACGATCGTCAACGACGTCACCGAACGCGCCGTGCAGGCCACCGACAACCAGCTGACGATGGCCAAGGGCATGGACACGTTCTGTCCGATGGGTCCGTCGATCGTCGGCACCGATGAGATCGAGGATCCGTCCGAGCTCGAGATCTGGACGGCGGTCAACGGGGAGGATCGCCAGCGCTCCAATACGAACCAGCTGATCTTCTCGGTCGTCGACCTGCTCGTCTCGCTGACGCGGACGGTCACGCTGCAGCCCGGCGACACGATCTCAACCGGCACGCCGGCCGGCGTCGGCGCGTTCCGCACCCCGCCGGTGTTTCTTGCGCCCGGTGACGTCGTCACGGTCGGCGTGCAGGGCATCGGCGAGCTGACCAACCCGGTCGTCGCGGCCGATTCGGTGCCGGCATGACCGTCCCGGTGTTCGTGGCCGATCGCGAGGCGGCCGAGCGGATGGACGTCGTCGCCCAACTGCGCGCCCGTGGCTTCACGGCCCGCGCCGGATCGGAGTTCGCCACCGCGGGTCCGCAGGTCGCGGCCGAGATCGGCGACGCGCGCGCGGTCTGCAGCGCGCTCAGCCAGGTGACCGGCGCGGCGATGGACGCGGCCCCCCAGCTCGAGCTCGTCGTCAAGAGCGGGATCGGCGTCGACAACATCGACGTCGACGGCGCGCGTGAGCGTGGGCTGCCGGTGCTGCGTGCGGGCGGCGTCAACTCCGACGGGCCGGCCGAGTGGGTGATCGGGGCGGCGATCGCGCACTTCCGCCGGTTCGCGCAGCTGGACCCGGCCGTCCGGCGCGGTGAGTGGGCGGAGCTGCGTCGCGCCTATTCTGGACTGCTCCCGGCGTTGAACGGGCGGACGCTGGCGATCGCCGGGCTGGGCTCGATCGGCGCCAAGCTGGCGAAGCTCGGTCGTGCCCACGGGATGGACGTGATCGCCTATGACCCGTACCTGTCGGCCGACGCGGCCGCGAGCGCCGGCGCGCGCCTGGTCGACCGCGAAGTCCTGTTCCGCACGGCCGACGTGCTGTCGCTGAACGTCGTGCTGACCGAGCAGACGCGCCACTTCGTGTCGACCGATGAGCTCGCCCTGATGCAACCGTCGGCGCTGCTGGTCAACTGCTCACGCGGGCCGGTCGTCGACCAGGCGGCACTGGCCGTGGCGCTGGCGGCGGGAACGATCGCCGGCGCGGCGATCGACGTGTTCGAGGCCGAGCCGCCGACGCCGGACAACCCACTGTTTGCGCTGCCCAACGTGCTGCTGACGCCCCACCTGGGCGGCTGCACCGATTACGGCTACCGTGAGATCGGCGAGCTCACCGCCACGCTCGTCGATCGGTTCTTCAAGCGCGAGCCGGTCCCTCGCAACTGCGTCGTCGTCGACACGCCGTCACTGATCGTCGAAACGGAGGCAACGCGATGACCGCGCCACGGCGGCTGGAGGAAAAGGTGGCGCTGGTGACCGGCGCCGGGTCGGGGATCGGTCGCGCCAGCGCGCAGCGGCTCGCCGCCGAGGGGGCGTCGGTGATCGTCACCGATCTCGATGGCGACGCCGCCGCCGAGACCGCGCGCCCGATCGGCGACGCGGCGCTGGCGCGGCAACTCGACGTGACCGACGAAGCGGCG
>Ga0302181_10000329_pt1 | contig 41162 bp, 34 predicted proteins | sample I_Palsa_E3_3_FD_198786 | JGI IMG/M metagenome (GOLD analysis project Ga0302181, IMG submission 198786) | Peat permafrost microbial communities from Stordalen Mire near Abisko, Sweden - I_Palsa_E3_3 | ecosystem: Environmental > Terrestrial > Soil > Palsa > Peat permafrost | place: Sweden...
CCATGCCGGTGGCCTGGTGGACCTCGGCCCGGTATCCGGACGGCTGCAGCGATAGCCACTGCGGCTCCGAGCTGCCCGCGACCGATCCCAGCAATGCCTCCGTCGCGGCATCGGCGAAGACCAGCATGTCGGACAGCGCGCCGCCGTCCATCGGCCCTGGCGCATCGCGCTGCGCCAGCAGCACGCCAACCCGGATCGCGCCGATCTGCAGCGGAACCGCGAACACCGCCCGCACTCCCAGCTCGAGGGCAGCCGGCGTGAACACCGGCCATCGCTGCGCTGGCACGGTGCCGAGATCGGGCTCCAGGACAAGCTCACCGGATGCCGCGGCATCAACGCCGGGCCCCTGCCCCAACGTGAACTGCAGATCATCCAGACGAACGCTGGCCCCCTCGGTCCGCCACACCACGTCACTGCCGCCTGCCAGCGGTACGCTGACCGCGACGCCGGTCACTCCCAGCACCTCCGCGCAGAACCCGGGGGCCACAGCCACGAGGCCACGCGGGCCATGCCGGGACAAGCCAGCCACGATGCCGGCCATCCTGGCACTGACCATCGCTATCGGAACCGCCTCACGGGAAAAACCGTGCAGCGAAGCGGACCTCGAGACCGGCGTATTGTCTAGACCTGACCAGGAACTCGTTTCAGGCTGCATGAGCAAGCGCTCGTAGCGAGCATACCGCCCGTGCACAAATACCGCCGCCCGACCATCGTGAGCGCAGTGAGAATGATCCTGGCCCTGCTGCATTATTGGCTGCGGAATGCCATATGCGCGCGAGCCAGGAAGGTGCTAGAATGCAGTTGAAGCTCCGGACCCGGGCAGCTACAGCCGAGGAACAATCGGCAGTCGCGCAGCGGTGTCCGGATTTTTTTTTTCGTACCGGACAGGTGCAGGCAAGACGCTCGGCCAAAGGACGGTGAGAACGCCGGGAGCGTACTACTCCCCTCGCGATCTACCCAGCATGACTGACTACCGCGTACGTCACTAGTCACTGACTAAGGAGTCGGTTATGGGCATCATTGCATGGATCGTTCTCGGCCTGGTCGCAGGCTTGCTCGCCAATATGCTGATCCCGGGCAGGAGATCACAGGGACTTATTCTCACCTGCGTGATCGGCATCGCCGGAGCGCTGCTCGGCGGCTGGGTAGCCACCAAGGTGTTCCACCTCCACCACGCCCTGAACGGGTTCTTCAACCTATCCACCTGGCTCACTGCCATTGCCGGCGCGGCCGTCCTGCTGCTCGCCTACCACCTCGTCACCGGGCAGTCCGGGCGGTCCAGGCGGTCCGGCTTCTTCGCGCACCGCTAAGCAACGCCAGCGAGTCTCCGCGCTCCTTCGGCGCGTAGCCCATCAGCCTCACGGCGGCCCAGGTACGCCCCCGCCAGGCTTCGCAACCGTGCCCCGCCGGTTCTCGCGGGGCACGGTTTGGCGTGGTGCATCACTTGCTCGGCTGCGGTGCCTTGCACGAGATCTTCGGATTCACGCCGGCGTAATTGAGCGGGCCGGCGGCAATCGTCAAAGCAATCGTGCCCACTTTAGCGCAGTTCGTGTGCGAGGATCCGTTGAAGTAGTGGCGCTGGTTTGCCGCAAAGGCACCAATAATTAGTCAGATGACCAGCAGCACCGTTCCGATGCGCATCGCTACCTCCGAAGGCCACGATCACTTTGGTGAATTTGGGCCGGTACGCCTTGGCGAACTGGCCCCGGCGCAGTTAATTGCGGATATGGGCGGACGGCCCCGGCGCCCGCCGCTCCTTGTGCAGCGGCTCAGCAATCAGCAGCCGATCCCCGGCGGCCACGACCGGATCCTCGCCGATGCCCAGCAGGAACTTGCCGTCATGCACGAGGCCAAGCACCAGCCCGGACCTTTCGTCGCGGACCGCGCTGAGCGGCTTGCCGACCGTGGCCGCGTCCGCCTCGGTCTCCGCCAGGGTGTGCGAGTGCGACTCCACCAGCTGGGCGAGCATGTCTCCGGCGTGCGGCGCCTCCAGGCTCTTGGCCAGCGTATGCGCGATCAGCTCGTCGGCTGAGATGGTCTGCTCGACGCCGAGTTCACGCAGTGCCTCGCGTACCGACGCCGCGCGGACGAGCGCCACGACCGGCAGATCCGGCGCCTGCTTACGCAGCAGCACGGCGCTGACCAGCACGTCGCCGTCCGATGAACCCATGATGAGGGCCTGCTGGGCGCCCTCTGGCCGGGCCGAGCGGATGACGGCCGGCTGGGTCGGGTCGCCGCGGATGACGTGCACTTCCGCGCGCACGCTGGCCGGGTCGACGTCCGCGACGAGCACGATCGGATCACCGACAAGGGCAAGCTCGTCGAGAATGGCGGGCACCGTCGGGTTCATCCCGATGACAATCCGGTAGGCGCCTTCGGGGAATCGGTGTCCCATTGCCAGGATCCTCCGTACTCCGGCCGCCGCAGCCGCGCCGGTCAGCAGCGCGAACACCGAGGCGAGCAGTGGGATGGTCGTCAGCATGACCGCGGAGGCCACGACCCGGCCCACCGCGTTGCGCGGAAGCACGTCGCCGTAGCCCACGGTTGTCGCTGTCGTGATCGCCCAGTAGAGGCCGGTCGTCAGCGGATAGTGCTGAGTGACGGCGAAAATGGCCGCCCCGCCCAGCATGCAGGCTATGGCGGCTATGAGCAGGATCGCCACGTGCCGACGGTGGCGTACGCCGAAGACGCGGACGAGAAGCAGGATCACGCTGTTATCGTCCCGCAGACTCAGGGCAGCCGGGGACCGGATTCGTGGTCACCCGGGAATTACCGGATTCTCTAGAGCTGCCAGCCAGCCCGGGTCAGGTCAGCTTCGGCGAGCGCTGCCCGGTGTCGGGCGCTTCGGCGAGCCGGGCGTGCAGCTGTTCCGTGATCTCTTGCGGGGTGTAGGCACGGCGTTGCCGTTCAGCCCGGGCGATGACCACTCCGGTGGCGGCGACACCCGCGAAGCCAGCCAGTCCCAGTACTTTCCACCAGCGCACCTGCCTATGCTACGACGGTGCCTGCGGCGAGCATCACCCTTGATGGGGCCCTTGATCTGACGCGGACCGGTGACGTGTGGCTGTTCCGCGGACATACGGTGGCCGACCGGGCCATCCAGGTGGCAACCAACAGCCCGGTCAACCACGTCGGCATGTCCGTGGTCATCGGCGACCTGCCGCCGCTGATGTGGCACGCCGAACTCGGCCGGTCGCTGCCTGATCTGTGGTCGGGTACCCGCCACCGCGGGGTCCAGCTCCATGACCTGCGCGAGGCCGTAATCGTCTGGGCCACCCGATACGGGCAGCGGGCATGGGTGCGTCAGCTGGATCACGCCGTCACGCCGGAAATGGAAAACGCCGTGCTGCGTGCCATCGCGCGGATGGACGGCACGCCGTTTCCCTCCACGACCCGGCTCGCGTCGCGGTGGCTGTCCGGCCGGGTGCCGTCCGTCCGCCGCGGAACGCGCGACGCCGGCCTGGAGACCGCTTACTGCGCGGAACTGCTCGCGCTCACCTACCAGTCCATGGGCCTCCTTCCCGGCAGGCGACGGCTGAACTGGTATGACGCCGGCCGCTTCTGGAGCGGTGACGACCTCCGCCTGTCCGCCGGGTACGCCCTGGGCGGCGAGCTCGCCGTGCGCATCCAGGCCAGCTCCGCCAGCCCCCCGTAGCAATGGATCCAGCGGCGGCTACGCAGGAATGGCCAGAACTGAGCCATGGCCCGCGTCAGCTGATAACGCGAACAGGTGACCCGTCGAGCCATGCCGCGATGTCAGCGACGATGTCGGCGTAGAAGACCTCGTATCCCTGCGCTGTCACGTAGCCAATATGCGGCGTGATCACGGTGTTAGGCAGCGACCGCAGCGGATGGCCGGCCGGGAGCGGCTCGACCGCGAACACGTCCAGCCCGGCGCCGGCGATGACGTTGCCGCGCAGCGCGGAGATGAGCGCGGCCTCATCGACTACCGGACCCCTCGAGGTGTTGACCAGGTAGCCATCCGGCCCGAGCAGCGCCAGCTCGGCGGCCCCGACCAGGCCCGCCGTGCGGGCGGAGAGCTGCAGGTGGATCGACACGATGCCGGCCTTGGCGAACAGTTCCGTCTTGGTGACAAGCCGTGCCCCGCACGAGCGCGCGCGGGAGCCGGTGAGGTTCTGGCTCCAGGCGATGACGTCCATATCGAAGGCGTGCGCATAGCGCGCCACGCGCTGTCCGATGCGGCCGAGGCCGAGCAGGCCGAGGGTGCTGCCGGCCAGCTCGCGGCCCACGGCGGCCTGCCAGCCGCCTGCCCGGACGAGAGCGTCCTCCTGCGGTATGTTCCGGGCAACCGCCATGATCAGGCCCCAGGCCAGCTCTGGCGCCCCCGCGCCGGATCCGGCGGTGCCGCAGACCGTCACCCCGCGGCGCCGGGCCGCGGCCAGGTCGAGGGATGCATTGCGCATGCCGGTCGTGATGAGCAGCTTCAGCGCCGGCAGCTGGCCGAGCAGCGCCGCCGGGAACGGAGTGCGCTCGCGCATAGCGACGATCACCTCGTACGGTGCCAGCCGGCGTGCAAGGTCACCGCTGTCCGCGATGTGGCCAGTGAACACCGTGATGTCGGCCCGGCCGGTGATGGCCGACCAGTCCGCGCTGGCGAGCGCGACCTCCTGGTAGTCATCGAGGATGGCAACCCGCGGGAGTGGCATGCAAGGAACTCTTTCACTGCCGGAGACCCGGTACGCACAATGGCAGCTGCTCGTCGTTCCCGAGGGCATGGCACCGCTGCGCGCAGAGCTCGATTCGTTCTGGACGCGTGAACTCGACCAGCCGTCAGGGCCGGCCCGAACGAGATGCCCGCCGTATAGGCCCTGGGTATCATATCGATCGAACTCCTGGTCCACGCGTGGGACTTCGCGCCGGACGCCGGCCTCCTTGACCGCCTGATCGCGTTTACCGGCCGCGCCGGATAGCCCGGCCGCCGTCTCGAGCACGAAGGAGCACCTCATGCCAGCACGCACTTCCTATCCGCAGGGCACACCGAACTGGGTGGACCTGCAGACCACCGACACCGACGCCGCGAAGGCGTTCTACGGCGGCCTCCTCGGCTGGACCTTTGATGACCAGCCGATGCCGGATGGCCGGGTTTACTCCATGGCGAAGGTCGGCGAGGCGCAGGTCGCCGCGATCGCGCCGCAGCCGCCGCAGGCGGCTGCGGCGGGCATGCCGCCGATGTGGAACACCTTCCTCGCCGTCGACTCCGCTGACGACGCGGTCGCGAAGGTCGAGGCGGCCGGCGGCCGGGTCGCGATGGCGCCGTTCGACATCATGAACGCGGGCCGGATGGCCGTCGTACTTGATCCGAGCGGCACCGCTATCGCGTTCTGGCAGGCCAACGAGCACATCGGCGCCGGGCTCGTGAACGAGCCGGGAACCGTCATGTGGAACGAGCTGATCACCGATGACCCGTCCGCAGCCGCCTTCTACGAGCAGGTACTCGGGATGACCACGTCCAAGATGGATGACCCGGCGTTCGGCGATTACACGCTGTTCCTTGTCAACGGCGAGATGGTGGGCGGCTCGGTCGCGCCGCAGATGCCGGGCGTGCCCAACCACTGGCACGTGTACTTCGCCGTCTCCGGCGCGGACGCCGCCGTGGCAAAGGCGGCCGAGCTTGGCGGCTCGGTCCTGGCGGAGCCGTTCGACACCCCGGTCGGCCGGATGGCGGTCCTCAGCGACCCGCAGGGTGCCGCCTTCAGCATCCTCCAGCCGGCCGGCCAGCCCGCCTAGCAGCCCATCCGGGACAGGGCTTCCGTCACCATGTGGCGCCGGCCACTCCAGGACCCGGAGTGGCCGGCCAGGAAGCCCGAGCGGCCAGCCAGCGCGGTCGGCCAGGGAGCAGGCAAGCCGCGGCGATTCCTCGGTCAGGTGCCCGCTGCCCGTGTTGCTCGCGCGCATATCGCCGTAATGTGCGATCAGGGCCGTGCGGCCGAACGGGAGGACATCAGTGACAGCGCCGATGGTGACCCGCGCGACGGGCAGCAGCCTGCAGCGGCTGGCCGAGGAGTCGTGGGACAGGGTGGCAGCCGGCTCGGTGCTGCACTACGAAGGCGCGCAGTGGACCGGCACGCAGCTCGCCGAGCGGATCCGCCGGGTGAGCGGCGGCCTGCGCGAGGCCGGCCTGCGCACGGGCGAGCGTGTCGTTGTCTGCATGGCCAACTGCTCCGAGGTCGGCGTCACCTACCATGCGGTGTGGCGCGCCGGCGCGGTCGCCACGCCGGTGCTCTTCCTGCTCAGCGAGAGCGAGCTGCGGCATGTGCTGGCGGACAGCGGGGCAGTGTTCGCGGTCACCACGCCGGAGTTCCTGCCCAAGGTCACCGCGGCAGCGGCCGGGCTGGACGGCGTCCGCGGCATCATCGTCTGCGGCGATCCGCCTGAGCAGGACGGCGGACCGGAATTGCTGCGTTTCGACGAATTGGAGACCAGCGCCGCGGCGAGCCTGGTCGATACTGATCCGGCCGCGCTGGCCGCGCTGCTTTACACGGGCGGCACTACCGGCCGGGCCAAGGGAGTGATGATCAGCCACAATGCGCTGTCCTCCGCATCCTGGGCGGCGACGTCGACCTCGCACGGCGACGCGCTGCGGTCCGCGCTGCTGCCGCTGCCGCTGTCACACGTCTACGGGCTGATGGTGAGCGTCATGGCCCTGCACTCGCCGGACCCGGGGACGACGGTCCTGATGCGCGGGTTCGACCCCGCCGGGTGGCTCAGGCTCGCCGCGGAGTACCGGGTCAACATCAGCCCGCTGGTCCCGTCGATGCTGCAGATGCTGCTGCAGCAGCCGCTGGAGGACTATGACCTGTCGGCACTGGCGCGGATCACCAGCGGCGCCGCGCCGCTGCCGCGCCAGGTGGCCGAGGAATTCGGCAGGCGGCTGCCGCAGGTGGAGATCGCCGAGGGCTACGGCTGCACGGAGACGGCCGCCATCATCGCCACCTCGCCGATCGGGCAGGCCCGCCCGGGCAGCGTCGGCAGGCCGGCCCCGGGGGCGGAGGTGCGGATCGAGCGCCAGGACGGCACGGCGGCCGGGCCCGGCGAGGACGGCGAGATCTGCGTCCGCGGCCCGATGGTGATGACCGGCTACTGGCATGCTGAGCAGGAGACCGAGCAGGCCATCCGGGATGGCTGGCTGCATACCGGCGACGTCGGCCGGCTGGACTCCGACGGCTACCTGTACATCGTGGACCGGATCAAGGACCTGATCATCCGCGGCGGCTACAACGTGTATCCGCGCGATGTCGAGGACGTCCTGCTCGGGCACCCGGACGTGCTGGCGGCTGCCGTGGTCGGGCGCCCCGACGAGAAGTACGGCGAGGAGGTGGTCGCCTTCGTGCAGCTACGCGACGGGTCGGCCGCCGGGCCGGCCGAACTGGTCGAGTTCGGCCGGGCACGGCTGTCCGCGGTGAAGTACCCGCGCGAGGTGCGCATCGTCGATCAGGTCCCGCTGACCAGCGTCATGAAGACCGACCGCAAGCGCCTGCGGGCCACCCTCACTGGCTGATGCCCGCGGGCGCCGGTTCCGCATCCGCCGGGGCCGGTTCCGCATCCGCCGGGGCCGGTTCCGCATCCGCCGGGGCCGGTATTCCCGCCGTGCCGGGCTCCGCGTCTGCCGCCGGGGCGCGATGCACGTACTTCCCGCCGCGCAGCAGTGAGGCAAGCGCCGCGATCACGCACATGGTCGCCGCGAAGCCGAAGGCGACGGTCAGGCCACGGGAGAAGGACGGGGAGATCAGCGCGGGAAAGAACGAATGGCCGGTCAGGTAGGCGGCACGGGACGCGGGCAGCTGGCTGATCACGTGCCCGAGCAGCGTCTGCACCGGGTTGTAGCCGAGCAGCGAGGCGAACAGCACCGAGACCGGCGGCAGCGCGGCGACCCGCGCCGCGGCCGCGGCCGGCACGCCCTGGGCCACCAGGCCGTGCTGGAGCGTGCCGGGCAGCGAGCCGGCCAGGCCGAGGATGATCAGCGTGAAGAAGATGCCGATCGACAGCACCATGGCGGAGTTCTGGAACGTTGCGCTCATCCCTGCCCCGACGCCACGCTGCTCCGGCGGCAGGCTGTTCATGATCCCGGCGCGGTTCGGCGACGCGAACAGGCCCATCCCGATGCCGTTGAGCAGCAGGATCAGCGCGAACTCCCAGTAGACGAAGTTGACCGGCAGCAGCATCAGGAGCACGAAGGAGAACGCAGCGACCAGCATGCCGCCGGTAGCGAAGGGCCGCGCCCCGAACCGGTCGGACAGCCAGCCGGATACCGGCCCGGCGATCAGGAAGCCGACGGTCAGCGGCAGCATGGCGATCCCGGCCCATAGCGGGGTCCGGATGAAGCTGTAGCCATGCCGGGGCAGGTAAATGCCCTGCAGCCAGATGATCAGGATGAACATCAGGCCGCCCCGGCCAAGCCCTGCCAGCAGGCTGGACACATTGCCGGCGGTGAATGGCCTGATCCGGAACAGGCTGAGCCTGAACATCGGCTCCGGCACCCTGGTCTCGATCAGGCAGAACACGGCGAGCATGGCGATTCCGCCGCCGATGGCGCTGATGACCAGCGGGCTGGTCCAGCCCATCGTGTGGCCGCCGTAGGGCTGGATGCCGTAGGTGATCCCGGCCAGCACGGCGATCAGCCCGGCGGCGAAGGTCAGGTTGCCCCACCAGTCGAGCCTGGCCGGCCTGCGAATGCCGAGCTCGCGCAGCTTAAGGTAGGACCACGCGGTGCCGAACACCCCGAATGGGACGGACACCAGGAAGACGTAACGCCAGCCAATCGGGCCGAGCACGCCGCCGAGCACCAGCCCGATGAACGACCCGCCGATGCCGGCCACCTGGTTCAGCCCGAGCGCCAGCCCGCGCTGGTCATGCGGGAACGCGTCGGTGAGGATCGCGCTGGAGTTGGCCATCAGCATCGCGCCGCCCACGCCCTGCAGGACGCGCATGACGATCAGCCACAACGCGGCGGCTGTGCCCTGCATCCAGGTCAGCGATAGCAGGACGGAGAAGACGGCGAACAGCGCGAAGCCGAGGTTGAACATCTTGACCCGGCCGTACATGTCCCCGAGCCGGCCGAAGCTGACCACGAGCACCGCGGTCACCACGATGTAGCCCATGATCATCCAGAGCAGCAGGCTGGTGTTCCCCGGCTGCAGCGGGTCCACCCCGATGCCGCGGAAGATGTCCGGCAAGGCGATCAGCATGATCGAGGCGTTGATCGTCGCCATCAGCACGCCGAGCGTCGTGTTGGACAGCGCGATCCACTTGTACGCGGGCCGGGGTCCACGCGGCCAGTGCGGCATGTGCATCCTTCCGGAACCGGGCGGCCTTGCCCCGCGCCGGCTCCCGCCGGCACGGTCAGCCAAGATTACGCCCGCGACTTAACTAGTTGCTTAATACAAACTAACATAATAGCGATGGGCGGTGTTCCCGTGCCAGCGCCCGTAGGCAGCGCGGCCTGGGGCGCGGCGTACGAGGAGTCGGGGGCCACTGCGGCCGAGGCCGCGGCGGCCGTTGCGCACACGACCGCGTTCTACGCGCCGGGCAGTTAGTTCTCTGCGCCAGGCAGTTAGTGGCCTGCCCGGCTAAGGGCGCCGGTACCTGAGCTGGCCGCGCAGGACGACCGCCCGCGGGTGATCCAGCTGGTCAAGGTCGGTGCGCGGATCGGCGTCGTAGACGACCGCATCCGCGGGCGCGCCGGGCAGCAGGCCCGGCAGCCCGAGGTAGGACCGGGCGGCCCAGGAACCGGCCGCGAGGGCATCGCGGCGCGGCACGCCGGCCGCCGCGAGCGCCCGTATCTCGGCGGTAATCCGCCCATGCGGCCGTGAGTCTGTGCCGGCCAGGAGGGTGACCCCGGCTTCGGCGGCTGCGGCGGCCAGCTGGCCGTGCACGCTCGCGCCGCCCAGGTACCAGTCCCTGCGAGGGCCATCCGGCCTGGTGCGCACGTCCTTCAGGGCCGAGCTGATGACCGCGAGGGTCGGCGTCAGCGCGGTGCCCTGCACGGCCATCTGGGCCAGCAAGCCCGGGTCAAGGCACATGCCGTGCTCCAGCGAGTCGACCTTGGCCGCGACTGCAGCAGCGCCGCCGGCCGCCTGCTGGGAATGCACCGCGACCCGCCCGCCCGCGGCGTGCACCGCGGCGACGACGGCTTCGAGCACGGCCAGCGGGACCGGCTCATCATCAGGCCCCCAGTCAACGATGAGCTTGGCCCAGCCGGTGCTGGCGGCCTGCGTCGCGGCCAGCTCAGGCAGCTCCGCGTGACCGGCCCGCCGCCCCCAGCCGTCGAAGAACTGCCCGTACTGGGCGATCCACCTCCCGGCGTGCACTGCCCGCGGCACATCACTATCGCGGCCGAACCAGGCGGGCGGGTCACCGGCCAGCCCCGGCGAGCGGATCATGGTGACGCCCGCGGCCACGTGCTCGTGCAGGTCGTCGCGCAGCATCGCCTCATCGAGCTGCTGGCCTGGCGCCTCGGCACCCGGATGAGTGTGCGCGTCCACCAGCCCGGGCACCAGCCAGCCTTCGGCGGCCAGGCGCGCGGACGGGACAGGCTCGGTCGTCCACCGGTCGCCGTCGGCGTACAGGTCGACCGGCTCGCCCTCCGGCAGCGCATAACCGCGCACGCGAAGGACGGTCACCGCACGGCGCCCTTCCCGGCGGCAGTCTGGCTCGCTGCGACCGGCTGCTGCATGCGCCAAGTATCGCAGCCGGCCGCGCGGCGAGCGGCACCTGCGTATGGCGTCCGCCCAGCCGGGGCATTCTCTATGCTCATTGATTATAAAGCGAAGCTATGAGGCACAAGGTGCTGGTGTTTCTCAAATCCTAGAACATGTGTTCTACTACCTAGATGCCTGCACAGTCCGACGAGCGTGATCCGATTGAGCCCGTACCGCAACGCATACCGGCAGGGATCATGATGAGCAGCACGAGACATGAGCCGCGGCACCGCCGGGCCGAAGTGCTCTGCACCGGCGGGGCGTGGCGGCAGGTAGAAATCCTGGCCTGGGCAAGGTGTCAGGCCGGCTGGGCAGTCTTCGTCCGCTGGCCTGACGGGCACGAGGACTGGCGGCTGCACGCACCGCACTCGATACGCCCCATCTAACCCGTGCCTAGCCCGATAGTGCCGTCGGCGCGCAGGGTCCAGCCGGGGTTGTGCGCCACTTCCCACGGATGGCCGTCCGGGTCGATGAAGACGCCCGAGTATCCGCCCCAGAAAGTCCTGGCTGGCTCGCGGCCGATGACGGCACCGGCCGCGCGGGCCTCGTTAATAATCTTGTCGACGGCCTCGGCGGAGCCGGCGTTGTGCGCCAGCGTCACGCCTCCCCAGCCGCCCGCGTCGCTGACCGCGCTATCCTCCGCCAGCATCGCCCGGTCCCACAGGGCGAAGACCATGCCGCCTGCCTGGAAAAACGCGACGTCGTCGGCTTCATCATTGCCCTGACGCCAGCCCAGGGCCTGGTAGAACTCCCGCGCCCGGCCGAGATCGGCGACGCCGAGCGTGATGACACTGACCCGTTGGTCCACTGGCCGTCCTCCTGCCGTGCCGCCCATTCTGCACCCGGGCGGCGCTGCCCGGCGATATGCAACAGTGCTGTTAGGGCGCGATGACCAGTTTCGCCGCGGCCGGTGACCGGACGGCTGGCCGCGTCACCGGCTGCACAGGCCGGCGGCCGCCAGTACGGCCGTCATTGCCGGGTCGGTGCACGCACGGGCTGCGTCATCGAGGCGCTGGCGGAGGGATCGCCGTTCCACCGCCCGGAGGATGGCTGCCAGGGTCTCGCCGAGCGGGAACGGCAGCTCGGCCTCGAGCTCACGGACTGCCGCCTCGGTCACCGCCCACTCAGCCTCGATCGTGGGCAGCATCGCCTCGGCTTTTGCCGTCAGGCGGACGATCCGCTGACGCGCGTCGGCACCGGTCTCCAGGGTGACCAGGCCGCGCCTGCTCATTTGCGCCACCGTCTGGCTTGCCGCGGAGTGCGTCACCGAGATGGCGCGCGCGAGGTCCCGGATGGAACTCGGCCCGAGGGCGACGAGCGCGCGCACGACCGGCGAGAAGCGCGGCCGGTAGTCCCCGAGGCCGAGGTCCGCGTCGAATTTCGCGACATCGCCATCGAGAAGCTCGAGGAGGTGACGCATCTGCGTTCCGAAGCCACTGAAGTCCTGCAGGCCAGCCTGGCCGCCACCCGCCGGAGATGACGGCGGCGCGGGAGATGACGACGTATCCACGAGCGAAATTATAACAGCACTGTTGCATCGAGCCCGCAGCTCCCCTAGCCTCATGCCCATGAGCAGCGGGCGCGACTGGTCGGCCGAGATCGAGATCCTGCTCGGCCAGATGACCGAGCACTACGTTTTCCCGGACGTGGCCGAGCAGGTCTGCCAGCTGCTGCGCCAGCGGCTGGCCGGCGGGGCCTACCGGGACCTGGCCGACGAGGCGGCCCTCGCCAGGGTCGTCACCCGCGACATGCAGTCGGTCAACGGGGACAAGCACCTGGGCATACAGGACAGCGAGCAGGAGATTCCCCGCCAGCAGGATCTCGTGGTCGACACCGGGCGGCTGCGCGCGGAGCAGGCCATGCTGACCGGACACGGGTTCGCCAGGATCGAGCGCTTGCCGGGCAACGTGGGCCTGCTGGACATCAGGAAATTTTACGAGCCCTCGGTGGCCGGCGCCGGCGCTGCGGCGATCGCCGCCATGCAGCTGATTGCCAGCGCGGATGCGCTGCTGATCGACCTGCGGCGCAACGGCGGCGGCGAGCCCGAGATGGTCGCCCTGGTGTCAGGCTTCCTGTTCGGCGAACGGACTCATCTCGTCGACCTGCACTTCCCCGCGGCCGGCACCACGATCCAGTACTGGACGGCGCCATTCGTGCCCGGCCCGGTCTTCGGCGGCAGCAAGCCGGTCTACGTGCTGACCAGTGCCAGGACCGTCTCCGGCGGGGAGGGGATGAGCTACCAGCTGCAGCAGTGCAAGCGCGCCACGCTGGTCGGCGAGACCACCATGGGCGCCGCGAACTTCCACTATCCCTACCGGGTCAGCGCCCATCTGATGTCCACCGTGCCGTCCGGATATCCCGTTGATCCCGTCTCCGGCGGTCACTGGGAGGGCACCGGGGTACGGCCGGACATCCCGGTACCCGCCGAGCTCGCCCTGGACACCGCCTACCGGCTAGCCCTTCAGCATGTGCTCGGCCTTGGCGAGCTCGGCCCGCGGCGCCAGATCGCGGCAGACGCCCGGCAGGCGCTCGCCGAGCTGAAGAACTGACGCCAGTCGCCTGCCCACTGGCTAGGCGGCACATCGGCACATCGTGGCCGCTCCCCAGCCTTTGACGGCACCGCCCGATAAAGTCGGGCTTTGATCGGAGCGCCTGCTCCCGGACTCGTGTCAGCTGAGGTTCGATTATGCGCGGACGAGCATTCGGGCATGCCCTGCAGGAGTTGAGATGAGAGAGGCCTCCTTGTGCTTCAGCTGACCTGCCTGGAAATCTGCGCTGGCGCCGGCGGTCAGTCGCTTGGCCTGGAGCAGGCCGGCTTCGCCCATGCGGCGGCCGTGGAAATAGACCCCGATGCCTGCACGACCCTCCGGCTGAACAGGCCTGGCTGGAAGATCGTCGAGCAAGACGTCCATCACTTTGACGGCGCCGCTTACCAGGGCGTGGACCTGCTGGCCGGCGGCGTTCCCTGCCCGCCATTCTCGATCGCCGGCAAGCAGCTCGGTGCCGATGACGAGCGCGACCTGTTCCCGCAGGCGCTGCGCCTCGTGGCGGAGTGCCAGCCAGCGGCGGTCATGCTGGAGAACGTCCGCGGACTGTCCACTGCCCCCTTCGCCGGCTACCGGGATCAGGTGCTCGGCCGGCTGCACGAGCTTGGCTACCAGGCCGACTGGCAGGTGCTGAACGCCAGCGAGTTCGGCGTACCCCAGCTGCGCCCGCGCTTCATCCTGGTGGCCATGCAGCCGGCCGTCTACGAGCACTTCGAGTGGCCCCGCGCCATCAAGACGCCGCCGACCGTCGGCGAGACCCTGCGCGAGCTCATGGCGGCCGCGGGCTGGCCGGGTGCTGATTCCTGGGCCGCACAGGCCAACGGCATCGGCCCGACTCTGGTCGGCGGTTCCCGCAAGCACGGCGGTCCCGATCTCGGCCCGACCCGCGCCCGGGAGGCGTGGCTCAAGCTGCACGTCGACGGCAGGGGCCTGGCAGACGCGCCGCCCAGGCCTGCCGACCCCGTCGGCCACCTGCCGAGGCTGACGCTGCCGATGGCCGCCGCCGTGCAGGGCTTCCCGCCGGCCTGGCGGTTCTCCGGCCGCAAGACAGCGGCCTACCGCCAGATCGGCAACGCGTTCCCGCCGCCGGTGGCCCGGGCGGTCGGCGACAGCATCCGGTCGGCGATCGAGACCGCCCGCGCGGCCCCGGTACCCGTGCCCGGTCGCCTGTTGCGTGCCGTCTGACGCCCGCGTTCACCTCGGCACGGTGAGCAGGCGGAGGCGGCCATGACAGCAGACGACCTAATCCTGGAGATGGCGAGCGAGCAGGTACCGCCACCTCATGGGGCCGACCCTGAGCTCGACGTGGTGCAAGCTGAGCTCTACCGGCTCGATGCGGGTGGGCACCAGGTCGCCGCGGTCCTGCGGGATACCCTTGACCAGCTCTATGACGGCCAGCACACCGGCCGCTGGAACTATGACCAGCTGCACAAGACCGAGAAAACCCACATGGGCACGCTGATCGAGATCAACCTGCACCGGCAGTTCGGCTTCGGCGACGGCGACACCACCGACTACCGGATCGCCGGCATCGAGGTGGACTGCAAGTACTCGATGGCCTATGGCGGCTGGGAGCTGCCGCCCGAAGCCGTCGGCCAGCTCTGCCTCCTGGTCACGGCGAACGATTCGGCCGGCTACTGGGCGGCCGGATTGCTCCGCGTGCGCGAGCCCTATCTCCGCGGCAAGCCGAACCGTGACGCCAAGCGCCAGCTGAGCGCCGCCAGCCGGGCTCGCATCCGCTGGCTGTGGCCGGGCCGCGGGCGGCTCGCCGAGAACATCTTCCTGAACCTGGACGCCAGCCGCCGCGACAGGATCTTCGGCGCGCGGGCACCTCGGGGCCGGCAGCACGGCCAGGCACGGACAAATGAGCTCTTCCGCAGCGTCCAGCGGCGGATCATCCGGCGAGCCGAGCTGGCCACCGTCGCGCAGCAGGATGACTTCATGAAGCGGGCCCGCGGCAATGGCGGTGCGCGGACCCAGCTCCGGCCGGAAGGCATCCTGGTGCTCGGCCACCAGGACAACGACCCGCTGGTGGCGACCGCCCTCGGCCTGCCCGCTCCCCGGAAGGGCGAGTTCATCTCAGCGCGAGTGGTGCCCGCGCGGGAAGACCGTGACGGCCCCGTCGCCGTCATAGCCGGTCAGCGCTGGGCCCTCGCCAGGCCGGGCGATCCGGTCGTTCCCGCCCCGGCAGTACCGCGGCGGGTACCGCCATGACCGGCGGGCTTGCTGGCCTGGCCGACCGCCACGTCCAGGCCGGTCGTGACGTCGTCGTAGCCGGTTGACTCAGCCCGCTGCCGTCGCCTGCCGTACTGCCGGATCGATCCGGCTTTCAGTAATAGTGTGCTCCTTGAGGTAGGGACGGACCCGAGAGCAGATCTGGCATGCGGGCAAACAGGGCAGATCGGGGGCAGGGGAGCTATGGCGAGCGAAGGCCCGTATACCAAGATCATTGCCATCTCGGCCATCCTCTCGGTGGTGATCGGCTACCTGGCACTGGCCGCCGGCGTCAGGTGGCCGCCATTTTCTCGACCGTCCGCTTCGGCCAGCGTGACACCAGCATTTACTTCGCCTGCCCCGACCCCCACAACTAGCCCGCGGCCCTCTCCAGTCCGGCGGCAGGTGAAATATCTGGACGAGATCGCGCCTTCATCCGGTGGGCCGGTGGAACGCGGAACTGCGAATATCGGAGCGGCAAGTTTCGATCACAGTATCTGGCTCGATTTTCCGGAGAGCTGCTGCGGGTCAGAGCAGTCCGTAACGTTTAGCGTTCCGTCGGGCTACCGAGATTTTGACGGCCTGCTCGGCGAGGAAGCCATCACTGGCAACAGCAGCGGATATGTCATGCTCTTCAGCATCTCTGTCAACAACATTGTGGTGATAAATAACCGGCAGGCTCAGCTTGGTGATCCGCCTATACCCATTCGCCTGCGATTGCCCGCTGGCTCGTCCAGCATACTGATAGACGTGACGGCCAATTGCCCGTACATTAATTGCGTCGGGAATGCCGTACTCGGGAACGCGCGGCTCACTCCGCTGCATGCTGCCACCGGGAATCACTGACCGCAGGCGATGACCCGATGGCGTCACGCGACGATGGCCTCCTCCAGGCTGATGAGGTGCCGCGGCGGCTGCAGGCCGAGTTCCGCGAGAGCAGCCCGGGCACGGTGCACGACGGCGAGCGCGGCGCCGCGGCGGCCCTGCTGGAGCAGCGCGGTGGCCGCCCTCAGGTAACGCTCGTCGTCGTAGGGCGCGAGATCGATGGTCATCTCGATCACCCTGCGGGTCTCGTCCAGATCGCCGCGCTCGGCAGCCGCGTCGGCGCACAGATCGAGCAGCTGGAGCATCGTCCGGCGCGCATGCTCGCGGGGCAGCCCGGTCCATTCCTCATACCGGTCGTCAGGCAGCACATCACCGCGGTAACGAGCGATGGCGGCGCGAGCCACGGCGACAGCGAGGGCCGGCTCGGCGAGCCCGAGAGCCAGCGCCCGGCGAGCTTCGGCATCGAAAAGCGCGAGGTCCACGCGGACCTCCGGTGCGAGCAGCAGGGAATCGCCCGCACGGAGGATCACCTCGCCGGCCTCGGCCCGCTGGCGGTTGAGCACGGTACGAAGGCGGTTCCGGCCCGCTTCCCGGTCGGCGTCGGGCCACAGCGCCTCGATGGCCACGTCCGCCGGAAGCCGCCCGCCGGAGACGGCCACCATCTTCAGCAACTGCGCGGCCTGACCCGGACTCATGGGAACGGGCCGGCCACCCCGCGTGAGGGCGAAGCGGCCGAGCACCGAGAGCGAAACCGGAAGCGCCACCCCCTCCAGCGCAAGGGCGGCGGGCTGGCCCGTCTCGACGGCAAGGCCGAGCAGCTCCTCGGTGATCAGACCCTCCCGGGTGAGGGGCAGATGGGCCAGCCCCAGCCGGGCCGCCTCTTCGAAGGCCCGCGCTGCCATGGCCCCGGCGTTCCGGTCGCCCCGCCGGAAAGCGGCGTAGGCCCGGAGCAGCGTGACGCGCCAGTACTCTCTCGGGTCGATCCGGTGGCCCGGTGCGGCGAGTAGTTTCTCCTCGGCGAGGCGAGGATCCCCGTGCCGCGCCAGCAACGCGCCTTCGGCCATGGCGATCAGTGGCTCGCCGTCCTGCGGATTGTCCTGAGCCCGGCGGAGGTACTCGACGGCCAGCGCGCTGTGCCCGACCCGGTCGAGGCAGTCGGCGGCGTCGGCGAGGAAGTCGGCCGACGCCACTGCCCACCAGTTGGACTTGTGAGCCTCCGTCAGGCGGATGCGCTCGAGGGTTTCCCCGGCGTCTCTGCGATGCGACGCCGAGATGGCGAGCTGCCAGTGCCCGTAGGCGATGAGGATCTCGTCGCGCAGGTCCTCGCCCACCCGGAAGACTTCCCGGATGTCCGCCTCGCACTGGTCGTAGCGGGCAAGCTCGACAGACACCTCCGCGTGGAACACCAGCAGGTAAGCCCACTTGCGGGGCCGGTCCGCGATCAGGCCGAGCGCCTCCTCAAGGTGCCGGAGAGCTGAGCTGGCCTCGCCCCGTGCGTACTCAATCCACATCGCCTGGTAGGGCACCAGCCCGGCGCGGGCGACCCGCATGCCGAGCTGGTCGTAGAGCCGCGCTGCGTGCGCGAAGTGCCGCTCCGCGTCCTGCAGCGCCACCGGATCCTGGCGGCCGCCGGAGTCGAGATGCCGGCAGGTGGTGCGCCCGAGGGCCGAGAGGGCACGGGCCCGGGTGAGCCACTCGTCGGTGTCCGCGGCATCGAGGACCCGGCGCGCGGCGGTCTCGGCGCGGGAGTAGCTGCCCTCCCGGATCAGGTCGCTGGCACGCTCGATCTCGATGCCGCGGAGTAGGCGGGAGTCGCCGGTCTTCGACGCGATGGCGGTGACCCGGCTGAGGACCTCGCTGCGCAGGTCGATCATCCCGGCGGTGTCGCAGCTCCGGGCGAAGTGCAGGAGCAGGTTCGGGTGCGCCTCGACCGCATCGGCCGGCAGCCGGTCGACGACGGACTGGATCTCGATCGCGTCCAGGGCCTCGATCGACGCGAGCTCGCCGTCGGACAAGAGCCCGGCGGCCGCAGCGTCGTCACCGGAAGCCAGCAGCAGCTGCAGGGCCGCGCCCAGCTGGCCGCGCCGCCCGTACTCCCCGGCGGCCCGGCGCAGCACGGCCGGCGCCGGGGCGCCGAGCGTGGCGAGGTGGTCGCGGACCGGTCCGGGCAGATCCCACCACCCGTCCTGGCCGGGCGCAAAGGGAATCCCGGCCGCCAGCGCACGGCCGAAGTAGCCTTCGATTCCCGTCGCGGCGTCGACCACTGACGCATCGAGGAGCGGCAGCCTGCCGACCTGAGCGAGAAGCCGGCGCTCGGCCGTGGGCAGCGTCGCGAGGGCATCGTCGAGGATCGCCGCCACGGCGCTGGAAGGCCGGTCCGGGTCGCCCGCGGCGTCGGCGAGGGCGCCCACGTCCTCGCCAGTGCGCCGCGCCCGGGCCGCGGCCAGCGCGGTTGCCGCCGTCCACCCCCCGGTCGCCCGCTCGAGCGCGGCGACCTCGGCGGGACCGACCTCCAGCCCGAAGCCCGCCCGGCACAACTGCAATGTCTCATCCGGCCGGAGCGCCAGGTCGGCGGCACTCAGCTGGACGGAATCGGCCCTTCGCAACCGCGCAGTGCCTGCTGGCAGGCGACGGGCGAGAACGACGAGGCGCTGGCCGGCCTGCAGCTGCTCGGCCAGGCGTTCGATCAGCACGCCGGCACCGCGCTCGGCGTGGTGGGCGTCGTCGACGACGACGGCGCAGGGTTCGCCGGCCATCGCGTCGAGCAGCGCGTCGACCGCGCCAGCGGCGTCCTCGCCGGCACCTGCCATCGCGGCGGCGGTCTCAGAGAAGCCGGCGTGCGCCACGGCCGCGCGCAGCCGCGCAGCGAAGAGCTGGGCCGACACGCCACCTTCGTGCAAGGCGACTTCGATCGCAACCGAGTGCCATGCGTCGACCAGCTCCGCGCCGAAGACGGTCTTGCCGTATCCGGCGCCCGCCTCGACCACGACGACGCTCGCCTCAAGGCACTGCGAGGTCAGCCGCGGACGCCGGATGTGGTGCGCCGGCAGACGGCTCACTTCGCGGCCCCTCTTCCCGTGCCGTCAGCTTTTCTGGCCGGCCGCCTGCGAGGAGTGTAAGAGCGAAGCCCTGCCGGCGTGTGCCGTTCGTGTGACGCTCCCGGCCGAGAGTTGGCCCGGGGTGAGTTGCCCCTGCCGCACGGAGGGGAAGGCAGGGGCCCACCCGGCCTGAGTGCTCGCGGGCCTGAGTGCACTGGCGGGCCTGAGCGCACTGGCGGGCCTGAGCGCACTGGCAGAGTTCCGGGCGCGCTACATCGCAAGGTATAGGGACCGCAGCCCAGCGGCTCCGGCTCGCCCACCCTGTGGACGAGCCGGTGGACAAGCGTGAATTCCTGGGGAGAACGGCACCTGTTCTGTGGATGAATTGCGGATGGCTAAAGAATCTTGGAGTCGGCGGCCGAAATCTCTTGTGCAGTCCGCATCGGAGGCGTAGAACTGCTCTCACTGCTGGAGACGGATACCGTCCCGGGGGCGACCTCGGGGACGCGGGAAGAGCCGGGAAACCGGCGCTTGGCGCGGGTGTTCAGGACTAGTAGCAGGTCAGGCGGTGCGAGGCGGCCGAGCAATCGGTGCGCGGGTCCTGTCAGGCCGGGGCGAGGCCCCTCCATCTCATACATGGAGGGGCCTCGTCCTATATTGCCCGACAGGCATCCTGCTGACCGGCACCGACACGCGGGGAACTGCGGCAGGCAAGGCCACTCGGCAGGACACTGCGGGTCGGCGATATGCCGTTCTCCGCCACTAATACCCGGCGATCTGGCTGCCCACACGACTATGTGCGGGCAACGCTGACGGCCCCCAGCGGGCTCGGCCCGGTGACTTCGCTCAGCCGAGCGACTGCGCTGGGCGCGTCGGCAGGCTCGCGGCCTTCCATGCCTGGAAGCCGCCGTCAAGGTCAGTGGCGCGGGGCAGGCCAATCCGCCGGAGGCTCGCGGCCGCGAGCGTGGAGGCGTAGCCCTCGGAGCACATCACGATGACGCGGGCGTCTGCGCGGGCGAGTGCCGCAATCCGCGCGTCGCTACGCGGGTCGAGACGCCACTCCAGCACGTTGCGGCCGATGATGATGGCGCCGGGAACCTCCCCTTCGACAATCCGCTGCTCCAGCGGCCGGATATCGACAAGCACCGCGCCGTCGGTGAGCGCCGCAAGGGCCGTCTCTGGCGGCAGCCGCTCAAGGCCGCCGCGCGCCTCGGCGAGCAGCTCGTCAATGCCGGGCGCGCCAGCCGGGAGCACGTCGGTGGTGAGTTCCGCCGCCGATGCCGTGGCATGGGCAAGCGCCGTGTCCGGGCCGCCGCGGCCCCTGGCGCCTTCCGGGCCCTCGATCGCGACGGTCTCCCTCGCGATCAGGCCGTAGTCCGTCTGCTGGTAGTAGGTCATCATCATCAGCGGCGGCGAGTAGGCATGGATGCTGATCGAGGATCCCTCGCCGCCATGCGCCACGTCGTGGACGTGCCCGGGGCCGAACGCCACGGCCTGGCCGGCGGCCAGCCGCCGGCGGCTCAGCTTGCGGCCGCTCGGCGCGCGGTACTGCTCAAGCAGGCTGCCCTCGGCGACCGCGAACGACCCGGACGAGCCTCCATGGTCGTGCCAGTCAGTGTCCTGGCCGCGTTCCCAGGCAAGCAGCCAGACGTCGCACGCATCCGAGCGGTGCAACGGCAGGTACCAGCGGACATCGGGGTCGTGGACGACCAGATCCGCCCAGAGTTCACCGCAGGCCGCGATCTTGACCGTGATAGCCCTCAGCTGAACCGGCGACAAGCGCCCGGCCGGGGGAACCAGGCCCCGGAGCGCGTCCAGGATTGCCTGCTGGCGCTCGGGGCTGACGCCCCAGCCGTGCCGCAGGCCGGCACCGGCCGTCCCGGTCGGTTCCTCGGCGCCTCCGCCGCTAGAAGTGATGACGGCGACAGACAAACGACCTCCTTGAATTGGACAGAGCATACCTCCGGTGCCACTCATACTCCCCTGCAGCAACAGGCGAGCGGCGGTCGCCACGCGCAGCGACGGCGCGAAAAGGATCTGCTCAGATAATGGATGATCGTCAGCACGATCCCCTGCGCCGGAAGGATGCCGCCTTTCATGGATGCCCACGTCGACCTCCGCTCGGACACCGTCAGCAAGCCTTCCGATGCCATGCGCCGGGCCATGGCCAGCGCCGAGGTCGGTGACGACTGGTACGGCGATGACCCGACCGTCAACCGGCTGCAGGACCTGGCCGCCGAACTGACCGGGAAGGAAGCCGCCGTTTACCTCCCCACCGGCACGCTGTGCAACCAGATCGCCCTGCACGCGTTCGTCCGGGCCGGGCATTACGTGGTCTGCGAGGCCACCGCGCACGTCGGCGGGCCCGAGGCAGCCTCGTCCGCGGTCATGTCCGGCATCGCCTTCCACCGGGTCCAGGCCGCATCCCGCGGGCTGCTGACCGGCGGCCAGATCGCCGCGGCGCTTGCGCCGGACCCGTACGACGCCGCCGTGGTCGATCTCGTCACGATCGAGAACACGCACCAGGTAGGCGGCGGGTCCGTGCTGCCCGTCGATGAGATGCAGGCCATCGCGGCGTCTTGCGCGGACCGCGGCGTACCGCTCTACCTGGATGGCGCGCGCATCTTCAATGCCTGCGCCGTGGCGGGCGCGACGATCGCCGACTATGCCTCGGCAGCCGACGCGATGATGTTCTGCCTGTCCAAGGGACTTGGCGCGCCGATCGGATCCGTGCTGGCGGGCGATCGTGAATTCGTCAGGGAGGCGCGCAGGCTCAAGATCCTGTTCGGTGGCGCGGCGGCAGGCCGGCATCATGGCAGCGGCCGGGCTGATCGCGCTCGCCGACGGCCCGAAGCGGTTGCACGAGGACCACGCGAACGCCCGCCGGCTTGCCGAGGGCATCGCCCACATCCTGCCTGGCTCCGTTGACCCAGCCGGCGTGGCGACCAACATCGTGTTCGCCGATGTCACCGGAACCGGGCATAACGCGCGGGACTGGGCGGATCTGCTGGCCGCCGAGGGAGTGCTGGTCACGACCGTCGGCGGCCGGGTGCGGATGCTGACCCACGTCGGTGTCAGCGCGGACGGCATAGCGGCCGCGCTGGCCGCCTGGCACCGCGCGGTGGCCAAGGCCGGCCCGGCGCCATCCGGCGCGACGCATGCCGGGGCGCCGGGGCGGCCGGCGGCGAAAAGACCGGGCCGGGAATGATAGGCGTTTGCGAGAGTGCCCAGCGGGAAGAGCCGCGGACGGCCGCCGGCCAGCCCGGATGGACTTCGCCGGGGACAGGCTCACGAAGGAACGGAGAAGCAGTGATGGGGGACTTCCTCACCGACGTGCAGACCCTGCGGGCGAACGCGCGCAAGGAAATCGAGAAGGGACCGGTGACCGCGTCCTACGGCGCCGACGTGGAGCGGGTCATAGAGGTGCTCAACCAGGCGCTCGCAACCGAGATCGTCTGCGTGCTGCGCTATAAACAGCACCACTACAACGCCCAGGGCCTGGATGCCGGTCCGGTCGCCCAGGAGTTCCTCGAGCATGCGGGTGAGGAACAGCAGCACGCCGATAGCATCGCGGCCAGGATCACCCAGCTGGGCGGGACCCCCGATTTCAGCCCCGACACGCTGCTCGCCCGATCGCACTCGGAGTACAACTCACCCTCCGCGCTGCTTGAGATGATCAAGGAAGACCTGGTGGCGGAGCGGGTGGCGATCGCTTCCTACACGGAGATGATCAACTGGCTGGGTACCGGCGACATCACCACGCGGCGGATGCTCGAGGAGATTCTCGCCGTCGAGGAGGAGCACGCCGAGGACATGCTGAGCTTCCTGCAGAAGATGAACTGACCGCGCCGGCCGACCGCCCGCCGGGCCGCCTGGATTTCAGGCCGGCCAGGCAGCCTGCGAACAGCTTCCGGGCTGCCAGCGGTAAATCCGGGATATGCCTAGCCTTCGACGTCGCTGGCCGCAGGCTGGGCGCCCGGCCGGCTGACGGAACCCCTGAGCAGCAGGCTCATCGGCTCGCGGATCATGAGGTCGCCGGCCGGCCGGCCCTCGATGCGGGCGATCAGCGCATCGACCGCTGCTCCGCCGAGTTCGGCCAGCGGCATCGAAACGCTGGTCACCGGCACGTCCAGGAAGGCGAGGCACTCGTCTTCGTCGAAACTCAGCAGCGACATCGTGCCCGGCACCGCCACGCCTGCGTCCCGCAGCGCGCCCATGACCCCGAAGAGCTGGTTGAGGCTGCCGACGCCGCACGCGGTCGGAACCGGGCCTTGCCGCAGCATGCTGGTGGTGGCGCGCCAGCCGCCTTCCTCGGTGGGCGGCGCGTGCCGGACCGTCAGCCTGATCCCGCGGGACGCGCACATCCGGCGGGCGGCGGCCACCCTGCGGTGGACGGTGTCGACCTCGGGCGGCCCGTCGATGATCGCGACGCTGCGGTGACCGAGCCCGGTGACGTGGTCAAGGAAGATCCTGACCGCGCCCGACTCGTCCATCACGACGTCGTTGCCCCGATGCGGGCCGCGACGGTTGACGTAGACATGCGGGACCGCGGGCAATCCCGCCGCATGCTCGGGGATCCGCAGCGCCGTCGCGACGAGCAGGCCGTCGGCGCGGCTCTCCTCCACCAGGTAGCGGTAGGAGTCAGGCGGCCGGGGTTCTTCGGCCGGCTCCTCCATGATCATGACAACGTAGCCGCGCTCGGCTGCACGTTGCAGGGATCCCCGCTGCAGCTTGACCCAGATCGGGTTCCGCAGCAGCGGGATGACGAAGGTGAGTGCCCCGGCACGGGATCGTTTCAGCGCCCGCGCCATGGCATTCGGCCGGTAGCCTTGCTGGCGCGCCGCGCTCAGAATCCGCTCGTATGTCTCTGGGCGGATCGACTGGGCAGGATCTCCATTGAGCACCCGGGACACCGTCGATACGTGCACGCCCGCGGCCTCGGCGATGTCGACGAGGCGGGAGGCGCGGCGCCCGGACTGCGCCGACGCCGGACGGGACTCCCGCGGGGGCTTCGCTGCTGTCACGTCCTTCCCTCCAGACGACATTCATCGCAGGGCCGCCGCGGCACGCCAGATAGCAGCCGCGATAAGCCGTACTGCTGCATCAAGCCGTACTGCTGCATCAAGCCGTGCCGCCGCCGTCGACCATCAGCACCGCGCCGTGCAGATAGCTCCCGCCGTCCGAGGCGAGAAAGGCGACTACGTCGGCGATCTCGTCCGGCGTGCCCATCCTGCGGGCCGGGACGCTGGCCGCCCAGCTGGCCAGCGCCGCATCGTCGCCGCGGATCCAGTCAGCCATTTCGGTGTCGATCAGGCCGGGGCACAGGCAGTTAACCCTGATGCCGTCCGGGCCGTGATCGATCGCCAGGCTGCGGGTGAGCAGCACAAGCCCGCCCTTGGACGCGCAATAGGCGGCCCGCAGGCGGCCGCCGCGTACGCCCGCGGTGGACGCGATGTTCACGATGGCGCCCTCGGCGGACTGCACCATGCCGGGCAGGAACTCGCGGCAGGTCAGGTACGGCCCCTTGAGGTTGGTGTCGAGGATCCTGTCCCATTCGCTCTCGTCCAGGTCGGTGATCCGCTGGATGCTGAACACGCCTGCCGCGTTGACCAGGAGCCACGGCACGCCAAGGTCGTCGCGGACCCGCCCGGCGGCTGCCTGCACGGAGGCCGCGTCCCGAACGTCAACGCCGTAGCCCCGTGCCGCCGGCAGGTCACTGGCGACGCTCGCTGCCTCCTCTTCGCGGAGGTCGAAGCACGCGACCGCGAACCCGTCGCCCGACAGCCTGCGGCAGATCGCGCTGCCGATGCCGCCCGCCGCTCCCGTCACGACCGCCACCCGCGCCCGGGCAGGCTCGGTGACCGCGGACAGCTCCGCGACTGGTTCCAGCAGAGCCTCCGCCGCGGGCTGCGGGATGCTGGCCCCGGCTGCCATCTCACCGGCCGGCCCGGTCATACTGCCTCCGCGATCGAGCGGGTCAGCAGGATTGCCGCGCAGAACGAGCGGTAGATGGCCAGCAGGTCATCGCCTTCGATGCGAAGTTCCCTCGGGCCGGCCAGCTCTACGCCGCGCACCCAGGTCGCCGCCTCGGCGATGTCGGTGGTACGGACCGACACATCCAGCGTGACCGGTGTCGTGAACGGCGGTGGCTTGGCCGTCGCCACGCACGACATGGCCTTCTGCGCGGTCTCCCTGATCAGCTCACGCGCGCGGGACGGGTGCAGGCTGTGCGCGGCCAGCCGGCTCACGTGCTCCTTGACGACGGCGGCATGCACGCCGGGAATCAGCGCCGCGGTTTCCTCGCAGGCACGCCGGTCGCCGGTTACCAGCACCACGGGCACGCCATGATGCGCGGCTACCAGCGCGTTGATGCCCGCCTCGCCGGTCACGGTTCCGTTGATCCTCGCCTCCGCCACCGCCCGCGGATTGTAGGTATGCGAGAGCCCGGCCGAGGCGCCGACTGAGCCGTGGTAGGAGACGAAAAGGACGGCATCGAAACTCGCGTCGAGGCCCTGCATCATGTAGAGCGGCTTGTGGCTGCCCGAGATATAGGACGCCTGGCCGGCGATGGCGTCCGGCGGCAGGTTGCGCATGGTGGAGTGCGAGTCATTGACGACGATCTCGCTGGCACCGCCGTCAATGGCGCCCTCGATCGCGGCGTTGACCTCGGCAAGCAGCAGGCGGCGGCCCGCGGCTGCCTGCGGCCCGTCACCAACGCACTGCTCCCAGTCGACGACGCCGGCCGTCCCCTCCATGTCACTCGAAAGGAAGACCTTCATACTTGCCCCCTCTGCACGATGCGGAAGTCATGATCGCTGGCAGTCATCACGCCGTACGTGCTGGCGGCCCTCGTGGAAGCGCCGCCATGCCTGCCATCCGGGGTCAGGCACAGTGCCTGCAGCGGGGCGCGGAACTGATCGGGCAGCGCCAGCGTCTCCGCCAGCGCCTCGCAGCAGGCTTTCACCGGGTCATGTCCGGCAGCGAGGCCCTGCAGCACCGACCGGGCAGTGTTGCCGCGGATGGCGAGCTCGCCCCGGCCGGTGCAGGCGGCGCCCCCGACGGAGTTGTCGCAGTAGTTCCCTGAGCCGATCAGCGCCGAGTCACCGACCCGGCCCGGGTATTTCCAGGGGTAGCCGCTGGTGCTCACGCCCACCGCGAGGTTGCCCCCTGCGTCCATGCCGATGACGTTGACCGTGCCCCACGGGCCGTCCGGCGGGGACATCGCCTTCAGCCGGTCCAGTGCCTGCTGCCGGTAGGCCACCTCGCCCAGTCCGTGCATCCCCTCGGCTCTTTCCAGGCCGGCCGGGCTGAGTCCGTCGCGCCAGATCTGGCGCGCCTCGTCGGTCAGCGTCTCGCCGCGCTCGATGCCGGCCTCGTCGGCGAACCGCTCCGCGCCTGCGCCGACAAGCAGCAGGTGCTGCGGGAGCTGCTCGCAGATGGCCCTGGCGATGGAGATCGGATGCGGGAAGCCCCTGACCGCGCCGACCGCGCCAGCCCGGCGGGTCGCGCCGTCCATGATCGAGGCGTCGAGCTCCACCTCGCCCAGCAGGTTAGGCAGCCCGCCGACGCCGACAAAATGGTCGGCCTCGTTCGACTCCACCACCCGGATGGCCGCCTCGACGGCGTCCATGGCGCTGGCCCCGTCACGCAGCAGGGCGATGCCGGCCGCGAGGCCGACTTCACCGCGTTCACTCGCGATCATGACTGGCTCGGCGATGGCAAATCCCTCCTTGGCACGGCCGACGGCCGCGGTCGTGTTCGCTCGTCAGCCGGCGGCTGGTGCACCCGCCGCTGAGAAGGCGAAGTGACAGGCCGCGCTGTGCGAGGAGTCGTCGGCGGAGATCCGCAGGGCAGGATCCTCCTGCTCGCAGCGGGCCTCGGCGATCGGGCAGCGGGTGCGGAACCGGCATCCGGCCGGGATCCGCAACGGGCTCGGCGGGTCGCCCGCGATGGCAGGCGCCCCCTCATCGCCGGCGGTGCTGAGCTTCGGGATGGCCGCGAGCAGGCCCCTGGTGTACGGGTGCTGCGGGTTGCTGAACAACGTCTCGGTGGGCGCGACCTCAATGATCCGGCCGAGGTACATGACCGCCACCCGGTCGCAGAGGTGCCGTACCACGGCGAGGTTGTGCGAGATGAGCATCAGGGTCAGGCCGAGCTCGGCCCGCAGGTCCCGCAGCAGGTTGAGGATGGTCGCCTGGACGCTGACATCGAGCGCTGACACCGGCTCGTCGGCGAGGAGGATGTCCGGGCGCAGCGCCAGCGCCCTGGCGATCGCGACCCGCTGGCGCTGGCCGCCGGAGAACTGGCGGGGATAGGCAGGCAGTGCGTCCTCGCCAAGCCCGACGAGACCGAGCAGTTCCCGGCTGAACGACCCGACCTCGCTGCGGGGCACCACATGGTGGACCCGGAGCAGCTCGGCGAGCATGCTGCCGACGGTCAGCCGCGGGTTGAGCGACGAGTACGGGTCCTGGAAGACCATCTGGATCCGGCGCTGGTCAGAGTGCTTGCGCCGGGCCGGCAGCACCCGTCCGTCGAACCGGATCTCGCCCTTCGCCAGCGGGACCAGGCCGGTGAGCGCCCGGGCTAGCGTCGACTTGCCGGACCCGGACTCCCCGACCAGGGCCAGCGCCTCGCCGCGCCTGATCTCCAGATCGACCCCGTCCACCGCGCGGAGCACCCGCGCCTCATGGCGCAGCCTGGCGGCGATCGAGGAGCCGAGCCCGAACGTGACCGTAAGATCGGTGGCGCTCAGCAGCGGCTCCGGTTCCCGGGCCGGCGGTGCCGCGGGCGCTGGCAGCGCGGCGGCCGTCACTGCGCTGCCCTTTCCGCTTCGATTGCCTCGATGCAGCGCTCATGATGCAGGCAGGCAGTGGCCCGCCCGCCGGGCAGCAGCCTGAGCGGGGGCTCAGTCACCAGGCAGTCCTCCTCGGCGAACTTGCAGCGCGGGTGGAACCTGCAGCCCTCCGGCGGCGAGATCAGGCTCGGCGGTGACCCCGGAATGGGCACCAGCGACTCGCGGACGTTGTCGAAGTCCGGTGCGGAGCGGACCAGCCCGAGGGTGTACGGATGGCGGGGATCGTGCAGCACCTCGCGTACCGGCCCGGATTCCACCAGCCGCCCGCCGTACATGACGGCCACCTGCTGGCAGACCTGGGCCACCACCGGCAGGTCGTGGGTGACGAACACCAGGCTGACCCCGGTCTCACGGCACAGCGTGGCCAGCAGCCGCAGGATCTGATCCTGGATCGTCACGTCCAGCGCGGTGGTCGGCTCGTCGCAGAGAATGATCTCCGGCTCGCAGGCCAGCGCGATCGCGATCATCACGCGCTGGCGCATGCCGCCGGAGAATTCGTGCGGGTAGGCGCGGTACCGTCGCTCCGGGTCGGGAATGCCGACCCGGCGCATCAGCTCAAGCGCCCGCTCGGCGGCCTTGGCCCGGCCGATGCCCAGGTGGATAAGCGGTCCCTCGGCGATCTGGCTGCCGACCCGCATCACCGGGTTGAGCGCGCTCATCGGCTCCTGGAAGATCATCGAAATCCGCGGGCCGCGGATCCGGTTGAGGTCGGACTGGCGCAGCGGCACCAGATCCTGGCCATCGAGTATGACCTGGCCGGAGGTGATGCGTGCCTCCGGCGGCAGGACGCCGAGGATGGCACGCAGCGTCATGCTCTTGCCGGAGCCCGACTCCCCGACAATCCCGAGCGCATCGCCCTTGACGACCTCGAACGACACCCCGTCCACCGCGCGGACGAGACCCCGCCGGCTGGCGATCTGCACGTGCAGGTCGCGGACCTCGAGCATCGGCCCGGTCCCGGCCGGGGGGATCCCGGCTGAGGCGGTCCCGACGGCGCCTGTCCCAGCAGCGCCGGTCATGCCCGGCCGGCCTGGTCAGTGCCGGCCTGGTCAGTGCCGGCCCGGTCAGTGCCGGCCCGGTCAGTGCCGGCCCGGTCAGTGCCGGCCCGGTCAGTGCCGGCCCGGTCAGTGCCGGTCATGACTGGCCCGGCCGCAGCAGGTCGGCGAGCCCGTCGCCGATCAGGGAAAGCCCTAGCCCGACGATGACGACGGCGAGGCCGGGAATCGTGGTCAGCTCCCAGTGCGTGGTCAGGAACTCCTGCCCTTCGTTGATCATCGATCCCCACTCCGCCGTCGGCGGCGGGATGCCGAGGCCGAAGTAGCCGAGGGTGACGATCGCGAGGATGTCCTGCACGATGTCGGACATCGCGTAGATGATCGACTGGCTGATCACGTTCGGCAGCAGGTGACGGCCCATGATGCGCAGGTTGGACAGGCCGCCGGCCTGGGCGGCGAGCACGTATTCCTGGCGCTTGGCCACCAGGATCTCGGCGCGCACCAGCCGGGCGTAGGAGACCCAGCCGACGGCCGTGATCGCGATGTAGATGCTTCGCTCGCCGGGACCGAGCACGAACACCAGCGCGATGACGAGCACGTAGAACGGGAAGGCCACGACGACGTCGACCAGCCGCATGATCACCAGCTCGGCCCAGCCGCCGAAATAACCGGCCAGGCTGCCCAGGATGGTGCCCAGGCAGAACGGGAACAGCACCGCGATGAAGCCCACCCGCAGGTCCACCCGCCCGCCGTACAGCAGCCGGGTCCAGATGTCACGGCCCAGCTCGTCGGTGCCCAGCCAGTGCGCGGCGCTCGGCCCCTGCAGGGTGTCGTTCAGGTTCTGGGCGATCGGATTGTAAGGAGTGATCAGCGGCGCGAAGACGGCCAGCCCGATGATGATGACCGTGATCGTGAGCCCGGCCACCAGCGCGGGCTGGCGGTACCAGTTCGCCCGGCGCGGCTGCGCGCTCCGGTCAGGCGGGCGGTCAAGCTCGACAGTCACGCCGCCCGGCGCGATGAACTGTCCTCCAGCGACGGGATCGATCACCGGTCGAAGCTCACTCTCGGGTCGAGCGACGCGTAGGTCATGTCGGCGAGCAGGTTCACCAGCACGACCATGATGGCGAACACCAGCGTGACGCCCTGCACGACGGGGAAGTCCCGCTGGAAGATCGAGTTGATCATCAGCTCGCCGATGCCCGGGATCGAGAAGACATTCTCGATGATCACCGTTCCGCCGATCAGGAAGCCGATGTTGATGCCGAGCACGGTGATGGCCGGGATGACGGCATTGCGCAGCACGTGGCGGACGAAGAGCCGCATGCCCGGCACGCCCTTGGACCTGGCCGTGGTGATGTAGTCCGCGCCGAGGACGCTGAGCATGCTGGCCCGCAGGCTGCGGATGACCACCGGCGCGAGCGCGATCGCGACGGTCAGGGCAGGCAGGAACATGGCATGCAGGTGCCCGAAAAAGCCCGTTCCGTACCCGCCCACGGGGAACCAGCGGAGGGTGACCCCGAACAAGGTGAGCAGCAGGAAACCGACCCAGAACGTGGGCATCCCGAGCCCGAGTAGCGGGACGGCCCGGACGAGCTGGTCGCGGATGCCGTCCTTCTTCGTCGCCGCGATCATCGCCAGCGGGACGCTGATCAGTATCGCGATGACCGCCGCGTAGACGATCAGCCACAGGGTCGGAGGCAGCCGCTGCATGATGAGGGTGGCCGCCGGAGTTCCGTAGATCAGGCTCTTGCCCAGGTTGCCGTGCGCGAGCCGGTCAAGGAAGAACCAGTACTGGCTGATCAGCGGCCGGTTCAGCCCCCACTCCTGGCGCAGCTCATGGATCGACTGGGGCGTCGCGTGGATGCCGAGGATCGTCAGTGCCGGGTCGCCGGGGATCAGGTGGATCATGAAGAACACGACGATCGTGACGCCGACGGCTACTGGCACGAGCTGCAGCAGCCGCCGGCCCACGAATGACATCCGCCCCACGGGCGATCCTTACCTTCCGCGCGTCCTGGCGCCGCTACTTGCTGAGCCAGACATTCTCCATGTGCATGTTGCCCAGCGGCGTCACGTAGAAGCCGTGCACGTTGCTCGTGGTGGCGTAGGGGTACGGCGAGTAGTAGAGGAAGGCCATGAACGCGTCCTGCGCCGCGTCCGTCTGGACGATGTTGTAGAGCTGCTGGCGCTTGGCGGTGTTCAGCGTCTTCTCGGCGAGGTGGGTGTCCTTGACCACCAAGGGGTTGTCATAGGCGGTGAAGAACGACCGGGCGCCGGAGGTCGGGTCAACCGCGAAGGTGGCCAGCTCGTCCGGATCGGGGATGTCCATCGTCCAGAGCGTGAGCGACATGTCGTACTTCAGACTCTGGAAGTCGGCGTTGGCCGTGTTCGGGTCGAGCTGCTGGATGTTGATCTTGATGCCGAGTGGCTTGAGCTCGGCCTGCAGGATCGTGCCGATCGTGAGGTAGTCGGAGTTGCCCGCCGCGATGAGAAGCGTCGTGCTGAAGCCGTGCGGGACGCTGGACTCCGCCATCTGCTGCTTCGCCTCGGCCAGGTTGAACTGATAGCCGGGAGTCGACGGGTCGTAGAACGGCACCTGCGGCGGGAACAGCGAGTTGGCAGGCTTGCCATTGCCGAACAGCACAGCCTTGACCAGGGCGTTCCTGTTGATGGCCAGCGAGATGGCCCGGCGCACGTGCACGTCCTGGAACGGCTTGCGCAGCTCGTTGAAGGCCAGGTAGTTGGTCTGGGTGGAGTTGAACAGGTCCATGCGGACGCTCGGGGTGGACTTCAGGCTGGCCACCGTCGACCAGGCAGGGGTCTGGTCGATCTGCGCCTGGCCGCCCTTGAGCTCCAGCTCCCTGGTGTTGTCGCTCGGCACGTCGGTCCAGGTGATGCTGTTCAGGTACGGCTTGCCCGGCTGCCAGTAGTAGGGGTTGCGCACGAGCTTGAGCGCGGAGCCCTTGTGCCAGTAGTCCCACTTGAACGGGCCGGTGCCGATCGGGTGGGTGTAGAACGCGGCCTCGGTCTCGCCGCCGTAGTTGTCCGGCACGATCCCGTTGGCGAACAGCGAGAGGTCGGCGAGTATCGGCGCCCAGGGGTACTTGAGGTTGATCACGACGGTCTCGGGCGACGGGTCGTCCACGGACTTGATGGCAGAGTCGAGGTAGGCCCAGCCCTTCGTCGCCTTGCGGTTCTGGTCGAGGGAGAACTTCACGTCCGCTGAGGTCATCAGCTTGCCGTTGGAGAACTTCACGCCGGGCCGGAGGGTGAACGTGTAGGTCTTCTTGTTAGCCGAGACCTTGTAGCCGGTCGCGAGCCAGGGCATCTCGCCCTTGCCGTTGTTGGTCACCGTGTAGAGCGGCTGGAAGATCTGCTCCAGGATCCAGATCGAGTTGTTGTCGAACACGGTGGTGGCGTTCATGGACTGCGCGTCCTGAACTGCCGCGAAGACGAGGTTGCCACCGTGCACCGGGGCGCCGGCGCTTCCGCCGGTGCCGCTGCCGCCGGTTGACGATCCGCCCGATCCCGATCCGCAGCCGGCCATCAGGACCAGTGCGCCGATCACTGTCAGCGCCTTCAGCGCATGTGTCCGGTATGTCATTTAAGCTCCACTTTGTATGTCAATCGGCCGGCGCATGGCCGGGGGGACAGGTCAGAGCAAACCTTTGTCCACGTCAATGTGGCCCTCACGAGGCGTTTTGTAAATAGCGGGCCTGAGGGATACCAGATGCTTTTACAGTGTTGTAACATCTCGCGCCGTGCGCTACCTCGTGCTTGGATGCGGTGCCATCGGCGGTACGGTCGCCGCTGGACTGGTTCGGGACGGCCATGACGTGATGGTCAGCGACGCCGATCCGGCCGTCGTCCGGGCCGTGAACGAGCGCGGCCTGACCATCAGCGGCCCGGTCGAGAACTTCACCGCAGAGCTGCCTGCCGTCACCCCTGCCGACCTGCCGCAACGACTGGACGGGCCGGTGCTGCTCGCCGTCAAGGCGCACCACACCGCAGCCGCGGCCGCCACACTGGCGGGCAGGCTGCACGGCGATGGTCACGTCGTCTCCTTGCAGAACGGGCTGAACGCAGGCGTGCTCACCGAGTCGCTGGGCGCCGGCCGGGTCGTCGAGGCATTCGTGAACTTCGGGGCCGACGTCCTCGAGCCGGGTCTCGTGCTGCGCGGCAACCGGGGCACCTTCGTCATCGGCGAGATCGACGGCACCGTTACCGACCGGGTGCGCTCGCTCGCGGCCGACATCGCCGACGCAAGAGCTACCGACAACGTGCTGGGCTACCTGTGGGCGAAGCAGGCATACGGGGCCATGTTGTTCGCCACCGCCGTCAGTGACCTCGCGATATTCGAGGTACTCCAGGATGCTGCGTACCAGCTGCTGCTGACTGAGCTAGCCCGGCAGGTGCTGGGTCAGGCACCGGTCACCCCGATGGCCTTCGACGGTTTTGACCCCGCGGACCTGGCGGGCTCGCTCGGGCGGCTGGCGGACTTCAACCGCGGCTCGGCGAAGACGCACTCTGGTGTCTACCGCGACCTGGCCGTGCGGCACCGCCCGACGGAGGTCGGGGCGATTCTCGGGCCGCTGCACGGGCCGCTGGTGCGCCGGGTTGCCGAGCTGGTGACGGCGATCGAGCACGGCAGCAGGACCTGCTCGCGGGCGAACCTGGACCTGCTGGCCGCCTACGAGCGGCTGGAGCGGCTCGGCCGCCCGGTCAACGCCGTCGTCTCGGTGATCGGGGCACCGGACCGGGCTCCGGACGGGCCGCTGGCCGGCCAGCCGGTGGCGGTGAAGGACATCATCGCGGTGGCAGGCACGGTGACCACCTACGGCAGCCCGGCGCACGATCCGGCGCCCGCCGGCCACGACGCCGAGCTCGTGCGGCGGCTGCGCACGGCCGGCGCCGAGGTGTTCGCCACTAGCCAGTGCCTGGAGTACGCGGCGGGATTCGCGCACCCGGATGTCGGTGACACCCGAAATCCGGGTGACCCGTCGCGGACATCCGGCGGATCCTCCGGCGGGTCGGCGGCCCTCGTCGCCGCAGGCGTCTGCGACCTGGCGATCGGGACCGATACCGGCGGCTCGATCCGGATCCCCGCGGCCTACTGCGGGGTGGCGGGCCTCAAGCCAACCAGCGGGCTGATCCCGCTCGACGGCGTCTTCCCGCTCTCGCCGACCTGCGATAACGCGGGCACGCTGACGGCCACGGCGGCGGGCGCGGCGAGGCTGCTCAGCGTGCTCGCGAACCGCGACGGGGACGAGGTAGGCGAGCGGCCCGTGTCGGCGCCGCGGCTGCGGGTGCTCACCGCGCAGCTGGCCGATCCTTCGGTGACCAGCGAGGTCCGCGCGGCGGTGACCGCCGCGCTTGACACGCTGGCCGCGGCGGGATGGGACATCAGGGAGCTGACCGCGCCATGGCTCGACGAGCTGGCCGCCTGGGAGGACCCGCTCGGCGTGATCGTCGCCAGGGAGGCCCATCTGGTGCACGCAGGCCGGGACACCCGCCGGTATGCGGCCGGGACCAGGGCGCTGCTTGAATTCGGTGCGTCGGTCAGCGACGAGCGGTATGACCGGGCGCTCGGCCGCCGGGCCGAGCTGACTGCCGCCATCGAGGCCAGCCTGGACGGCGCCGATGCGCTGGCCGGCCCGACCGTCGGCTACACCGCTCCCGAGCAGGATCCCCCGTTCGGCGTCGGCGACGACAATGCCGAGGGCCGCTTCACCGGGCCCTACAACCTCTCCGGTCACCCTGCCGTGTCACTTCCCGTGCCCTCGGCAGGCCTTCCGGTCGGCATCCAGTTCGCGGGCCACCGCGGGCGCGATCAGGCCCTGCTCGGGATCGCGATCGCGGCTGAAGAGCTGCTGTCAGGCCGCGTTCCGGCGCGGGTTCTAGCGAACGGGAGCTGAAGTCCATGCCACCGAAAGTCGTCCGCCGCACGCTGGACCTAGCCGGAGTCGGCGTCCCGCTGATCGAGATCACCGGCAGCAGCGACGGCCCGCAGCTGACGGTGCTGGCCGGGGTGCACGGCTGCGAGTACGCGTCCATGGCCGGGGTCCGCACCTGGGCGCGGGCGCTTGAGTCGAGGGAACTGCATGGCCGGGTTCGCGCCGTGCCCGTGCTGAACATGTCGGCCTTCCGCGCGCGTACCCCGTTCGTGGTACCCGAGGACGGCAAGAACCTCAACCGGTGCTTCCCGGGCAACCCCTCGGGCACTCTCGCCGAGCGGCTGGCGCATGCGACGTTCACCAAGCTCATCGCTGGCATGGATGCTGTCATCGACGTGCACTGCGGCGACATGGTCGAGGCGCTTGAGCCGTTCACGCTGTATGAGACCGGGCCGGCCGAGGACAGGGCACGGGCGCTCGCGATGGCTTACGGGCTCGGCTATGTGCTGCGGCAGGAGCCCGGCCCCGATCGCGCCGTCGGCGGCACGACCAGCTCCGCGGCCGCGCAGATCGGCGTCCCGGCGATCACCGCCGAGGCCGGCGGCTGCGGCCTTGTCGAGCAGGCTGCGGTTGACCTGCACGTCCGGGGGCTCGACCGGGTGCTCGCCACGCTCGGGATGACCGAGGCCGCGGATGGCGCGACGGCCGCGGACGGCGGGGCTGGGGGCGATGGCGGGCCGACGGCCGAAGACCTCAGCCGCTTCATCTGGCTGCGCTGCGCGGACGAAGGCTGGTGGGAGCCCGCGGTCGGCGCCGGGGCCAAGGTGGCGAAGGGGCAGGTGCTCGGCAGCGTGACCAGCATCGACGGAGCCAGCACGCAAGAGGTGATCAGCGCTCCGGCTGACGGAGTGCTGCTGTTCCTGACCAGCTCGCCCGCGGTCGCGGCGGACGGCCTGCTGCTCGGGCTGGGCGCCAGCTAAGACTGGCCGGCTGCCGGCGGGCGGGTGCCGAGCGTGGCGGGCGCGCCGTACTGGCGCAGCACCTCGGGAACGGTGACGGTGCCGTGCTCATCCTGGAAGTTTTCCATGATCGACAACAGTGCGCGCGCGGTCGCGCCGGTCCCGTTGAGCGTGTGCACGAAGTCCAGCTTGCCGCCGCGGCGGAACCTGACGTTCAGCCGCCTGGCCTGGTAGTCGGTGGTATTCGAGCAGGAGGTGATTTCCCGGTACCGCCGTTGTGCCGGGAACCAGGCCTCGATGTCATATTTCTTGGCGGCAGGCGCGCCCAGGTCGCCGACGGCGATGTTCATCACGCGGTAGGGCAGGCCGAGCGCCTGGACGAGTTCCTCCTCATGCGCCAGCAGCTGCTCGTGGAAGCCGGCTGACTCCTCGGGCCTGCAGTAGACGTACATCTCCACCTTGTCGAACTGGTGCACCCGGAACATGCCCTTGGTGTCCTTGCCGGCCGCCCCGGCCTCACGCCGGAAGTTAGTGGTGAAGGCCACGTACCTGGCGGGCAGCTGCTCCTCCTCGAGCCGCTCGTCCATATGGATGCCCGCCAGCGCCACCTCAGAGGTACCGGTCAGGTACAGGTCGTCCTTCTCCAGGCGGTAGAGATTCGACTCCTCCGTCGGCAGGAAGCCGGTGCCGTACATGGCGCGCTCGCCGACCAGGATAGGCGGCAGCACTGGCAGGAAGCCCTTCCCGGCCAGGCGGTCGAGGACAAACCGGTAGAGCGCCATCTCCGCTAGCGCCACGTCTCCCATCCGGTACGCGAACCTTGACCCGGACAGCCGCGCGCCCCTCGCCATGTCCACCCAGCCGGTGGGCGAGCCGAGGTCCAGGTGATCCCGGGGCTCGAAGTCAAACGCAGGCGGCTCGCCCCAGGTGCGGACAAGCTCGGCGTCCGCCTCGTCCATGCCGTCGGCCGCCGACGGATCAGGAAGGTTGGGAATGCGGGCGAGTAGCTCGTCGCGCTCCGCCGCGGCCTGGGCCTGGTCCTCCGCGGCCGCGGTGAGCTCGGCGGCGAGACCGCGCAGCTCGGCGAGCTCGTCCGGGCCGGGCTTGCCCTTGGACGACCTCTTCTGCTGCGCGCGCAGGCTCTCGGCCCGCTCGGTGTGCTCCCGCCACCGGGCGTCAGCTGCCAGCAGCGCGTCGAGGTCAGCCCCGGCGCCGCGGCGGGCCAGCGCGGCCCGGTAGCGATCTGGTTCCTGGCGCGCTGCCTTGAGGTCAATCACCCGCGCGAGTCTATCTGGGCGGGGTCCCGCGTTCGATCAGGTTTACCTGCGCGGCGCCGGGCTTCGGGGCCGGGCCGGCGCCGGACCGGGTTCTTGTGTCCCTGGCGGCTCAGGGCCGGACGTGCCCGGCGGCTCAGGGTCAGGCACGCCCGGCGGCTCAGGGTCAGGCACGCCGGGCGGCGGCTCGCCTGCTGCCGCACGGCGGCGGATGCCGGAGCGCGTCGCGAGAACCGAGCCGCCGAGGATGAGCGCGAAGGCGCCAGCCATGGCCAGGGTGAATTGCTCGCCGAGGACCGAAACGCCCAGCGCGACGGCGACGGCCGGATTCACGTAGGTGATGACGGTCGCCCGTGCCGGGCCTATCTCGGCGATCAGCGCGAAGAAGACCAGGAAGGCGACGGCTGTGCAGAGCACAGCCAGGCCCGCGATGGCACCGAGCACCTTCACCGGCGGTATCGCATCGGGCCAAGTAAGCGCCGCAGCCGGTGCGTAGACGACCGCAGCGAAACCCAGGCAGACCGCGGTCATTCCGATCGGCGGAGCATCGCTGAGCTTCCGGCTGGCAATCAGCGGGCCGGTCGCGTAGCACACGCCCACGACCAGGACCTCACCGATCGACCGGGCATCGCCCCCGGCGGCACCCGGACCGACCAGCAGCGCAACGCCGGCCAGGCCGGCTAGCAGGCCGGTCCAGCGGACAACCGTCAGCCGCTCGGAGTCGCCAGTGAGCCGGGCGAGCAGCGCGCCGATGATCGGCACCGATGCGATGAGCAGGCCGCTCATGGAACTCGAAAGCCGCAGTTCCGCCTCCGACAGCAGGAACCAGGGCGAGATGATCTCCACCACGGCGAAGATGGCGAGCCAGCGCCAGTACGGGAGCAGCGCCCTGAGCTGGCGACGACGCAGCGCGACGGGCAGCAGCAGCGCAGCGCCGATGGCCACCCGCGCGAGGACGAGCACCGGGACGGGAACTCCGCCCACCGCGATCTTGATCAGCAGATAGGGGATGCCCCAGATCACGCTCATCGTGGCGAACAGCACCCACCCGCGGCGGCTCACGCATCTCCCCCTCAGTCGGCGTCTCTGCTGTTGCCATGCTGCATGACCGCCCGGCTGCCTGTCTTGAACGCTCTTGCGCCGGAAGGCCCGGCCGTTGGCGGCCTGCCGGAGATGGCAGGCCGGAGCCCGCAGGCCCCGGGCCCGGGCTACACAGCCACGCACACTCCGAGCAGGGCGACCTTGACGCACACGCCGCCGCCCGAACCCGATCCCGTAGTCGGGGAAGGGGACGGGGATGGCGACGGCGACGGCGACGGGGCTGGAGCCGAGGGTGACGGCGATGGCGGCCGACGAGGCAGCGAGGGTCCTGGTGAGGGCGAGGCCGACGAGCCGGGTGCCGGCGAGCCTGGCCCGCGATGCAAGGACGGCGCTGGTGCGGGGGAGCCTGGGCTGCCAGGCGCCGAGCCGCTCGCCGGGCGGCTGCCAGGGCCGGCAGCCCGGGAGTTGTGTAACGCGCCGCTACCGATCACGGGACCCTGCCCGGTCGCCTGCGGCGCAGTGAATCGGAACGAGCCCGACACGAGGAGAAGATAGGCAATAGCCACGAGCAACACCATGATCATCGGCGGAATGAAGATCGCCGGGTGCATGCGCATCGCCGCTAGCCCGTTACGCACGGTCGTCGCGATCCGGTCCGCCGCCACCGCGCGCGCTAAGCCGAGTGCCGGCAGCGCCGGACCGTGGCCGACCCGGGCAGCGCTCCTGGCCCGCCGGATGGCTGCCTTACGCTGCGCGGCGGTGAGTCCGGGCAGCAGGAAAAGGATCGTGTGCCTCCCCCGGACGTCGGCGCTCAGGTGCAGTCCGGCTGGCAGGTCTGAGTATCGAATCTTGATCACGGCACGGACCTCGCGAGCATGCCAGAGGGCAGCGCGTCTAGTTGACTTGAGAACACGCGGTAGCGAAGTTATCACGCTCGATCACTATCGTGTGGCGAAATGCAAAAGTCCTTTTGCACAGGGTCTTTCGCATCCGGCCGGGTGCGAGATGCAGTCTCGGCGGTCCGGATACTCTCGCAGGAGGCCGCGAACCGAACGGCCGAGGGAGGTCGGTGGTGCTCACCGGAGCCAGCGACGACGTAGGCGGCAAGCCCGCCGGCGACGCCGCGCCCGCTCCGCGGACCACGCCGTCCACGCCGGCCACGCGGACCACGCCGGCCTCGCGGACCACGCCGGCCTCGCGGACCACGCCGGCCGCGCCGACCGTGCCCATTCCGCAGACCACGCCGGCCCCGCGGACCACGACACCAGTCGCAAGGCCTGCCTGGCTGGGGTCGTTCCCGGGGATCGGGCACGCTGCAACTGGCGGCCTGCCCACCGGCCTTGCGCTGCTCACGGCGCTGACGGGCGGGCTGGCCCTGGCCGCGGCGTTCCCGCCGGCAGGCGCCTGGCCGCTCGCCGCCGTGGCACCGGCATTGCTCATCGTCGCGCTCTGGGGCAGGAGCCTGCGCGGGTCACTGGCCGTTGGCCTCGTGTTCGGTTTCGCGTTCTTCGTTCCGCTGCTGGCCTGGCTGGTGAACGTCGCCTGGTATGTGTGGGCTGCGCTGGCTGTCGTCGAGGCAGTACTGTTCGCGGTGCTCACGGTCGGCCAGCGGCTGCTGCTGAACCTGCGCGCGTGGCCGATAGCCGCGGCCGGCTGGTGGGTAGCGGCCGAGGCACTGCGAGACCGATGGCCCTTCGGCGGCTTTCCGTGGGGCAGGCTCGCGATGAGCCAGGCCAGCGCGCCGACCGCGCGCTGGGTGGCAATCGGCGGCGCCCCGCTGCTCACCTTCCTGGTGGCCCTGGCCGGCACCACACTGGCCTGGCTGGTCCTCGCGCCGTCGCGCGGTGAGCCGCCGGTGCGACCGTCGTCCCGCGGTGAATCGTCCGCGGGGTGGTCGGCGCGCCGCGAAGTCTCGCTGCCCCGGCTGCGGCGTCGCAGAGGGCCGGCTCTTGCCTTCGCCGTGGCGGCGGGAGTAGCCGTCTGCGGCTGCGTGCTCCCGCTCGACCAGCCGGCCGCCGGGGGACCAACCGCGACCGTCGCGGCTGTCCAGGGCGACGTTCCGCACGCAGGGACACTGAGCGGTGTGCTGCGGGCCACGACGGTTACCGCCAACCACGCGGCGGCGACTGAGCAGCTGGCGGCGCAGGTCAAGGACGGCTCCAGGCCAGCGCCCGACGTGGTGATCTGGCCGGAGAACTCGACCGACCTTGATCCGAGCCGCTACCCGTCGGTTTACGGCACGATTGCGGCGGCCGTCGACGCCATCAACCGCCCCGTCCTGGTCGGCGCGGTGCTTGACGACCCGGTGCGCAACGCCGGCCAGCTCTGGCTGCCGGGCCGCGGGCCGGTCGAGACCTATGTCAAACGCCAGCTAGTACCGTTCGGTGAGGTCATCCCGTTCCGGGGCCTGCTGAGTAAGTTCACCTCGCTGCCGTCGCTGCAGCCGGTGAACTTCACCCCCGGGCACCGGGCAGTAGTGTTCCACATCGGAAAGATCAGGCTCGGCGACGTGATCTGCTACGAGGTGGGCTTCGACAACCTGGTCAGGTCGGAGGTCGTCGCGAAGGCGAACCTGCTGGTGGTGCAGACGAATGACGCTGACTTCGAGATAGACGGCCAGACCGGGGAGACGCTGCAGCAACTGGCCATCGCGCGGATCCGCGCGATGGAGCATGACCGCAGCGTGGTGGTCGCGTCCACCACGGGCGTGAGCGCGATCATCGCGCCGGACGGCTCGCTGATCGCCCACAGCGGCATCTGGCGAAGGGCGCTGCTGGATGCGCGAGTGCCGCTGCAAAGCAATC
>Ga0302181_10000330_pt1 | contig 41148 bp, 37 predicted proteins | sample I_Palsa_E3_3_FD_198786 | JGI IMG/M metagenome (GOLD analysis project Ga0302181, IMG submission 198786) | Peat permafrost microbial communities from Stordalen Mire near Abisko, Sweden - I_Palsa_E3_3 | ecosystem: Environmental > Terrestrial > Soil > Palsa > Peat permafrost | place: Sweden...
GCGAACTACCCGTCATCCCCGACGGCAACGCCGCCACCGCACTCGCCCCCGTCATCCAGCAGGAATACCTCACCTACACCCAGCACACCAGCTAACCCCGCACCCGCACCGCCCGCACCGCCCGCACCGCACCGCACCCCGCCCGGCAGCCGGCCCTGCCCGCCCCGCCCGGCAGCCAGCCCCGCTTCCCTGACCGCCCCCGCCCCGCCCGGCAGCCCCCCAAGCCGGCGTGACCCCGGCCCTGCCAGTCCCCCCGGACTGGCAGGACCGGGGCTCTTCGGGCGCCCGGCTCGGGAGAGATCACGAAGAGTGGCCGGAAGCCTCGAGGGATGCCAGGTCGTCGGTGACGTATCGGGCCATGGCGTCAGGGAGCACCGCTCGATGCTCATCTCGCAGGCGCTTGCCGGTCTCGCTGAGCAGCGCCGCCAGGCGCCGGGCGGCGGACAGCAGCCGGGCGGGACCCAGATCAGCAACCGTGGCCCCGATCCCCGCCGGGATCTGCCCGGGCGCGAAGTCCAGGATGCTGGTGAGCCCGTACTGGGGATCAGGGACGTCACCGGCGGCCGCCGCGAGCCGCCATAGCTGGCTTCTGGCCGCATGCAGCTGCTCCAGGGCCTCCCATAGTGACTGGCGGCGCAGGTACTTGCCGAAGTCGGCCAGCGCGCACCAGCCCCCGAAGGCCCACTCGCGAACATGCTCGGGCGTTACCTGAGGCCGCTCACCGGAGGTAAGGAGCAGTGCGCCTGGATCGTAGAGCACGACCGCACCGGGGATGGAGCCGCCAGGCACCGATGCCGGGAAGACCACCAGGTCGACCTGGCAGCGGTCGGCGTACTGGGCGAAGATCCGCTCGTGGGTGCCCGGCACGCCAGGCAGCTGGTGATGATAGCTGTCGACGAGGTCGCCAAGGCGGTCCACCGCACGGCGGACCTTCCCTGCGGCCGCAGGGAAGTCCTCGTCCCGGACCCCCATGCCGACGTCGAGGTCAGAAAGGCGGTCTCCTTCGCCCCGGGCCAGCGAGCAGCCGATCACTAGCCACTCGATGTCGTCGTCTGCTTCGCATAGCTTCAGCAGCCCCTCAAGGAGCGCCCGCTGTCCCGCGAGCTCAGCAGGAAGCTGCTCGATCCAATCCCGTCCCTGAAGGCCCATGGCGCAATAATGCTCGCTCCAGGCTGCCGTTACTCAGCCTCGCTGGAGGCTGGTGGTTACTCAGCAGCACCGGGCGGCTCGCTGGTGCCATCCGGATGGCTCGCTGGTGCCATCCGGATGGCTCCGGTGTGCGGACCAGGCACCAGGCCCGCTCGTGGAAGAATCTTCGCATGTGCTCTGACCATCACCCCTGATCCGGAGGATGAGTTGCCCATCAGCGACGAGAAGCTCGGCGATTTCCTGGATCGGCTCGCCGACCGCGTGCCGGCCCCGGGCGGGGGCGCCACTGCCGCCCTGCACGCCGCGCAGGGTGCGGCGCTGCTCGGCATGGTCGCCCGCTACACCACCGGCCAGAAGTACGCCGAGCATCAGGTGACGATCGCCCGCATCATCGCTGAGGCCGATGATCTGCGCGGCATCGCGCTCCGGCTCGCCGAGGCTGACGCCGAGGCGTTCACTGCCGTGATCGATGCCTACCAGCTCCCCAAGTCCACCGCCGCGGAGCGGGCCGCCCGCTCCGCGGTCATCGCCCAGGCGCTGGTCGGCGCGGCCTGGCCGGCGGCCCAGGTCATCAGCATCGCCGGGATGGTGGTGGATCTCGCCCAGGCGCTCTTGACGATCAGTAACCCCAACGTCATCAGCGACGTCGCAGCCGCCGCCGAGGCTGCCCGGGCCGCGGCGGCAACTGCCCGGGTCAACGTCGAGATCAACCTCGCCGGCATCGCCGACGAGCAGGCCAGCCTGGGCATGATCGCCGAGACGGGCAAGGCTGACGACATCATCGCCCGTGCCGGGCAGATCACCGCTGCCGTCCGTGAGCAGATCCGTGCCTGACCGCCGCTTCGAGGCAGGTCCGTCCTGAGGCCGGCCCGGCCACGCTGAAGTACCGCCGCCCGGCCACGCTGAAGGCCGACCGCCGCGGGCCACGCTGAAGGCCGACCGCCGCGGGCCACGCTGAAGGCCCGACCGCCGCCGGGCCAGGATAAGGCCGACCGCCGACCGCCGCCGGGGATCAGGCTGGCTGCGCCGTGACCCCGGTCACCGCCCAGCGGCCCCGGGCGGTGCGCGCCAGCATGCCGATCAGCCGGGCCCCGATGAACGCGGCCAGCCCCGCCCACACCCCGCCGATGCCCCAGTGGAAATGCAGCGCGGCGAGGGTGATCGGGACAAAGAATCCCACGGCCGCGACGAGCGTAACGGTCCGCAGGAAGCCGACATCGCCGGCTCCGATGAGGACGCCGTCCAGGGCGAACACCACTCCGGCCGCCGGCTGCATGCCGACGAAGTACGGCCAGTACAGGTGGGCCTGGTGCTGCACCGCCGCGGAGGAGCTGAAGGCCGCCGGGATCAGCCACCAGCCCGCTGCCAGCACGGCGCTGAACGCGATCCCCGCGCCCAGTCCGTAGCGCGCCACCTGCCAGGCGGTCCGGCGGGCAGTGCCGGCATCCCCGCCGCCCAGTGCGGCCCCCACCAGGGACTGCGCGGCGATCGCGAACGAGTCGAGCAGCAGCGCGCTGAACTCCCACAGCTCCAGCCCGATCTGGTGCGCCGCGATCTGCGCGGTGCCCATCCGCGCGGCGACTGCCGCCGCGGTGAGGAACGCAGCCTGGAAGCCGGCCTCGCGCAGCAGCAGTTCCCGGCCCACGGCGAGCTGCGCCCGCAGCACGGCCCACCGGGGCCGCCACCGGCTGCGCTCGGCGCGGATCGCGCGCAGGAACAGCAGACCTCCGACCACCTGGGCGCCGACGTTGGCGATTGCCGAGCCGGCCAGCCCGAGCCCCACCGGATATACCAGGATGGGCGAAGCCGCCGCCGACAGGGCGTTGGCGATGAGCACGATCCGGACCGGGCTCCTGGTGTCCTGCACGCCGCGCATCCAGCCGTTGCCGGCTAGCACGAGCAGGATTCCCGGCAAGCCGAGCACAGCGATACGGAACCAGGTCTCCGCTGCACTGGCTATCGGCCCGTGACCGCCCGCCAGCAGCCGCAGCAGCGGCCCGGCGAAGAGCTCGCCCAGGCCGGCCGCCACCGCGCCCAGGGCCAGCGCGAGCACCGACGCCGTGGTCCCTTCCTCGATCGCCCGGTCACGCCGCCCGGCGCCGAACCAGCGTGCGGCGCGGCCAGTCGTGCCGTAGTCGAGGAACCCGCCGATCATCGCGACCAGCGACAGCAGCGTGCCGCCGATGCCCAGCGCGCCGAGCGGAAGCGGCCCAAGGTGCCCCACGACCGCCGTGTCGATGAGCACGAAAGAGGGCTCGGCGGTGAGTACCACGAAGGCAGAAGCCGCCAGCCTGAGCATCCTGCGGGTGCTCAGCGCGGGCGGCGGGTCAGGTTCAGCTCGTGACATCAGCGGTCGTGAACCGTGCCCAGGCGATCGCGCCGAAGATGATCACGTAGATGCCAAACGATGTCAGCCCATGCAGCAATTCCGGCCACGCGATCGGCGACCGGAGCAAGGCGTCGAACGAAAGCCACCAGTGCGTCGGCAGGTACGGATGTACGACGGCGAACTGCGGCACGCTGTCGGTTACCTCGCTGGCCAGCGCGAGCACCAGCACGGCGGCGATGGCGCCGATCGGATGCTCAGTCAGCGTCGAGACCGCCAGCCCGATCGCGGCCAGCGCCGCCATTGCTCCGGCCACGTACAGCGTGACGAAGACCAGCCGCAGCAGCCCGGCGCCGAGCGAGATGGTGGTGCCGGACAGCAGGGTCACCGGCCCGACCGGGAACAGCGCCGCGCCCATCGCCAGCGACATAGCCGTCACCACCCCGCAGGCGGCCAGGCAGAAGATGACGACGGCGACGTACTTGATGCCCAGCAGCCTGGTCCGGCCGGCCGGGATGGCGAGCAGGTAGCGCAGCGTGCCGTGACCGGCCTCGCCGGCTACCGAGTCTCCCGCCACTACCGCGACGACGAGCGGCAGCACGAGAGTGAGCAGCACGGTCAGCGAGAGCAGCGCGAGGAACACGCCATTGCCCGCTACCTGGCCGATGAACGCCGGCCCCTGCCCGCTGCCGCCGCCAGCCGGCGATGCGGACAGCTTCAGCGCGACCCCGATCAGCACCGGGATCGCGGCAAGCACCGCGAGCAGCGCGAGATTGCGCCACCGCAGGAAGATAAGACTGAGCTCCGAGCAGAGAAACCGTATCCAGTGAATAACGGGCCCAGCCCGGTAACCCGGCTGCCGGACCGGATCGAGCCGTGTGCCGGTCAGGTCAGCCGCCGGCCCGCTGGCTCCAGCCATCGGCCCGCTCACCTCAGCCATCGGCCCGCTGGCTCCAGCCCATCGGCCCGCTGGCCTCAGCCGCCGGCCCGCTGGCTTCAGCCGTCGACATCGAAGCCCTCGCCGGTGAGCTGAACGAACAGGTCTTCCAGGCTGGGGCGCGGGGTGGCGAGCCCGGCCACCGGAACGCCGGCGTGCACGAGCTGCGCGCATACCTCCTCCGGCGGCTGCTCGCCGAGCTGCGCGCTCGCTTCGTCCTGGCCGGCCTGGACATCCTGCAGCCCGAGGCCAGCCAGCACCTCCGCCGCCCGGGCGGGCTGGGCGGTGCGGACCAGGATCCGCGTCGCGCCCCGGCCGCGCAGCTGTTCCAGGGTCCCCTGGAACACCAGCTTCCCGGTCCGCATCACCCCGACGTGCGAGCAGATCTGCTCGACCTCGGCGAGCAGGTGGGAGGACACGAAGACGGTGGTGCCCCCGGCGGCGATCTCCCTGATCAGGCCGCGCACCTCCCTGGTGCCCTGCGGGTCGAGGCCGTTGGTCGGCTCGTCCAGGATCAGCAGCTCGCGCGGCCCGAGCAGGCCGGCCGCGATTGCCAGCCGCTGCTTCATGCCGAGCGAGTAGGCGCGGTAATGCTTCCTGGCCGCACTGAGCAGGCCCACCCGGTCCAGGGCAGCGGAGATCCGTGCCTCGGCGGTGCGCCGGTCCGCGGTCCGGTCCGCCGCGTCGTACCTGGCCAGGTTGGCCTTGCCGGACAGCTGAGAGTAGAAGGCAGGGCCCTCGACCAGGGAGCCGACCCGGGACAGGACCGTGTTCGCGCCCGCCGGCATGGACACCCCAAGCAGCTCCTGATCGCCGCTGGTCGGCTGGACCAGGCCGAGCAGCATCCGGATCGTGGTGGTCTTGCCTGACCCGTTCGGGCCGAGGAAGCCGTAAACGCAGCCACGGGAGACGGCAAGGTCGATGCTGTCCACCGCGAGCTGGCCGCCGCGGAAGCGCTTGCTCAGCCCGCTGGTCGCGATCGCCGGGCTGGCGCCGCCGGCTGCCTGGCTGATCTTATCGGGCAGCGGTTCAGCACCGAGGTTGCCGAAACTGATCTCATCCCGCTGCCCGGCACCGCGGTAGCCAGCGCTCACTTCGCCTGCGGCGCGGCGGCGTAGAGCACGGACGGCGCGACGGCGCCGATCAGTGCCTTGCCGCTGCTCGTGATCAGCACCGAGAGCAGGCTGGTGCGCAGCAGGCGCCCGCTCCCCCACGAGCCGTGCACCGGCGTGGCCGACCGCAGCAGGGCACCGGCCTCGCCGCCCGCCGGCCCCGTGGTCAGGCCAGCGGCGGGGAGGACGGCCACGGCCGTCCAGCCGCTGCCGATCACCCGCGGCGCGCTGGCCGCGCCCAGCGGGAACGTCCCGCCGGTCGTCGGTGCGTACGCATACCAGCCAGCGCCCTGCCAGCCGGCGCCGGGGTGCAGGCGCCCGGCGTGCGTCAAGTCCCCGCGGATCAGCTTCATCAGGCGCTGCCGCTGGCTCTTGGTCAAGCCCTTCAGCGACCCCTTCGCCATGCCCGTGCGGTGGATGGCCACGCCCTTGGGGAGCAAGCGCTTCGGCAAACCCTTAGGCAAACCCTTCGCCATGCCGATGCGATGGGCGGGCACGCCCCTCGGGAGGTGGACGAAACCGCTGCTGCCGCCGGACAGTGCCCCGAGCGGGCCGGCCAGGCCGAGCGGGCCGGCCAGGCCTGCTGGGCCGGCCGGGACCGTGACGGTCTTTACCTTGGCGCCTGGCGGCGGCGTGAACGTGAAATTGGACTCGGCCGGGCGGCCGAACGAGATCGAGGTGTACCCGACCTCGTACGCGGGGCTCGCCGAGCCGCGCGCGAAGACCTGCACCCGCAGCGGCAGGTAGCGGCTGGCGTCAACGGCGATGCTCACCCGGCCGATGAGGGAGCCGGGGTTCTTCGGCGCGAGCACAAGCTGGTAGGCAGGCTGCCCGGCGACCATCACGTTGCTCTGCACGCTCACCGTGGTGGTCGGCCCGAGCATGGCGAGCAGCCGCTGCGCGGCCTGCTGCGGTGTCGGCACGCTGACCGTGAGGGTGCTCTGGTAGGCCTGGCTGGACGAATGGGAGCTGGACGAGTAGGAGGCGGTCGACGAATGCGCCTTGCTCCCCGAAGAGAACGACGCCCCCGGCTTGAACGAGCTCGCCGGGCCCGGGGCGGCCAGGGACGGCCCGGCTGGCAGCTCAAGGTGCGTCGCGGTGTTCGTCTTGCTGTCCCAGAGCCATACTTGACGGCCGTCGGCGCGCAGGTCGGTCTCGCCCAGCGGCACCGGAACGGCGAGCCTGAGCTGTCCCGGGCCGCCGTACCAGATCTCGGTAGTGTGGGAGCCGGCCAGCAGCGACGTGATCGGCGCAGCGCCGCCAGCGGCCGGGAGGTCGGGCAGCCCGAGTGCTGCGTCCGACGTGATCACGCCGCTCAGCGGCGGCAGTGAGCTGTTCGCCGCGATCGCGGCGACGAGCTGGGCCGGGGTGCGGGCCGGCAGTGCGGGCGCGGCCTGGGCGCCGGTGAGCAAGGATCCGGCCGCCACGACCCCGACGATCGCGACCGCGCCGAACGGCACCGCCCACCTCGCCCGGCGGGGGAATCTCGGCGCCTTACTCATGGGCCACCTCGCTCGTTACCGCATTTGAGACCATTTACAGCCTACTGCCGATGCATCCGCTCAGGCGCGCACGTCATCCATGGTGGTGAATCCGGGGATCGGTCACCTTGCAAGGTGACCGATCCCCGGATTCACCACGTTCGGCTGGGGCGCTAACCCGACTGAGCGCCGCTGCGGGCGCTACTGCCGCTGGGGCGCTACTGTCGCGGGTGTGACGCCGCTGACAACGCCAGCACTGTGGCTGACCGGCGCGGAGCGCTCGCTGCTGCTGGCAGGCCTGTCCATCGCGCTAGGCGGCCTCGCCGGGCGCGGGCTCGCCCGGCAGTACCTTGCCAGGGAGGACACGGCTGCCGCGCCCGCACCGCTGCCGGCGCCGTGGGCGCTGCGCGGCTCGCTCATCGGCCTGGCGGCAAGCGCCGCGCTGCTGGCCACCGCGCTCGCGGGTCCGGGCGTAACGGCGAGCCTGGCCCGCCCGCCGGTAGCTGGCCTGGGTTCCAGGGCCACCGGCGTGATCGCTGCCGCGGAACTGGCCTGCTTCGCGCTCGCCGTGATCCTGCTCCGCCTCCGGCAGCCTGGCTGGAGCGTGCCACCGCTCCTCGGGGTCGTACTTGCCGAGGGAATACGGGCTCATCCGGAGGGCATGATCCCGGTGGCGGGAGCGCTGCTCACTTACTGCCACCTGCTGCCCGCCGTGCTCTGGGCCGGCCTGCTCGTGTACACGGCCCGCGCCGCGCTCGCCTGGCGGGCCTACCCGCGGTTCGCCCGCGGCCTGTTCCGGCTCTATGGCACGGCCGCGGCCTGGCTGTTCGCGGTCGTCGTGGTGACCGGCGTGATCTCGGCCCTGCTGCTCGTGCCGGCAGGATTGCTGCTGACGACCACCTACGGGCGGTTTCTTATCGCCAAGGCGGTGCTTGTCGCGGTCGTGGCCGCGCTGGCGCTGGCCAGCCGGGCGGGGCTGCGCCGCCCCGCGGACAGCGGTGCCGGCCTGCCGCTGGCGACCAGGCTGGAGATCGGCGCGCTCGCCGCGGTGCTGGCCGTCACCGGGCTCCTGACAGTTCTGACGCCGCCGGCCAAGCCGGTCTTCCCGGCAGCGGCGCGGCCGGCCGCGCAGGCCCCCCGCTGCCGCCTGCCCGCGACGCGGCCTCCCCGCGACGCGGCCTGCCCGCAGCGCGGCGGCTACCGGTTGACCGAGCCCATATCGGCGTAGCGGTCGCCGGCCGGCGGCCCGACATGTTCTTCGAGCCATGCCACATCCTGGTCGCTCAGCTCGATGCCTGCCGCTGCGATGTTCTCCTCCAGGTAGGTCCGGCGCTTGGTACCGGGGATCGGCACCACGTCATCCCCGCGGGACAGGACCCAGGCCAGCGCCAGCTGGCCGGGGGTGCACCCCTTGGACGAGGCAAGCTGCTCCACGGTGGCGACAAGCGCCAGGTTGCGGTCGAAGTTCTCTTCGGCGAAGCGGGGAAACCGCCCGGCCCGTGAGTCACCGTCGGGCAGGTCAGACTGGCGCTTGTACGCACCGGTCAGGAATCCCCGCCCGAGCGGGCTGTAGGCCACGAACCCGATCCCCAGCTCCCTGACGGTGGGCAGCACCTCGGCCTCGACGTCCCGGGTGAACAGGCTGTACTCGGTCTGCAGGGCAGTGACCGGGTGCACGGCATGGGCGCGCCGGATGGTCTGCGCGGACGCCTCGGACAATCCCAGATAGCGGACCTTGCCGGTCTCGACGAGCGAGGCCATGGCGCCCACCGTGTCCTCGATGGGCACCGTCGTGTCAACGCGGTGCTGGTAGTACAGATCGATATGGTCGACGCCGAGCCGGGCCAGCGACGCGTCGCACGCCGAGACAACGTACTCGGGCCGGCCGTTGATGCCCACCCACGAGCCGTCCTCCCTGCGCTCGTTACCGAACTTGGTCGCCAGCACCACATCCTCTCTTCGGCCCGCGATGGCCTTGCCGACCAGAAGCTCATTGGTGAACGGGCCGTACATGTCGGCGGTATCGAGGAACGTGCATCCGAGCTCGATAGCCCGGCGGATGGTGGCGATCGACTCGCCCTCAGCGCCGGTGCCGTAGAACTCCGACATTCCCATGCAGCCGAGGCCGAGGGCAGAGACGGACAGTGAACCGAGCTGACGGGTCTGCATCGGACCAACATATCCAGCGGCACCAGCAGGCCGTGCGCCCGGCTGCCTCCTCACCACCGGTCGTGCTGGGCGGCGGCGGAGTCGCCGGGCCGATCCTCATCACCGGTCGTGTCCTCACCACAGGTCGTGCTGGGCGGCGATGGGGTCACCGGGCCACTCATCCATCGCGTCCAGGTTGTCGTGCGCGGGGTAGGAGGCAGCGGCAGGCCCGTCGGCGAATGCCCGCAGCACATTGGCTGTTACCCGCCTGGTGAAGCGGCCGCACTCGGCGGTGATGCCGAAGTTGTTGCGGCCGCCGAAGGATTCCACCCAGCGCATGGTCCCGGCATTGAAGACCCCGGCCCCGCCGCGATGGGTGTAGTACGCGGAATCGGAGAAGCTGCGGATGCCGCGGCAGGTCAGCGGCGAATGGGACAGGATCTGGATCGGGCGCTCGACGGGGTCCCCCGGGTTGACCCTGTCGTACTCGTCGCCGACCAGGCCGCGGAACCTTGATCCCTTCCGCACCCCGGTCCCGCGGAACAGCCAGGCATCGGGGGTGACGACGACGAAGTCCGCGGTGGTCGGATTGGACTCATACAGGGTACCGGTCAGCGACGACTCTGGGTCGGGATCCGGCGGCTCCCGCCAGTCACTGGTCACCAGCGCGTTGTCCTTGCCGTACATCGGGTCTTCGAGGTAGCTGGTCTTGTAGCAGATGACGAGCCGGTCGCGGCCCAGGCGGGTCGGGGCGAGCCTGGTCCGGCGGAACATCGCGTTGGCGCCGAGGAAGGCCAGGTTGACGCCGGCGTCCCTGGCCGCGGTGACGTGCGCCCGTTCCGGCGGGCACCAGTACTCGTCGTGCCCGAGCGAGAGCAGCGCGCTCGCGCCGGCCAGCAGGTGCCGGTGGGCGGCGATGTCCATGCTGGTCACGTAGGCGAGCGGCAGGCCCATCCGCTCGGCGAGCTCGATCACCTTGCGCTCGTAGACGAGAAACAGCAGGGCGCCGTTGTCGTTCGCTGGCCGGTCGAGGCTGACCGCAAGTGCCCGGTTGTCGTAGTCGTCGATCCCGCCGGGACCGTTGTACAGGTCGTAGCCGCCCCAGGTGTTGTAGGCCTGCCAGGTGGCGACCGAGTTCTTGATCACTACCTTGCCGGCGGTGTCCGCGGAACGGACCGTGAGCGGCACGTACCGCTGCGCCCCGGAATCGGCATCCAGGCGGAGCAGGTAGGAGCCGGCCGGCCAGTCATCGGTCGGCACCGTCAGCGAAGGCTCCCATCCGGCGCTGACCGTGTTAGTGTCCGCGACCCGCGTCGGCCTCCGCTGCCGGTGGCCGCGCAGCGGCCCTGATTCCCATACCCGGCGGGCCAGGTCGCCGCGGTACCAGCCCATCCGGAAGGCCACCACCCGGTAACCCGACGAGGTGGTGGATACGTAGAGCGGGACCGGCTCGCCCGGCAGGACGCTCGCCCGCCCGGTGTATCCCTCGATCTCATGGGCGGACCCGAGGTTCCTGATGTACCAGTGCCGGTCACCGGGCAGCGCGCTTTCCGGCACTGCCACCTGGCGCCGCGCCGAGGCGGCCGGCTGACCGCCCGGCCGCGAGACCACCCGGTGTCCCGCCGCGGCAGCCGGCTTGCCAGAGCCGAGGATCTTCGCGGCCGCCGCGGCGCCAGCAGCGACCGCCACGGCGCCAAGGCCGAGGAAGGCTCGCCTGGTCGCGAGGAACGCTCGTTCCGGCGGCAGATTATGCCGGGTCATACCGGCAACATTGACAGGAAACCGCAACGTAATGTGCCGAAGAATAATATTTTGCCTGCTGCTGCGCATTGCTTTAAAGATCGGGCGACGGGCCGCACTTCACCCGGGCAGGAGGCGGCCGGCGCGTTGCAGCCGCGGCCGGTGGCCGCGCACCCGGCCGGGCGACCCGGTGCGCTCGCCCCGCCGGGCCGGCGATGATGCCTACCAATGTCCGAACGGCAGCAGGGCAGTGCCGGCGATGACCGTGAACAGCAAGGTCAGGTAGGCGATGGACAAGTGAAACAGGCGCATAGGGGCGGGTGCGTCGCCAGCGCTAATCCGCCCGCGGAGCCGGTGCGCCTCGACCAGGAACCAGGCGCCGAGCACCGCCGCGCACCCGCCGTAGAGCCACCCGGCGTCCGGAGTCAGGACTAGCGTGGCCGCGACCATGGCGTAGGAGTAGACCAGGATCTTCCGCGCGACTGTCGCCGGCGGCGCGACCACCGGCAGCATCGGCACGCTGGCCGCGGCGTAGTCATCGCGAAACTTCATGGCCAGCGCCCAGAAGTGCGGCGGCGTCCAGAGGAAGATCACGGCGAAGAGCACGATCGCGGGCAGGCCGACGGTGCCGGTAACGGCAGCCCAGCCGACCAGGACAGGGAAGCAGCCGGCCGCCCCGCCGATCACGATATTGGACGCCGTCCTGCGCTTAAGGCCGATGGTGTAGACGAAGACGTAGAACAGGATCGCCCCGTCGGCCAGCGCCGCCGAGAGCCAGTTGACGCCTAGCCCGAGCAGCAGCGTGGACAGCGCCCCGAGCACGATGCCGGACACGAGTGCCTCGCCCGGCTTGATCGGCGCCTTCGTTCCCTTGGCGACCAGCGGGCGGCGCGAGGTGCGCTTCATCACCGCGTCGATGTCGCGGTCGATATAGCAGTTCAGGGTGTTGGCGCTGGCCGCCGCGAGCGCGCCGCCGAGCAGGGTGAGCGCAATCAGCCGGAATGACGGCAGCCCGCGCTGTGCCAGCAGCATCGTGGGAACGGTGGTGACAAGCAGCAGCTCGATGATCCGCGGCTTGGTGAGCAGGAAGAGCGACCTGGCGACCAGCCGGACGGGCCGCCGCCCGCCGACGGGAAAGCCTAGCTGGGCATGCCCGTGGCCGGGCAGCGCGCTCGTCGCTTGTGTCACTCGCCGGCCTCCGTGCCGTCCGCCGTTGACGCTTCCTGATCGGGGCCACCGGCCGGAGCCGGTTCGCCGCCAGCTACGTTACCCGGCCCGTCATCGCCTGCTGAACCCCGTGTCGCCCCGGCGGGCTCGACCGCGGACTCGGTGCTGCCACCGCCGGCCGCCGTTGGCAGGCCGGCCGCCACGGCCGCCGCCCGCGCAGTCCCCGCGTCGGGCGCCGCAGCCCGGGCAGGCATGAGGATCGGCCGGGCGGGGACCCTGCGATGCGGCCGGCTGAACCGCAGATACAGGATCACGGCCACGACGACGAACAGCGCCACCGGGAAAGCGAACGTCAGGACGGCCCCGCCGTCCGCACTGTCAGACGTCGCTGAAGCGAGGATCAATCCTGGCATTCCGGCCTCCCGCTGCGGATGAATGTTCTGGTCATCTGGTTTATCTGGACCCTGGGCGCGCCGGCCAGGCTGACTGCCGCTGGACGAGCAGCCGGTCCAGGCCTGCCGTGAGCGCTTCGGACTCCTCCTCGTCGAGCCACCGCACGAGCAGCCCCACCGTGGCGATGATCAGCGGCGGCAGCATCCCCATCCACACGATCGCTCCGGCAAGCTGCTGATCGTCAAGCACGGTCATCACCTGGTGCGCGGCACCGCCATAGGCCGGGTAGAGCACTCCTGAGCCGAAGACGAGAATCATCCCCAGCACGGTGCCGATCCCCGTCGTGGCGAAGAGGAACGCCACCCGCCGGAGCGGCAAGCTCCGCGGGCGCAGCGGACGCGAACCGATCAGCTGGATCCAGAACAGGATCCCGATGCCGAGGTAGGACGCGTACTCGGCGGATCGCACGGCAGCGTTGCTGAGCACGAGGTCGAACAGCACTGGCAGGTGCCATCCCAGCCAGGTCACGTTGAAGGCGATCGTCACGCCGACGGGCCAGGCCAGCAGCCATCCGCCGCTGGCCGGCCCGCCCTTTGCCGCGTTATTGCCCGTTGCCCTGCTGCCTGCGGCGACAGCCCCGCCTGCCGGACTGCCGTCGTCGGCGCGGTGCGGCAACGGCAGGCCCGCCCGCAGCGCGCGCCAGGGGGCGCCGAGCACCATCAGCGACGGCGCGAAGAACGCAAGCATCAGGTCCTGGATCCCGCGCACCCAGATATAGGTTTCCGACCAGTAGGCAATCGGCGAAACCAGCGCCGCCAGCGCGCAGAGCAGCCCGCCATGGAAGGCCGCCGCTTCCCTGAGCAGCTCCCCGCGGCTGGCCTGCGGGGAGCTGGCGTGCAGGGACCTGGCGTGCAGGGAGCTGGCCCGCGGAGGGCTGGCCTCCGGACGCCGCCGGACGCCTGCCGCAGCCGGTGCCGCCATCATCCGCCGGAGCCCGGTCACCTGCGTGACCACGACTGCCAGGTAGATGACGCCGACCGGCCAGCCGACCGACCAGTGCGCGAGAAGAATGTCCATGTCGGTGCGCCCCTGCCGGGGCAAGCTGCTCCTTCCGCATCGGCGGCGGGATACCGCGGGGCTAGTGGACCAGGTAGAACAGCACCCAGGCGACGACAGCGGTGGCCGCCAGGTAGTTCCAGACCACGGTGAACGCGCTCAGCGCCGCCTGGAACCGCTGCACCGCGAATGCCTCGACGAAGGTGGGCGGCTGCTCGACGAAGGAGATCTCCGCTATCGGCCTGCAGCGCATGATCAGCATCTCCAGCCAGATCATCGCCATCAGCGCGATCACCAGGTAGACGGGGTAAAATCCGGTGAAGACACTGGCGAAGCCCGCGGCACCGGGGAAGAACGGCAGGTTCAGCAGCTCCCAGATCTGCAGGCCGACGGCGGCAAGCCCGAGCACCAGCGCAACTAGGGCGCCGCGCTGCCAGGCCGTCTTGTGGCCGGCCTTGATGCGCTGCAGCACGGCCGTCTGCACGGCGGCGCTGACCACGATCAGCCCCATGATGAGCGTCCCTGCCCACAAGTGCGGCCCGGTGAGCGTGGACGGGTACCACCGGCCGTGTGAGTTGAGCGAGCGCAGGTAGAAGTAGGCGAACACGAAGGCGCCGAAACCGAAGGACAGTGCCCCCATGGCCAGCCGAGCGCCGGTCCACGTCGCGTTCAGCGCCGCCTCGTGGTAAAAACCTGCCTCCTCGGCCTCCGGGCTCAGGCCGGCCGGCTCTGCCGATGTCTGCGTCATGGCTATGCCTCCGCTGCTGCCGTCGGTGCCCCGGTGAACGCCGCGGCCACCACGCCGGCCGGCGGGTTCAGGTCGGCTACCGGCGGCGCCCCCGGCGTGCCGTACTCGTAGGGCCCGGAGAGCACGACGGGGATCCGCGCGAAGTTACCCGGCGGCGGCGGGGACGCGACCTGCCATTCGAGTCCTCGGGACTGCCATGGATTGCCCTCCTCCCGCTCCCGCGCGATCACGGTCGACCAGACGAAGTTGATGACGAAGATCAGGATCGAGCCGCCCAGGCAGAACGCCGAGATCGACACCCAGTCGTTGATCGTCTGCAGGTTGCTGGCGTACACGAACCCCCGGCGCGGCTGGCCGGCCAGCCCGACCGCGAACAGCGGCAGGAAGGTGGAGTTGAAGAAGATGAACATCGTCCAGAAGTGGATCTTCCCGATCGTCTGGTTCAGCTTGATCCCCATCATCTTCGGCAGCCAGTAGTAGACGCCGGCCATGAAGGCGAAGATCAGCCCGCCCATGATCGTGTAGTGGAAGTGCGCCATTACGAAGAAGCTGCCGTGCTCGGTCGTATCGGCAGGCACGTCGGAAAGGAACACCCCGGAGATCCCGCCGATGAGGAAGTTGAAGTACATGCCGAGCGCGAACAGCATGGGCACGGTGAACCTGATCTTGGCCTTCCAGAAGGTGCCCATCGCCACCAGGTAGATGAGCCCGGTCGGGATAGAGATCAGCTCCGTGGTGAGCATGAACAGGGGGCGCATGTCCGGGTTGAGCCCGGAGTCGAACAGGTGGTGCTGCCAGACGAAGAAGCTGAGCACCGTCACGCCGATCATCCCCGCCGCCGCCGTCTTGTAGCCGAACAGCGGTTTCCGGCAGAAGACGGGGATGATCTCCGACACGATGCCGAAGCCGGGCAGCGCCAGGATGTACACCTCGGGGTGGCCGAAGAACCAGAACAGGTTCTGGTACAGGTAACTGCTGCCGCCGAGCTGGTCAGCGAAGAACGCGGTCTGCACCGTCCGGTCGGTAATGATCATGTACATCCCGCCGACAAGCACCGGCGCTGCCAGCACCATCAGGACCGACGTCGCCAGCATCGACCAGACGAACATCGGCAGCCTGCTCCAGCGCATGCCGGGCGCCCGGTAGCAGATGACGGTGACGATGATGTTGAATCCGGCCAGGATGATCGAGATGCCCATCAGCCCGAACGCGACCGCGTAGGAATCGGCGCCCTGGGTGGCCTGGATGGACAGCGGCGCGTAGCCGGTCCAGCCGAACGGGAACCCGCCCAGCATCAGGCTGGAGAACAGGATCAGGAACGCCGCCGGGGTGAGCCAGAACGACAGCGCCTCGATTCTGGGGAACGCCACCCGCTTGGAGCCGATCATGATCGGCACCAGGTAGTTGCCGAACGGCCCGACGACGAGCGAGCTCATCAGCATCATCATCATCGTGCCGTGCTCGCCGACCAGCTCGACGTAGGTACTTGAGCTGAAGATGTGGTACGCCGGCGACAGCAGCTCCGCGCGGATCGCCATCGCGAACAGCCCCGCCGTGCAGAAGTAGATGATCATGCCAACCAGGTACTGGATGCCGACCACCTTGTGGTCGAGCGAGTACCGGAAGTACCTGGCCAGGCCCGCGGCCGCCGAGGCGTCCTCCTCTTCGACGGGGACGGGGCGGCCGGTCATCTGGCGCAGCGGGTCGTTGAACACCCCGAGCCCGGCGATCCAGCCGACCACGGCGAGCAGGTAGCCGAGCACGATCGGGAGGTCGCTGGAGTCAGAGAGCGGCAGCTGCTGGTAGTTGCTGCCCAGGAAGTTGCCCAGCCAGTGGCCTACGACATAGCCGATGACCGCTCCGGCGACCGCCGTGTGGATCGCCGGGCGCAGCCACCAGGGCCGCGCGGGCCGGGAGGCGCCGGGCTCCCGGCCGCCGGGCCCTTTGACCTTCTCCGGCTGTATGTCGATGGCCATCCGGTCACCTCTTCATCGATGCGGGTGAGACTGCATGAGCCGCGAGCTGGCTGCCCCGGCCAGGGCTGCCCCGGCCGGGCCCGGCCAGCGCTGGCTCGGTCACGGCTGCACGGGATCCTGCGGCGGGTAGTAGTAGCCGTTGGCCCCGCCGATGCCGGCCTTGGCCATGGCCTTGTTGATCTGCGGGACCACCGTCGGGTCATAGGTCGTGGCGTACGGCGGCAAGATCCTGGTAACCGCTGCGAGCTGCACGCGGGTGGAGGCAGCCCAGGTCCGGAAGGCGGACATGGACACCACCCGGCCGTAGTCGAACATCGCGCCATGCCAGAGCCCGCACAGCTCCGAGCAGCGCACGACGAACCCGCCCGTGTGCTCGGGCTTGGTGTAGGCGACGTTGTCCACCCCCGGGTTGGCATCGGCCTTGACCCCGAGCTGGTAGGCCCAGAAGCTGTGGATCACGTCCAGCGAGGTCACGTGGAAGGCCACCCACTGGCCCTCCGGCAGCACGAGCTGGGTGGTCTCGAACCCGCCGAACTGCGGGTATCGGTAGGTGAATTTCCACTGCTGCCCGATCACCTGCACCTGGAGTGGCGCGCCGCCCGGCTTCCAGATCGGGCTCGGCCCCTCGCCGGCGCCCGCGCCGTTCGCAATCTTCAGCTCGACGGTGCCGAAGACGGCCAGGAACAGCACGATGACTGACGTGATGGTGATCCAGCTGGCCTGTACCCGGGAGTTCCCGTGCAGTGCCGGCCCGTCCTCGGTGTCACCGTCGCGCTGCCGCCAGACAATCAGGGCATAGCCGAAGTAGGTCAGCACGAAGATCATCACCGGGGCGGCCAGCACAGCCATGACCTTGATATCGAACTGCTGGTTGGCGGCGGAGGACGACATCGTGCCCGGCGGCAGGTGCGGGCCCCAGACGATCCAGATGACCAGATCGGCGATCACGGCCAGGGGCAGCCAGAGCAGGAAGATCCGCAGGCCATGGTTTGGCCCGGCCGGGGCCGCGGGGGCCGCCGGGGGCGGGGCAGCGTCAGCCGCGGCGGACATCAGGCCACCACCTGCATGCTGCCGGTCATGAACCCGATCGTCTGCATGGGACCGCCGAATCCGTCGAGGAAGCCGCCGCCGCAGGGCACCCGGCACTGCCAGATGTAGTCACCTGAATGGCGCGGCGTCATGAAGCTGAAGGTCACTACCTTGTGCGGCCCCGACGTGCACGGTGACGTGCCGCAGAGAGTTGCCGTCAGCCCCGGCGAGGCCATCGGCACGTTCACGTTGAGTGCCGGGATCGAGAACGTGTGCCCGACATTGCAGCCGGACCACGAGTTGATCAGGGATGTCGGTTTGCCGTTCACCCGGATGACGTTGCCGATGGTGCCGGTGACCCTGCCCCAGTAGGGGTTCCGCAGCGGCGTGCAGCCGTCATAGCCGAGAATCGTCATGTTCACCCTGGACCCGGCCGGCACGGTGAACAGCGTGGTGTGCACCCAGGCGCCGGTCGTCGGGCTCTTGATGAAGTAGGACACCCAGTCCGGCCTGGTGCTGACGGTGTTCTGCGGATCCTCCTGCATCACCACGCTGACCTGTGCGCCCGTGTCCGGGCGCACGCCGGCGGTGAAGTTCTCCACCGGCGGCCCGCCCAGCAGGTAGTGGATGAGGATGAACACCGCGCCGCCGACAACAGCGAGGAATGCCACCAGCAGGGTCGCGATACGGACTGGCAGAGACACCAGCCACCACCTCGCTTCTTCGCGGACGGCCATCATGATCGGGCCGCGCACTGCGCGACCGCTGCATCAGGAGTGCCCTGGGCTGTATCCGATCTTGACGATCACCGGCGGAGGCCGGCAATGATTTAGGCCGTGAATGACGAAATTGTCATAGTCAGGGACGCTCAGTCCGTCCTTGCGTCTTCGGCGAACTGTGTCCGGGACACTAGTTGCGCTAAGTGTGTATAACAATACGAATAGTAACTAAAACCCGATTGAACTGGGTCCGGATGCCCGTTTCGCGTAATGCAACGGCTTGCACCGGGCCGTCGCGCTTGACCTAGGGCTGCCTGATGGAGTAGATCCTCTGCTGGGCGCCCACTGCGCGCCCAAGCGGCGGACTTGGTCGCCACACCCCGCTGACGTGGCCAATGCGAAGTGAAGTGCCCGCGATGATCAGAGATCAGCCGGCCTATCGCTCAGCCGGATCACGCATTCTGCTCGTTGACGACGAGCCGAGAATTCTCGACTTCGTCAGTCGCGCGCTCTCCGCAGCCGATTATGCAATCGATTTCGCACGTGACGGCGCAGGCGCCCTCCGGCAGGCTGCGGGGGGCGGCTACGGCCTCGTCATCCTGGATCTGATCATGCCGGACATGGACGGGCGGGCGGTGCTGACCGAGATTCTGCGCTGGCAGCCCGAGCAGGCGATCCTCGTGCTGTCCTGCCTGGATGACGTCGCGACCAAGGTGGCCTGCCTCGAGCTGGGCGCGCAGGACTACCTGACGAAGCCGTTCTCGCTGGCCGAGCTGCTCGCCAGAGTCCGTGCGCGGCTGCGCGCCGACGGTCATCAGACCGGCGAGATGATCCGGGCAGGCGGCCTGGTGCTGGACGTGGGGCGGCTGCAAGCTAACATCGGCGCTGGTCCAGTGCTCCTGACTCGCCTGGAGTTCCTGCTGCTCAGGGAACTGATGGAGCACCCGGGGCGGTCGGTGCCCAAGGACCAGCTGCTGGCCTCGGTGTGGGGGCTCGAATTCGACCCCGGCTCGAACGTCGTCGACGTCTGCGTGCGACGGCTCCGCTCGAAGCTCGGTTTCGAACTGATAAAGACGGTGCGTGGTGAGGGTTATCAGCTGGCCGCGTCCTAACATGATCGCGCTCGGATACGGCGAGCCAGCCCACGGGTATGCCGGCGAGGTCCGGGTGCGCAGCGCCCCAGGGCGCGGCAGTAGGTTCGACACCATGCTCCCCGCGATGACGGCTGCGGGCGAACGCCCGGCCGGCAGTCCCGCCGCACCCGCCCAGGCGGACCAGCCGGGCGACAACCAGCCGGGCGATAACCGGACGCGGCAGTGAACGGCCAGCCTCCCGCCGGGACTGCGCCGCGAAGGCTGGCGCTGCGGCTGCGCGGCATGAGCGGCACCGCCAAGATCGTCTCCGTGGCCGCCGCGCTGCTGGTCGCCGCGATCGCGGTGGTCTCGGTGGCCGGAAACGGCACAGGCGCCGCGCCGCGTACCCTGCCTACCGCCAAGAACTTCACGCTCAGTGAACTCGGCCATCCCGGCCGGAACGTCTCGCTGGCCGCTTTCGCCGGCCGGCCGGTCATCGTCAACTTCTTCGCCTCGTGGTGCCCGCCCTGCAAGCGCGAGACTCCGCTGCTGGCCAGGTTCTACCGTGCGTCCGGGGAGCGGACTGCGATGATCGGCGTGGACTCCGGCGACCAGAACGGGCCGGCGCTGCGATTCGTGCGCGCGGCAGGCGTCCGCTATCCGGTCGGGTTCGATCCGCTCCCGGCAGCGGCGACGATTTCGTACGGGGTGCTGGGGCTGCCTCAGACGTTCTTCCTCAACGACCGGCATCAGATCGTCAAGCGGGTTGTCGGGCAGGTCACGATGAAGACGCTGAGCGAAGGGGTAGTCCTGATGGACAAGGGCTGGCGTAGCGCAACGCCCGCAGCCAGCAAGAATCCCGGCTGACATGGTCGACTCGCCGCCCCGGGCCGACCCCCCCTACATCCCGATCCGGCACACCCGGTGGCCGGCCCGCCGCACCCCGCGCTGGCTGCTGCTGGCCGGCCTGGTGCTGCTGGTCATCGCGGCCCTTGTCGGGCTCACGCACCGGCCGTCCACCGCGGAACGGGCTGCCGACCTGCGCGGCTTCCTGCGCAATATGAACGCCGACATCGAGTCATGTGCCGGCGGGGTCAGCGAGTCGCTGACCGCCCTGCACGCGATCCAGTCCGGCGCAAGTCACGACACGCCGACCGCGATTAACATCGCCCAAGTCGGCGCGGCCAACTGCTCGCCGGCCAACAACGAGCTGCTCGACAATCTGACACAATTCCAGGTGACGGAATCCCTGGCCAGCTTCCGCCTGACGCGGGTGGTCAGCGGGCTGGTGACCTGGGCCGCTCCCGATGCGCAGCAAGTACAGACCGATGTGGCGGACATCCTTACCGCCCGCAGCCCGCAGGCCAGGGCCAGCGCGTCGGCCGCGCTCCGGCGGGCGCGAGCGGAACTCGACGCAAAGCGCGCGGCCGTGGACTCGGTCATCGAATCGGCCAGCGCGGCGCTATCTGCCCACGCGGTACCGCCCACGCTGCCCGGCTGACCGCCAGCCGCAGGAAGGAGTAACTGAACGCGATGCCTGGGATGAAGTCCGGACTGAATCTGGACAATCCGCTGCTGACCGCGGCGTTCCGGTCGGCCTTGCTCCATCAGGGCCTGGTCGCGCTGCTGATCTTCGGTGTGCTGGCGCTCGCCTGGGTCAGCGCCCGCGAGTGGCAGTCGGGTGGCGGCACCAGGGGCGGAAGCGCAGGCGCCGGCGGCAGCACGGGCTCCCGGGCTGCCGCCGGCGCTGGCAGCCGGGAAACGGAGCCATCGTGGCGGATGCTGCTACGGGTCGGATTCGGCATCATCTGGATCTTCGACGGCCTCCTGCAGGCCCAGCCGTCGATGGTCGTGGGACTGCCCTCGAAGGTGATTCAGCCAGGCGCGGTGACCTCGCCGCCCTGGGTGCAGCATCTGGTCAACTGGGCCGGAACGTCGTGGTCCTACCATCCGGTGCAGGCCGCCGCCGCGACGGTCTGGATTCAGGTGGGCATCGGCTGCTGGATGCTGGCGGCCCGGCGCGGCCGGTGGTCGCAGCTGGCCGGGCTGGCCGGGCTGGGCTGGGGCCTGACGGTGTGGGCGTTCGGGGAGGCGTTCGGCGGGATCTTCGCACCTGGACTGACCTGGCTATTCGGCGCACCGGGCGCGGCGGCGTTCTACTGCGCTGCGGGCGGCCTGATAGCGCTGCCCGAGCGCTACTGGCGGGCACCGTGGCTGGGCCGCGCGGTGCTGGCGGTGCTCGGGGCGTTCTTCGCCGGGATGGCGGTCCTGCAGGCGTGGCCCGGCCGCGGATTCTGGCAGGGCCGCCTGCGGGGCGTGCCGGGGACGCTGACCGGCATGATCCGGTCAATGGCGCAGACGCCGCAGCCTGGCTTCCTGGCCAGCTGGGTAGGCGGGTTCGCATCCTTTACCGCCGCGCATGGCTTCGCCGTCAACCTGTTCGCCGTCATCGCGCTGGCGCTGATCGGCGCTGCCCTGCTGAGCGGCGCTGCCCTGCTGAGCGGCGCTGCCCCGACGAGCGGTGCTGCCCTGACGACCAAGGCTGCCCTGACGGGCAGGGCGCCAGTGCCCGGCGGCCTGGCAGCACCACGCGTCGGCCTGCGGCTGATCCGGGTCGCCGTCATGGTGGCTGTCGTGCTGTGCCTGGCTGACTGGGTGCTCATCGAGGACCTGGGGATCTTCGGCGGGCTTGGCACCGACCCGAACAGCATGATCCCGATATTGCTGCTCCTCGTCGCCGGCTACCTGGCCCTTGCCCCGGTCCCTGCCCGCATCGCAGCGACGGAAGCGCTGCAGGATGCAGTGCCCAACGCGGGGGCGAGCGTTGCGGCCAGCACGGGGTCGGACCTGCCGACGGGGTCGGACTTCCCCGCCGGGTCGGGCTTCCCCGCCGGGGCGGACTCGCCCACGGGGGCGGACTCGCCTGCCAGGTGGCGCGGCCGGCTTTCCCCGGGGCGGCTCGCCGGAGCGTTCGGCGCGGCCGACGCGAGGACCGTGGCGGCCGCCTGGGCGCTGGGCCTGATCGTGCTGGGGGCGTTCCCGCTGGCGGCCGCCGCCGCGAGCCGGTCTGCCGACCCGGTCATCGCCCAGGCAATCGACGGCTCGGCGGCAGCGCTGAACTTCCAGGCACCCGGGTTCCGGCTGACCGATCAGGACGGCAAGCCGGTGTCACTGGCCAGCCTGCACGGGAAGGTGGTGCTGCTGACATTCCTCGATCCGGTCTGCACCTCGGACTGCCCGCTGATCGCCCAGGAGTTCCGGCAGGCCGACCAGCTGCTCGGAGCGAACAGGCACAACGTCGAGCTAGTCGCGATCGCCGCGAACCCCATCTATCACACGGCGGCCTACACCCGGGCGTTCGACCAGCAGGAGGGCCTCTCCCGCGTGCCGAACTGGAAGTTCCTGAGCGGTCCATTGCCCGAGCTCAGGCGGGTGTGGCACGACTATTACGTCACCGCGCAGGTAACACCGGCCGGCGGGATGGTCCTGCACAATGACGTGGCCTATGTCATCAACGCAGCCGGCCGCACCCGCACCGAGCTGAACTTCGATCCCGGTCCAGGCACCGCGGTATCGAAGTCCTCCTTCGCGGCAGAGCTGTCCGGTGACGCCATCAAGGCGATGAGGGCATCATGACAATCCGGCGACGAACGACCATCGCAGCCGCGCCCGTCGCCGGTGCGGCGCGCGCCAGGTCTGCGCGCGGGACCTCGCTCGCCGCCGCGCTCGTCACCGTGCTCGCGGCCGGCTGCGGCAGCACGGTCGCCGCCACCGGCACGCCTGCCAGTCCCCCGGCCGAGATCCGGCCGCCGCTTGCCGGGTCGCTGACCGTTCCCGGCGGGACCAGCTGGGCGGTCGTCGACATGGGCGGCTCCAGCGCCACGAACGAGAATTTCTGGCAGCTGCTCGCCCGGCCGGCCGGAACGGCGAAGTGGACGCTGGCCACCCCGCCGGGAGTCGCCGACAACGGCGGCCTGGTCGCCGCGTCGCTGGGCGGCCCGGCACTGGTCACCGGCTTCAATCCCAGCCAGGACCTGAAGTTCTCCCCGCTGGCCACCAGCCGTGACAGTGGCGCGCGCTGGACCCCGGGCCTGCTGCCGGCCGGGCTGGCCGCCGCCCCGTCCGCGCTTGCGGCCGGACCCGGCGGCAGGCTCATCGCGCTGACCAACCGCGGCCTGGCGGAGACGTCGGCACCAGGGCGGACAGGATGGACACGACTGGCCAGCCTGGCCTCCCTGGCCGCTACCCCGGCCGGGCGTTCCTGCGGGCTCAAGAGCCTCACGGCGGCCGCGTTCAGCCTGTCGGGGATGCCATTGCTGGCCGGTGAGTGCGCATCGCCCGGCGTCGCGGGGATCTTCGCCTACTCGGGCGGCAGCTGGCACCAGGCCGGGCCCGCCCTGCCCGCGGCGCTTGCCTATCGCCGCGTCAGCGTCCTGCGGCTCACCACGGCCAGGCGCCGCACCGTCGCGCTGCTGACCGCGGCCGCTCCGGGCGGCGGGGCGAGCCTTGCCGCCGCGTGGGCTAGCGCGGGCGGCCGCTGGGCACTGTCGGCGCCGCTCCCGCTGGGCGGCGCGCGGGTACTCTCCACCGCCACTGGTACCGCAGCCGGCGAGCTGTCCGCCCGCGCCGCTAGCGCCGCCAGTCCCGGCCCGGTCAGCGCGGCCGGGATCGTTCTGAGCACCGGCCGGGCCGAGACCATCGCCGATCCCGCTGGGAACTGGCAGCAGCTGCCGGCACTGCCCGCGCATGCCGCGGCGCTCGTGCTCGGCCCCGGCCAGCAGATCAGCGTGCTCGCCCCCAGCGGCAGCATCCTCACCAGCTGGCGCCTCACCCGTGCCCGCACTCATGCCGTCATCTGGACCAAGACGCAGGTCCTGAGGGTGCCGGTCCCCTACGGCTCGTCCAGCTAAGCCATGAGCCAGCTGCCGAGCCACCCGCCACGAGCTGCCGGTCAAGCGATGAGCTACCCGGCTGAGCCATGAGCTATCTCCTCGATCACTGGTCCTTCGACCCGTTCCTGATCGTGGCGATCGTGCTGGCGGCGTGGCACGAGATCGGCCTGCGCGGCCTCGCGCTCAGGTCCCGCCCGGAGCGCACCCGGCAGCGGCGGCTGCGCTCGCTCTGGTTCTACAGCGGACTCGCCGTGCTGGTCATCACCGTGGACTCGCCGATCGACTACTGGTCCAGCAGTTACTTCTTCGTGCACATGTTCCAGCACCTGCTGCTCAGCTTCGCCGCCCCCACGCTCATCGTCGCCGGGGCGCCCTGGCAGCCGCTGCTCGACGCGCTGCCCGGCAGGGCGGGGCAGCGCGCCACCCGGTCCGCGCTGCGGGATCGCTGGTCACGGCCGCTGCGGGCGGCCGGGCGGTTCCTGGTCCGGCCCTGGACGGCCGTGATCCTGTTCAACATCGTGATGGTCGGCTGGCACGTGCCCGCACTGTACGACCTGGCAGAGGACAACCAGGCCGTGCACATCTGGCTGATGCACGGCAGCCTCTTCGCGACCGGCGTGCTGTTCTGGCTGCAGTTCATCCCGTCTCCCCCGGTGCGTATCCGGATGCAGCCCGGGGCGCAGGTGGCCGCGCTGGTCGGGACGAACGTGGTGATGTGGTTCCTGGCGATGTCGATGAGCATCTTCGCGACGGCGTCCTGGTACCCGGTCTACAACCACATCCCCGGGGTGACCCTCCCGCCGTTCGCCGACCAGCAGATCGGCGCGGCGATCCTCTGGGTATGCGGCGATTTCTGGTGCTACCCGGCAGTGGTCATGGTGGTCAGGCGCATGATCACCCGTGACGGCAGCGTCGGCGCGGCGGTGGACCGGATGCTGCGCCGCGGTCCGGCTAAGGGCAGCCAGTGGGCCGACCGGGCCGGCCACCTCTGACCGGCCGGCTGCTAGGCGCGGGGCGCGGATCGCCGCGGCGCTGCCGCCCCGGATCCCGGCGCCGAGGCTGCTCGGGTCCTTCGAATCCGGCGGCTGGGTGGTACTGCTCTTTGACGAAGTGGACGGCGTGATGCCGGCCCAGCCGTGGCAGCGCGGCGAGCTGAACAGGGTGCTGGCTGGCCCGCCGCGGCGGCGCGAACTGCCCTGGCGCACACCGACATCCGGGCTGACAACATCCTGCTGACCCAAGACCGCGTCGTCTTCGTGGACTGGCCATGGGCGTTCATCGCCGCGCCATGGTTCGACTTGCTGACGATGCTGCCGAGCGTCCTTGCCTTCGGCGGCCCGCCGCAGCCGCGCGCGGCGGTGGCTCCGGGCACGGCTTCCATGATCCGGTAAGAAAAGGCTTCCCTGGCGACGCTTATCCTTCGCGCTAATGCTCCCCCGGCGCCGCTGCGGCGACAGCGGCCGTGCCCATAGGTAAACCAGCGAACTCCTTGATCATCGCATGCGGGCAGGTCAGACGGCGAGGGTGAGCCCGTGTCCCCATTCCGGCCGCGGCGGAGCGTGCGTGGCTGAGGGTCGCGACGGACGTTGGCGGCATGGAATACGGTGTCAGGCATGAGCGCCCCGCAAGGTGTGCAGGCGTATCGCCCCGCCACGCTGGCCGGCCTGGCCGGCTGGCTGGCTGACGCGGCCGAAGGTGAGCGCTGGCGTCTTGTTGTTGAGTTTCTTGAGGAATACCGGCACGAGCTGGCCGTGGACCGCTGGAGGCTGCTGGCTGACGAGCCTCCGGCGATCGGCGATGAGCACTGGGATGTGCTGCTCGCAGCACTGGCGGAGCATCTGGCAGCCAGGGATGGCCGGGGAGCCCCGCCGTGGGCTGAGAGCCGGCAGCTCCGCCAGTTTTGGTTCCCCTATGACACCCGTGCAGCCCGTGTGGATGCCCTCGTCCATGCGCCCGCCGCATTCCGGCGGCGGGGCGTGTTCGTCGCAGCGCACGATCTGGAGGTTGCGTGAGCCAGCAGGAATCGCCGCTGCTAGACCGTGAGCAGATTGCGGGGGCGTTCAGCCTGCTCGGGGACCGGCTTGCTCGACGCGGCGTGGTCGCCGATATCTACGTCATCGGCGGTGCCGCAATGGCCCTTGCCTACGATGCCAGGCGGGCGACACGGGACATTGATGCGGTTTTCCATCCTCATGGAGTGGTGCTCGAGGCAGCGCAGGAAGTAGCCGACGAACTTGGCCTGCCAAAATGGTGGCTCAACGAGCAGGCCAGTGTCTACGTCGCGCCAGGTGGCGATGACGCGGCGCCACGCGTATTCGATCATCCGGGTTTGCGGGTTCTCGCTGCGTCGCCTGAGCATCTGCTGGCCATGAAGACGCTTGCCGCGCGCAAGCAGGACGTCGAGGACATCCGGTTCCTGATCGGCAAGCTCGGGCTGTCATCCGCCCAGGGCGTGCTGGCAATCTGCGCTGATGTGTTCCCCGGCGAGCAAGTCCCAGCCCGCGCTCAGCTTCTGCTGGAAGACCTGTTCACTCCTGACGATCCTGAAGAGCGGACCCGGGAACCTCAATAGCGGCACAGGGTGTGGGTGGTGGGGACTTCACTGCGGAGACAACGACAGCGGAATCCCGACCACGCTATTGAAAGCGCCCGGCCAGCGGCCGCGGGACCGGCTGCACGTGGCCGGCTGGCCTTGACCGGCCCGTCGGCTGGCATCAGGCACCCGCGCCGCGGTGGCTCAGCTATCGCGGGCGGGACTGGGGGACTAAGCCCTCGTTCAGGCCGATTTTCTCCAGCGCCGCGCTGAACGCGCGCTGCCAGTCGGCCAGCTGCCTGGCCGGGCCATCGGCCGGCGGCTTCACCTGGTCAAGCGCGGCCAGCGCGGTGCGGGTCAGGTCCGCTGGCCGCGGCGAGGTCACGCTGGCGTCGCCGAGCTCGAGCTCGTGCTGCAGGTTGTCCCTGCCGTGGCCCTGCACGACGTCGAGCAGCAGCAGCGGCCGGCCGATCGTGCGGGCCTCGGCGCAGGTGTCACCGGAACTCGTCACGACCAGGTCCGCGGCGGCCATCAGCTCGGGGACGCGATCGGTGAAGCCGAACGGGTGCACCCGCGGCTGCCTGCGCGCCGCGGCCCGCAGCCTGGCCTCAAGCTTGGCGTTGCGCCCGGCGACGGCCAGCACCTGCACGCCCGCGTCGCCGAGCGCTTCTGCCGCCTCCGCGACCGGGCCCAGGCCCCAGGCACCTGACATCAGCAGGACGCAGCGCCCGTGCCCGGGCAGGCCAAGACTGGCCCTGGCTTCGGTCTGCGCGGGCGGATCGTAGAACGCGGTCCGCACGACCGCCGGCACGACCATCACTGCCGCCTCCGGCTGGAACCGGTGCACGGCGGGCTCGGCCGCGGCAGCGGTGACGAGATAAAGGTCCACGTTCGGGTGCACCCAGAGGCGGTGCGGCGTCACGTCGCTGCAGAACACGACATGCTTCATGGCCGGATACCGGGCGGCCAGGGTGCTCACCGCCGACGCGCCGGTGGCGAACACGGAGATCGCGAGGTCGGCCGGGTGCGCGTCGAGATACTCGCGCAGCCGGGGCACTACCTGCCGCCTTGCCGCCGCGTCGGCCAGCATGGCCAGGCGGCTTCCGGTGCGCAGCGCGGCGAAGTGGAAGGCGTCGTACAGGCCGGGAACGGCCAGCATGGAGCGGAACACCGCCTCGCCGGCGGATCCGCCGCCCTTGCCGAGCAGCCGCATCGCATCGAGGGTGTCCGCGGACCAGCCCGCGCCGGTCAGCGAGGTGATGCAGGCCTCGGCCAGCACATCGTGGCCCATGCCGAGCGAGCCGGACAGCAGGACTGCCTTTCTCATGACGGCGGCGAACCCGCTGACGGCTGCGAACCCGCTGACGGCTGCGAACCGAGCCAGTCGAGATACCGCTGGACGCCGTCGGCGAACGATGTCACCGGCGACCAGTCGAGCAGTTCCTTGGCCAGCGTGTTGGACACGCTCACGCCGCTGTAGTCCGCGTTGCGGGCGGGCACGTGCTCGATCGCCGTTTCGCCGATCAGGCTGCGCACCGTGTCGGCGATCTCCCGGACCGAGACCCCGGTGCCGCCTTCGAGAGCCAGGGTCCGGTCCGCCGCGGCCGGGGCTAGCGCCCGGACGTGCGCATCGGCGAGGTCCTCGACGTAGACGTAGTGCCGCTGCTGATCCCCGGTGCCCGCGATCGTGATCGGCTTGCCGTCCAGCGCCAGCCGGACGAACTTGGCGACGACGAGCGCATCCCGCATCCGGGGCCCGTACGGGATGCCGTAACGCAGGATGGTGAACTGCTGGCCATACATCTGCCGGTAGCTGTGCATGAGCATCTCCGCAGCCAGCTTCGTCGAGACATAGACGTGCCCGGCCCTGGCCAGGTCGACGAGCGCGTTCTCGTCCCGCTCGCCATCGCCCGCGGTCGCGCCGTACACCCACACGGTGCTGGCGAGAATTACCCGCCCGCAACCCTGGCGGCGCGCGGCAGCGAGCACGCGGGCTGTGCCCTCGACGTTCAGCCGCACCGCGCGGACCGGGTCCGCGTCGACGTCGTTGACGTCGGCTACCGCGGCCAGGTGGAAGACCGCCTCGCGGTCGGCCAGCGCGGCGTCCATCGCGTCGTCGTCAAACAGGTCGGCGGCGCAATGGTCGGCTGCCGGGTTGAGCCATTGCGCGGACGTGTCGATCACGCGCACGTCGTGCCCGGCCAGCAACAGATGATCGACAACGTGAGACCCGATGAACCCGCAGCCTCCGGTCACCGCAACGCGCATGTCCGCTCCTTAGATCAGGGCCGGGGCCAGGCCCCGGCCGCCCGCCTCAGACCCCAGCTGCCGCAGACCCCGGGGATCGGGTCAGCGCCTCATGGACGGCGGCCACCGCAGTCAGTACCTGGTCAACCTCGTCATCCCGCATGTCCGAATGGACCGGCAGGCAAACGTGCCTGGCGCACATGCCCTCCGCAACCGGCAGCGTGCCGCCGGCGAACTCGGCGAGCACCGGCTGATGGTGCAGCGGCATGTCGTAGACCTCGCCGGCCAGCCGGACGTCATGCTTAGCCGCCAGTTCCTGCTTGAACCAGGCACGGTCCGCACCGGGCGGCAGCAGCACGATGTACTTGTAGATGTTGCCGCGACACCCGGCCGGCTCGCTGAGCGGCTCAAGGCCGTCCAGGCCGGCCAGCGCCTTGTCGTAGCGGGCGGCCACCTCGCGGCGGCGGGTGATGAACTCATCCATCCTGCGCAGGTGAACCAGGCCGGTAACGGCGTTCTGCTCGCTGAGCCGCCACGCGTAGCCGAGCCGCACGTGGTGGTTCGCGGAGAAGGCGCCCTTGCCCTGGTCACGGTAGATCCTGGCCTCGTCGGCCAGCTCCGCTGACGCGGTGGCGATCATCCCGCCCTCGCCGCTCGTCACCACCTTGGTCGGATAGAAGGAGAACGCAGCCGCCGTGCCGAATGAGCCGGCAAAGCGGCCGTCGTAGGTGGCCCCATGCGCATGCGCGGCGTCCTCGACGAGGGCCACGCCGCGCTGCTCGCAGAGGAGCTTGATCTCGTCGACGTGCGGCGTGATCAGCCCGGCGATGTGCACGAGCACCACGGCTGCCGTATCCGGCGTGAGCGCCGCGGTGATGGTGTCCGGGCTCAGCGCGAAGGTCGCCGCGTCGATGTCGGCGAACACCGGGCGCCCGCCGGCCCGCAGGATCGCGGCAGCCGTCGCGTAGAACGTGTTGGCCGGCACTATCACGTCCCGCCCGTCGACGCCGACGGCGCGCAGCGAGATTTCCAGCGCTGCCGTGCCGCTGGCGACGGCGACCGCGTGCGGCGAGTCGTGCGCGGCGGCGAACGCGGCCTCGAACTGCTTGGTGTACGGCCCGAGGGTGAGCTGACCCGTGGCCAGCATGCCGGTGACCGCTGCCGCTATCTCCGCCCGGTCGGCCGGAGGAAAGACGATACGTGCTGCCTGCACTCCCAAAACCGCACCCCTTGCTAGTCGGCCTGATCCGTTCCGCCCGACCCGATCCGGCGCGGTCCCGGGCATGACATGATCCCAGGAACAGGCCAGCCGCGTCTTGCGGTTCTGGCGCGCATGCCTGCGCGCTGTCGTGCCGGGCCGCCCGTGCGCTGCCTGGCCATCCGGCCAGACTAGCGATGGGCGGAGAGGGATGACGGACCCGGTCGGCCTGAACGGATCTGCGGGCCGGTATGCCGCGCTCGCGGCGGCGGGCCTGAGCGCGGCGCTGGTGATCGCGCACGGCGGCCCGGGCATCACGGCGCTCGGCCCGGTCAGGAAGGCGCTGTTCCCCCGCCTCTCCGGCCGCGGCGCGGCCAATCACGTGGCGCTGACCTTTGATGACGGCCCCGACCCCGATTCCACGCCGAGCTTCCTCGAGGTACTCGGCGGGCGGCCAGCGCGGGCCACCTTCTTCCTGCTCGGCTCCATGGCGGCGCGGGCGCCGCAGCTAGCCGCCGAGGTCGCGGCGGCTGGTCATGAGATAGGCGTGCACGGCTGGGATCACCGCTACCTGACGCTGCGCGGCCCGCGCGCGACCCGCGACGACATCGCGCGAGCCGTGGACGCCGTGGCCGCCGCGACCGGGGTGGAGCCCAGGCTGTACCGCCCGCCGTATGGGGTGCTGACCGGAGGAGCGCTGCTTGCCGCGCGTCAGCTTGGCCTGACCCCGGTGCTGTGGAGCAGCTGGGGCAGGGAATGGACGCGGGGCGCGACGCCTCAGTCGGTGTACTCGACCGCGACCCGGGACCTGCGCGGCGGGAGCACTGTGCTGCTGCACGACTCCGATTGCACCTCGCGGCCCGGCTCGGCAGGGGCGGCGCTGGGCGCGCTGCCCCTGCTGCTCGACGAGTGCGAGCTGCGCGGGCTGCAGGTCGGCACCCTGGGCGAGCACGGCCTGCGCTAGCCGCAATCCGGCTGGCGGGCGACGGTCAGGCCGTTCGCCTGCGGCTGCGGCCGCGGCCAGCGGAGGCGGCCACGCCGGTCAGCCCGTAGGCCGCCGCTCCGTGCCAGAGAGCGGCGAAGGAACCGCCGATCATGCCGCCGCCGCCGAGCACGACGGACAGCACGAAGACGACAATCGCGCACGCTACGCCCGGCAGCACGGCGAAGCGCCATGGATTCTGGCGGGCCCAGCGCATCGCGCGCCCGGACCGGGAACTCAGCGCGGCCCCGCCCGCGGCCACGGCAAAGAAGGCCACGGCCCCGGCCGACAGCGAGCCAGTCAGGCCGAGGTTGGCGGTCATCAGATGCAGGATCAGGTCGCCGCCCGTGACGACCGCGCCCGCCGCGCCGGCCACTGCCCAGGGGGCTTGCGACATCGCGGCGCCGGAGACCGCCAGCTCGTCACGCCGGGTCAGGCCCGGCTCATCCTTGCGCGTTGGTGCCGACATCGTCACTCCCTGAGGGGTCGCGGACGGGAATTCCATAGTCAAGATATATCGCTTTTCCTCGCTGTGCGAGCGCTCCGGTCAGGCAGGCTGCCATCTCCTCCTGCGGCTAAGCCTACGATGCAGTATTGAGTATTAAAATCGATTATCAGTTCGTATTTGATATAACCCCGGCCCTGAAGATCAGAACTGCTAACAGCCGGCGAGACTGCGCTGCGCTGCGCTTACACTTGCGAGGGCGCGGCGCGCCTAGACTGGCGAGCGCGCCGCGGGCGCCTCGCCTGGTGAGGGGTTGGGAGTGAGCGTTGCGGGCCGCTGCGGGCTGTTGCGGGCCGCTGCGGGCTTTTGCCGAGCGCAGCTGGCCTGACGCCGATCACGCTGGCCTCACCAATGGCGATGATGACGGCATCCCGGCTGCTCGTCTGTAAGTTTCCCCAGTTCAGAGGGGCTCCGCTCGCCTTAGCTGCGACCACCGTAGAGAATCCTCAGTATGCATTCAGCTAACGTCCAGGTCTCTGATGCTTACTGGGAACGTAACGGTGAGGCAGACGGCAATGCGCGCCGGCCGGGCAGTGTTCGACGCCGGAAGGAAAGTACGCTGGAACCGGGGCAGAGGTGATGGGAATGCAGGAAGACCAGAGCGACAGCGTAAGCCGCCCGCCCGAGGAGGCCGGCGCATGGCCTCCGCTAGCGGACAGCAGCGTCCCGCAGGCGCGGGACGCTGCCCAGCCAGCGCAGGAGTCCGACTCTGAGGTCCGGCCCGGTGGCGACGAGCCAGCTGGTAAGGATGCCGGCCTGCCGCACGAACCGCAGGCGGCGGCGCACGCCGCGGAGGCTCCGGCCGCGACGGAGATCCCTCAGGCCGATGCTACGACGCAGATCCCGCTGGCCCCCATGTACGGCCAGCCCGGCGCGTACGGACAGCCCGGCGCGTACGGCCAGCCCGGCGGCCAAGGCCAGCCCGGCGGATACGGACAACCCGGAGCGCAGGGACAGGCCGGCGGATACGGGCAGGCCGGCGCGTACGGCCAGCCCGGCGACCAGGGCCAGGCCGGCGGATACGGCCAGGCCGGCGGATACGGGCCGGGCGGCGGATACGGGCAGCCAACTCAGCCTGGAGGTTACGGCCAGCCCGGCGGATACGGCGGATACGTTCCTCCCCCGCCCGGCGACTACATCCAGCAGGGACCGCCGGACCGCACCCCGCGCCGGGGGCGGAGCGTCGTGGCCTACATAGTGGTGGCAGCGCTCGCCGCTGGTGTCGGCGCCGGGGCCGTCCTGGCCGTCAACAACGGCAGCTCCGGCACATCGGTCGCCGGGCAGCCGTTCCAGCAGGGCGGGTCCGGGTTCGGCCCGGTGGCCGGCCCGGGCGTGAGCAAGGCGACCGAGCGGGCCATCGAGAAAAAAGTCGATCCTGGCCTGGTCGACATCACCAGCAGCCTCCGTTTCGAGGGCGGCACGGCCGAGGCCACCGGAATGGTCATCAGCCCGTCGGGCCTGGTCCTCACCAATAATCACGTGATTAACGGCAGCACCAACCTGACGGCATCGCTCGTGACGTCGGGCAAGAGGTATCACGCCACTGTTCTCGGCTACGACCAGACCGGCGACGTCGCCCTGATCAAGCTGACCGGCGCGTCCGGCCTGCGGACGGTGCCCCTCGGGAACTCGGCCACGGTCAAAATCGCCGACGCGGTGGTTGCGCTCGGCAACGCCGACGGCAAGGGCGGCGCGCCCGCCGTCACCGGCTCGATCACCGGCCTGAACCAGACCATCAACGCCAGCGACGAGGGCAGCGTGGCGGGCAGCGAGACGCTGCACAAAATGCTGCAGACCAACGCGGAGATCGTCCCCGGTGACTCGGGCGGCCCGCTGGTGAACGCCAGCGGCTACGTGATCGGCATGGACACTGCCGCCCAGACCGGGACCATCGGCGGCCAGCAGGACGCCGGCTACGCGATCCCGATCGACAGGGCGCTCTCGATCACCAAGCTGATCGCGGCGGGGCAGGGCGCTCCAGCGAATCCCGACATCCAGATCGGCCTGACCGGATTCCTGGGCGTCATCGTGCCCAGCAACCCCGCTTCCGCCAGCACGAGCCCGCGGCGTCAGCGGGCATTGCAGCTCCAGAACGGCGACGCATTCGGCGGCGGGGCCGGCCGCGGCCAGCGCTGCCTGGTCAACGACCTGACCATGAGCATTCCGGCCAAGGTCGCGCCAGTCAAGGCCGGTGCGCTCATCGACGGGGTGCTCTGCAACACCGCCGCGGACACAGCCGGCATCATCGGCGGGGATGTCATCACTTCGGTGGACGGGCACGCCGTGTCATCGCCGACCTCGCTGACCAAGCTGATGGTGCAGTACGGTGTCGGCCAGCAGGTCACGGTCGTCTGGGTGGACCCGGCAGGCCGCAGCCACACCAGCGGCCTGACGCTCACCGCGCACCCCCCGGAGTAGCGCGGGAGGCATTCCGTCAGGACGAGAGCCAGGCCCGCATCCGGGCCTCGCACTCGCCGATCTCGCTGAGCGCGACATGCTCGGCCGCGGTGTGCGCCACCTCCGGATTACCCGGCCCGTAGTTGACCGCGGGGATTCCCAGCGCGTCGAACCTCGCCACGTCCGTCCAGCCCAGCTTGGCCCGCGGCGTACCGCCGACCGCCGCGACGAAAGCGGCCGCCGGCTGGCCGGCCAGGCCGGGCCTGGCGCCGCTGGCCACGTCGGTCACCGTGACATCCCAGCCGGCGAAGACCTCCCGCACGTGCGCCTCGGCCTGCTCCGCCGACCGGTCCGGCGCGAACCGGAAATTCACCGTGATCACGCATTCGTCGGGGATCACGTTGCCGGCCACGCCGCCGCGCACCCCGACGGCATTCAGTCCTTCGTGGTAGGTCAGCCCATCGACCTCCGGCTGGCGCGCCGGATAGCCGCGCAGCACGTCAATGATGGGGCCGGCCGCGTGGATGGCATTGTGCCCTGTCCAGGACCGGGCGCTGTGCGCGCGCTTCCCTGTTGCCCTGATCTCGGCCCGCAGCGTGCCCTGGCAGCCGCCCTCGACCACGCAGCCCGTCGGCTCCATCAGCACGGCGAAGTCACCGGCCAGCAGCTCAGGGCTGCTGCGGCTCAGCCGCAGCAGGCCGCTGCGCGCCGAGGAGACTTCCTCGCAGTCGTAGAAGACATAAGTCACGTCCACGGACGGCTCCGGCACTGACGCCGCGAGGCGCAGCTGCACTGCCACCCCGGACTTCATGTCTGCGGTGCCGCAGCCGAACAAAATGCCCCGTTCTGCGCGTGAAGGCAGATTGCCGGCGACGGGCACGGTGTCGATATGGCCAGCCAGCACCACCCGCTGCGGGCGGCCGAGGCCGGTCCGCGCGACCAGCGCGTTGCCGTCCCTGTGCACGGTCAGGTGCGGCAGCCCGCCGAGGGCCGCAGCGATGGCGTCAGCCAGCGGCTGCTCCCCGCCGCTCACCGACTCGACATCGACGAGGCTCGCGGTGAGCTGGCCGGCGTCCTGCGTGAGATCCAGGTCCACGGCGGCAGCATAGCCTCCGGCCTGGTGGCCGACCGGAAAGCTCACCGCCGTGCTGGCGTACGGCCCCGGCCCGGGTCGTGGCGCGGGGACCACGGGGACACGGCCGGCCGGCGGCCCGCAGGATCTCACGCCCGCTGCCCCAGGATCCGGAGCGCCGCAAGCTGCAGCAAGAAGAACAGCCCGCTGAGCGCGCACAGGTAGGGCATCAGGGCACCGAGCCCGAAGTCTTCGATGAGCAGGCCGGCCAGCGCGCTCGGAACGGCCACGCCGATGCAGGCGGCGGCGGACTGCCAGCCGATGACCGAGGAGACCCGAGCGGTCCCTGCCCAGGAGGCGGTCCTGCTCATCATGAGGGGGAAGGCCGGCGCGAGCGACGCGCCAGTGATGAGGAGGCCCGCCACGCCGATGGCGGTCGCCGGCTCCCAGAGCATGAGTACCTCGCCGGCTACCGCCCCGCCGGCGCTGAGGGCGAGGAGCAGCCCGGAAGAGATGCGGGCTCCGATTGCCGCGGTGACGAGACGCGCAAGCGTGAGGCTCGCCCAGTAGCCGGCCACGAGGAGTCCGGCCAGCCCCAGGGCGAGGTGGCGGGCGACCGTGAAGAAGGTGAAGGCCCACAGGCCAGTGCTCATCTCGACCCCGCAATAGAGGAAGAAGAGCAGCAGGGCCGTGGCTACCGCAAGGCGGGAGAGCGGCGCCATGACCTCTCCCGCGGGGCCGGGCGGGCGGCTCCGGTCCGCCCTGGCGGACTCCCGGGACGGGGTGGTCGCGTCGAAATCGGCGCGATAGCGCAGCACCGCGAGGGCCACGACAAGGTCCACCCCGAGAATCACCACATAGGCGAGCCGCCAGCTCCACCCGAGCACGAGCAGCCCGGTGATCAGCAGCGGGCCGATCGTGGCGCCAATGCCGTAGCACGCGTGCAGCAGGTTCATGGCCCGTGCGCTTGCCGTGAGGGCGACATGAGACTGGAGCCCGGGCTCGAGGTGGCCGGCGGCGACGCCGATGACGGCAGCCGCGAGCACCAGGACCCCGACGTCCGGTGACGCGGCGTACGCCGCGAGGCCGCAGGCGGCCAGTGCCCCTGCGCCGGCCAGCCCCGCCGCCCGGCCGACCCGGGCGCTGACCCTGCCGGAGATCGCGCTCGAGCAGAGAAAGCCGGCGGCGCCCGCCAGCTGGACGAGGCCGAGGTCGCCGATCGGGAGGGCCAGCGAGCGGCGGATCGATGGCCAGGCGGTCCCCAGGGCGCCGTCGTAGAGGGCGAGGCCGACGAAACAGGCGAAGGCCACCGCGAGTGACGGCGGGAGGCGAGAGCGCAGGGCACTCCTCCACGTGACCGGGCCGGGGGACATCATGACCATCTGACCACGTTGTCACGGGACGGCCGCTACTAGCCGCTCCCTGCGCCCCGGAGTCTGGCACTTCGGGACTCCGGGAGCCTGGACAGGCGCTGGCATGAAATAACTAGCGAGTAACCAACAGCGCCCGGACGGGGAGTGCCATGTTCCATGTCGGCTCCGAGGTCGGCCGCCTGCGGCAGGTCATCTTGCACCGCCCGGACCTGGAGCTCAAGCGGCTGACCCCGGACAATGCAGCCGACCTGCTCTTCGACGACGTGCTCTGGGTTGCCGAGGCACAGGCCGAGCACGACGCGTTCGCCGCCGTGCTGCGTGGCCGCGGCGCCAAGGTTCACTACTACGGGGAACTGCTCACCGAGACGATGCAGATCCCAGCGGCCAGGGAGTACGTGCTTGACCGGGTGTTCGACTCGCGCAGGCACGGGCCGCTGGCGGTGGATGCGCTGCGCGGCGCCGTAGAAGGACTGGACGCAGCGAGCCTCACCAGGTTCCTGATCGGCGGGATCACCAAGAGGGAGATCCTGGACATGATTCCCGAGCCGAAGAGCATCGCGTTCCATTCGCTCGACCCGGACGGCTTCGTGCTGTCCCCGCTGCCGAACCTGCTCTACCAGCGTGACACGTCCTGCTGGATCTACGGCGGCGTGTCCATCAACGCGATGCGCATGCAGGCCAGGATGCGGGAGACCGTCAGCGACGAGGCCATGTACCGGTGGCATCCGATGTTCGCGGCCAGTGACTTCGAGATCTGGTACAGCGGCGCGGACAGCCACCCCGCCTCCATCGAGGGCGGGGACGTGCTGGTGATCGGCAACCGCGCCGTGCTCGTCGCAATGAGCGAGCGGACCACCCCGCAGGCCATCGAGATGCTCGCGCACCGGCTGTTCTCGGCCGACGCCGCCGACTGCCTGGTGGCGATCGACATGCCGAAGGCAAGGGCGTTCATGCACCTGGACACCGTGCTGACCATGGCCGATTACGGGACGTTCATCAAGTACGCCGGGATGGGCATGCTGCCGTCCTACACCGTGGAGCCAGGCAGCGGGCCGTTCGAGCTCAAGGTCACCGATCACCCGCCGGAGGACATGCACGGCGCGATCGCCGCGGCCCTCGGACGCAGCCGGATCACCGTGCTGACGGCCACCCAGGATGTGCACTCGGCCCAGCGTGAGCAATGGGATGACGGCTGCAACGTGCTCGCCGTCGAGCCCGGGGTAGTGGTCGCGTACGAGCGGAACGTCACCACGAATGCGTACCTCCGGGAGAACGGCATCGAGGTCATCACCGTACGGGGCAGCGAACTCGGCCGGGGGCGGGGCGGGCCGCGGTGCATGAGCTGCCCGATCGAGCGCGACGCCTGACCCGGCCGGCCGACTGCCGCGATACGAAGCTGGCAGGCTCGGCGTCCTCGACGAGGAGTATCCGGCCGCGCGATGCCGGCGGGCCGGTGGTAGTCATGCCTGCTGGCTCAGCTCCTTGGGTTACGGTCCGGTTCGCGGCCGCCGGCGGACCGGACCGAGGCCGCTGGCCTTCCCCGGCGGTCTGCTGGCCCCTGCCGCCGGTTCGACGGCGGCTGCCGCCGGTCCGGCGGTGCGACGTAGCGGTAGCCGAAGCCCCTGATCGCCTCGATCGGCATATGGTCGCCATCGCCCTGGCTGAGCTTGCGGCGCAGCCGCATGACCGCGAACTTGACCCGTTCGGGGCCGACATGCAGCGGGTCATTCCAGGCCTGCTCGAGTAGCTGCTCGGCCGACAGGGTCTGTCCGGCGTGCCGGACGAGGGCGGCCAGCAACCGGAACTCATTGGGCGTCAGCGCGGCGAGGTCGCCGCCGACGCGGACCTCACGGGACCCGAAGTTCAGCTCGACGAGGGCGTCCTGATAGACCTCGGCCTCCGGCCTGGCTGCCCGGCTGCGCCGCAGCAGTGCCTGGACCCGGGCGACGAGCTCGGCATTGCCGAACGGCTTGGTGAGATAGTCGTCCGCGCCCAGGCTCAGGCCGCGGACCTTGTCGACTTCGAGGCCGTGCGCGGTAAGCAGCATGACCGGCACGTCGCTCAGGTCACGGATGCGCTCGAGCACCCCCCAGCCGTCGAGCGTCGGCAGCCCGAGGTCGAGCAGGACGACATCCGGCCGCTCAGCGTGGAAGATACGCAGGCCAAGGTTGCCGTCGGCGGCTTGGACAACATCGAACCCGGCACGGCCAAGGACCATGCTGATGGCCAGCGCGATGTCCTGATCGTCTTCGATGCACAGGACGCGGGTGTTCATTGGCTTATCGGCAGGTAGATGCTGAGCGTGGTGCCTTGCCCCACGACGCTCCGCACCGCGACGCAGCCGCCGTGCAGCTCGGTGATGGCCTTGACGACCGACAACCCCAGGCCGGTCCCCGGCAGGCCCGCCATCCGCGCATTGGAGGCTCGCACGAAGCGGCCGAAGAGCAGGCCGATCTCGTCAGCCGGGATGCCGATCCCCTCATCGGTCACGTCAATCCGCCACATCTGGCCGTCATGACTGGCCGCCACCCGGACCCGGCCGTCCTGGCCGGAGAACTTGATCGCGTTGGACAGCAGGTTGTCAAGGACCTGCTGGAGCCGGAGCTTGTCGCCCTGGACCGGCGGCCCGGCGGCGGCGGAGGCCTGCACCGTGATACCGCGCTCCGCCGCAGTGGCCGACGCGGACCGGGCCGTCTCACCGACCAGGTCAGGGACCGAGACAGCCGCAAGGTCAAGCGGGATGCCCCCCGTCTCCAGGCGGCTGAGCAGCAGCAGGTCACCCATCAGGCGGAGCAGCCGGTCAGCGTTCCGGTGGATGATCGACAGCGAGCTGACCGTATCCGGCGCGAGCTCGTGCGCGTCGTCGTCCAAGATCAGGTCAGTAAAGGAGACGATCGAGGTCAGCGGCGTGCGGAGCTCATGGGACATGGTGGCAAAGAACTGCGTCTTGGCCTGATCGAGCTCCTGCAGCCTGGCATTCTGCTCCGCCAGCCTAAACTGAGCCTGCTCAGCCGCCTCACGAGCAGCAAGCTCGGCCTCCAGCAACCGCTCACGCTGATCCTCCAGTGCCTGGCCCTCGGACATATCCCACGCCATCCACAGATCACCGCGGTAGCCGCCGTCAACCAGGACCGGCCAGTAGTCGCACCCGAAGGTACGGCCGTCCGTGCACTTCATCCGCTCTCCGCGGACCGGCTGGCGGGCGGCGAAGGCCGCGCCGGTGCGGCGAAGGAATTCGCCAGGATCCGCGAACGCGCCCTTGATCCGGAGCACCAGCTGCGCCGCCGGGATCCCGATGAGCTGCTCGCTTCGCTCATTGATGCCGAACAGATCGCAGAAGCTCTTGTTGACCTGCGTGATCAAGCCGTTCTCGTCGGCAACGAGTATGCCGGGGATCGCAGCGGCGAGCACGCTGTTGAGGCGCTGGGTCTGGTCGGCGAGATCACGCCGGGCTGCCCGTTCCGCGGTATGCAGCTTTTCCTTTTCCGCCTCCGCACGCTTACGGTCGGAGACATCAGTGACAGCGCTCAGGTATCCGCAGGGGCGCTCGTCCGCGGCAAGGATCGTCACGACCGAAATATGTGCCCACGCCTGGCGGCCGTCAGCCGATTGCAGCCGGCAATCTGTGCTGAGCTCCCGGCCTGTCGCGGCCGACTGCGCCCATTCCTGCGCCAGGCGCCCGACGTCATCAGGGTGAACTCCCGTTGACCAGCCGGCGCCGAGGGCTTGCGCCATTGTCATCCCGGTCAGCTCGCACCAGCGGACGTTCGCGAAGGTGCACATTCCGTTCAGGTCCGTCTGGACGATACCGACCGGAGCCAGCTGAGATAGCTGCCGGAACCGTGCGTCGCTTTCCTGCAGGGCGTCGTGTGCCCGGTCCAGCTCACTCACGTCACGCATGAAACCGCAGAAGTGGACCTGGCCATCGATCGTGAGCTGAACCGGAGTCAGCTCGATCATGCGTTCCGTGCCGTCAGCGCACAGGGTGGGCAGGCGCATCCTGCCGACGAACGATCCTGCATCGCCGGACTCCAGGTAAGTCCGCATGAATTGCAGTACTTCATGCCGATCGCGCTCAGGGACAAAGACTTCCGTCAGGTCCTTCCCCAGCACCTCATCGCGCTGCCAGCCGGTGAGCTCCTCCGCCGCCAGGTTGAACACCACCAGCCGCCGGTCGGCGCCCGCCACGACGATGGCATCCGGCGACCGCTCGACGAGCGCCTGCGTGCGTGCCTGGCGCTCGGCCAGCTCGGCGGTGTCGTTGGCGTGCCGGATCTCGGCGGCCACGATCGCGGCGATCGCGTGCGTGGTGCCGCGGCACTCCGCCGTCAGCCGCGCCGCGTTCCCGATCACCGCGATGGCGCACAGGCACCGCCCGCCATCCGGCGGGGAATAGGCCATCAGCACGCTGAGCGGCTCGCCGTCAGGCCGCCGGCCGGCCGTCAGCGTGGCCTGGAAGTATCCGCCGTTGCCCGCTTGGCCATGCGCGGCTGACAGGGCGCAGATCTCAGCGCACAGCGCCTGATTCTCGCCTTCCTGGCGCGGGTGCGCGGCCACGACGACCAGGTCCCGATCCGCGTCGTGCTGAAGCGCGAGCGCGGAGCGGCAGCCAAAGATGGCAGTGAGCCTGCCAAGGATCGCCGGCAGGGCATCGACAGCGGAGTCTTCCCGCAGCACCTCGCCGACGGCGAACTCCACGAGCTCGACCGGCGAGGTTGCCGTGCGCCCGATGTCCGCCGGGCCGGCCTCCGTCCGCGCAGCCTCCGTCCGCGCGGCAGTCGGGCGCGCGGCAGCCCGGCCGGCTGCCGAGTTAACCCGAGATGCCGCCATGACCCCGCAATTTCACCCCGTTGCTCTCGCGGTATGCAATCCTCAAAAGTGGCATATGGTGTCGA
>Ga0302181_10000331_pt1 | contig 41115 bp, 39 predicted proteins | sample I_Palsa_E3_3_FD_198786 | JGI IMG/M metagenome (GOLD analysis project Ga0302181, IMG submission 198786) | Peat permafrost microbial communities from Stordalen Mire near Abisko, Sweden - I_Palsa_E3_3 | ecosystem: Environmental > Terrestrial > Soil > Palsa > Peat permafrost | place: Sweden...
CCGGTATCCACCCCGGCTACCGCCCGCCCGCCGCCAGTCTCTGATCCGCAGGGGGAATTACGTTCACGACGGCTACGGCGCTACCGCTGTCCGGCTGCTGCTCTCGGCGTCTATCTCGGCGAACCGGGCCCGGGCCGCGGGTCTCCACTGGGCCCGGAGTGCCTCGATGCGCCGGGCCACCCGGCGTCCGATCCAGTCCGGCAGGAGGGCCTCGGGCAGCTGCGGGTCGGTGCGGGGGAGTACCTGGTACTCGTTGCTGAGGCGGATGCTCTCGAAGAGCTTCTCGTCGGAGGTCTGCGGCGCGAGCGCGGCGGTAATGCCCTCGACCAGCTCGTAGTGCTCGCGCAGTGAGGCGAGGTCCCAGCCGCGGTCGACGATCTCCCGCTGGTCTAGGCCGATGGCCTCGACGGTGCCGGCGAACGACACCGTGTGCCGCTGGAGGTCAAGCCGGTCCACCAGCTCTCTTATCTCCGCGGCGCGCTCGACGTGCGGTGTGATCCAGAGGCCCGGTGCCGGGTTGCCGAGCCCGGCCCACGTGAGCCCGGCGTACAGCGGCCGGCGCGCCGGCCGGTGCGAGGCCGGGATGGTCGGAAGCACAGCGAGCCAGCGGCCGTCCCATTGGCTGAATGAGTCCTTGAGCGAGTACACCCGCAGCGAGCCGGACTCGAAGATCTGCCGCAGCTTGGGGGTCAGCGACCAGCTCACCTCGCGTCCGAGCCGGACGGCGGTGATCCAGTCCGAGGAGGCGGCGCGGGCGATGGCCTGGCGTGCGGTCTGCTCCTCGATCCCCAGGCCGCGCAGGAGGTGTACCAGCGTCGCGGTCCACACCGGCTTGCCCGTCGGCCACACCAGTTCGCCGAGGACCGTGAACAGCAGCGAGCGTGCGCTGCCGGGGGTGACGGACCCGTCGTCGGGCTGCAGCAGCGCGGAGCCGTGCGTGATGGCCATCCGGTGTCCTCCGGTGTAGCGCGAGTGATACGTTCGACAGCCTAAGAGACTCAAGCGCCAGAGGTGTAGAGCAAATGGACTTCGGGCTGTCTCCCGACCAGATCGAGCTGCGTGACGCCGTCCGGCAGATGGCAAGGCGCGAGCTGGCGCCGGGGTACCTCGAACGTGCTAAGTCCACCGAGTTCCCGTGGCAAGCTTATCGGCAGGTCGCACGGCTCGGCGTGCTGGGCCGCCGGGCGGCCAGGGCAACCGGAGGGGCCAGGGTGACCGGGGTGGCCGGGACAACTAGCAGACGGAGATGCCGCCGTTGACGGAGATGGCCTGCCCGGTCAGCTTCGCCGCTCCCGGCCCGCCCAGGAAGACGACCAGCGACGCGAGGTCCTCCGGCTCCGCGACCCCCAGATCCGCCGCGGCCGCGGCCTTCTCGAATAGTTTCCTGCTGAACCCGTCTTTCAGCACCATCTCGGCCGTCGGCGTATTTGCGATCAGCGACGGCGTGAGGACGTTGACCCGTACCCCGTTCCGTTTCGCCTCGATCGCCGCCACCTTGCTGAACATCACGATCGCCGCCATCGCCGCCCCGAGCGCGCTCTCGCCGGGCGTCGGCACCTTCGCGGCGTCGGAGGCGATGTTCACGATGCTGCCGCCGCCCTGCTCCTGCATGAGCGGCAGGACGACACGGGTGAGCAGCATGGGCGGCAGCGCCTGCTGGGTGAGGATCGCCGCCAGATCCTCGACGGGAGTGCGATGGAGCAGCTCAGGCCGGTAGGAGGCCGTTACCGACGAGACCGCCACATCGATCTGCCCGAACTTGTCGTGTACCGCCGCCACCGCCTGCTGCACCTGATCGGCGTCGCCCGCGTCGACGCGCACGAACAGCACCTCAGCCTCGGGGCACCGGGCGAGCACCACCTGACGCGCGGCCTCGCCCCGGTCGGGGGTGCGGGCGAGCAGGGCGATCCGCCGCACGCCGGCGTCGGCGAAGCCGATCGCGCTGGCCAGGCCGACGCCCGACGTACCTCCGGCGACCATCGCTACCGAATCGGCGTAGCCGCGCACCAGGGGACTGGGCATGAGTTCTCCTCGATAACCTACAAATGGCGTGACTGAGTATACGTGAGTGTCTTACATTGCTATGCTGCCCGAAGAGTCGTTAACTGCCACGTTTGGGCCGGAGCGTTGCCGCCCGGTGGCGGGCCTGCACCGGAGGAGGAGGCTCATGAGCCCTGAGCCGCGCCTGGAGACGTCCCTGTGGCCCGCGGAGCCGGGCGAGGTTCGCGACGTGACTGTCTGCCAGCTCTTGTACCACGCGGCCGATACCGTGCCCGGACGGGTGGCACTGGTCGACTGCGTGGCGGACCCGGCCCGGCGGCGGCAATGGACCTACGCCGAGTTCGTCGCGGAGGCCCAACGGGCGGCCCGGGCGCTGCTGACGCAGTTCCAGCCGGGTGACCGGATCGCCTTGTGGGCGCCGAACAGCGCCGAGTGGATCATCCTGCAGCAGGGCATCAGCCTGGCCGGGATGGTGCTCGTGGCGCTGAACCCGGCGTACCGCGCGCGCGAGATGCAGTTCACGCTCACCCAGTCCGGCGCGGCCGGGCTGTTCTTCGTCGAGGAGCACCGCGGCTTCAATATGCGCGAGCTCGCCGGGCAACTGCGGTCCGGCCTCCCCGGCCTGCGCACGGTGGTGTCGCTGGACGACTGGGACGCCTTCGTCGCGCTCGGCGACGACGCGACGCCGCTGCCCGGGGTGAAGCCGCACGACATGATCCAGGTCCAGTACACCTCCGGCACGACCGGCTTCCCCCGCGGCGCGATGCTGCACCACATGGGCCTGGTCAACGAGGCCACGTTCGTCGCCGAGCGGGCCGGCATGTCCGACGGGGGCGTGTACATCAACGCGATGCCCATGTATCACATCGGCGGCGGCGCGGTGACCTCGTTCGGGGCCTGGGCCAAGCGAGGCACCTTCGTGATCCTGCCTGGCTTCAGCCCGGCGACGATCCTCGAGGCGTTCGAGACGTACCGGGGCACTCATACGCTCGTGGTGCCGACCATGCTCATCGCGATGCTGGACCACCCCGATCTGCGGACGCGCGACTTGTCGAGCCTGCAGACGATCCTCAGCGGGGCGTCGTCGGTGTCCGCCTCGCTGGTGCGCAGGACGATCGCGGCCCTGGACTGCCAGTTCAGCATCTTGTTCGGGCAGACCGAGGCGCACGGCGTGGTGAGCCAGACCCGGGTCACCGACTCGCCCGAGGACCAGGCGAACACCGTCGGGCAGCCGCTGCCGCGGCTGGAGATGAAGATCGCCGACATGCTGACCGGCGAGCCGGTTCCGCTGGAGGAGCAGGGCGAGATCTGCGTGCGCGGCTATCAGGCCATGCGTGGCTACTACGAGCTGCCGCAGGAGACCGCCGCGACCATCGACGGCGACGGCTGGCTGCACATGGGCGATATCGGCTCGATGGACGCCCGTGGCTTCCTCAAGGTCACCGGCCGCGTGCGGGACATGATCATCCGCGGCGGCATGAACCTCTATCCGGCCGAGATCGAGGCCGCCCTCCAGGACCACCCCGCCGTCGAGACCGCCGCCGTCATCGGTATCCCGGATGAGCGGTGGGGAGAGCAGGTCGGCGCCGTCCTGCGGGTCCGGGCCGGCCACGACCGGCCGGGTATCGCTGAGCTGACCGAGTTCCTCCGCGGTCAGCTCGCCCCGCACAAGTGCCCGGTCTACTGGTCGTTCACCGACGCGATGCCGATGACTCCGAGCGGCAAGATCCAGAAGTTCCTGCTCCGGGACCAGGCCGCCCAGGGCGCCCTGCGGTTCGACCAGGCGCGGCCGACGGCCTCGGCCTCATCCTGAGCCGGGCCGGCGCCAGGAGGTCACCGGTTCCGGACACCGATGACCGGTCCCAGTTCCACGATCGCGGAGGGCCGGCCGTCGCACTCAGCGCACGAGTGCCCCGGCTCCGTGTGCGGTACCCGGGACGGCCGGTCGGCGTCCCCCTCCGCGGCGGCCGGTCCGCGAGTCTGCTCGCGCGCCAGCAGCGCGGCACCGTAAGCCCCGGTGATCTGCGGGTGCTCGGGCACGATCACCTCGTGGTTCAGGGCCAGGGAGAGGAAGTGCCGGGCGGCGGGATTGCGGGCGACGCCGCCGGTGAGGACGACCGGAGCGCGCCTGCCGACCTGGGCGACGAGGGCGAGGGTGCGGGCGGCGATGGCGCGGTGCACGGACGAGGCGATGTCTTCGATGGCGTGGCCCTGCGCGAGCAGGGACACGATCTCGGTTTCGGCGAAGGTGGCGCACATGCTGCTGACCTCCAGGTCGATGCCGCCGCGAAGCGCCAGCGGACCGAGCTCGCCGATGTCGCACTCGATCGCGCGGGCGAGCACCTCATAGAAGCGGCCGGTGCCGCTGGCGCAGCGGTCGTTCATGGCGAAGTCTTCCACCAGGCCGCCGGAGTCGACCGTGATGGCCTTGCTATCCTGGCCGCCGATGTCGATGACCAGGCGTACGCCGGGGACCATGGCGGACGTCCCGCGGGCGTGGCAGGTGATCTCGGTGAACGAGCGCTGCGCCAGGGGGACCAGGCGACGGCCGTAGCCGGTGGAGACGGTCCCGGACAGGTCATCGGCCCGCAGGCCGGCGTCGGCGAGCGCCTCGTCCACCGCGCGCTGCATGCCCGCCCGGCTGACCGCGCCCATCTGCACGATGCTGGCGGCCTGGATCGTCCCGGCGTCGTCGACCACCACGGCCTTCGAGGTCGTGGAGCCGAGGTCGACGCCGAGGTAGTGGTTCACGACCGGGCGGGCCCCAAGGCCCCCAAAGCCCCCGTGTGCTCGCCGCGCTGCCGCCGCATGTCGATCTGCTCAAGCATCGCGACGAGCCGGGACTCCAGGATCTCCTCCTTGTAGAAGGAGGCGTCGGCCACGTCGCCCTCGAAGAAGATGGCCGGGATGCCCAGCGTGTTCAGCGCGGACCGCGCGAGCAGCCGCTGCGGCCCGGTGAACGCGCGGCAGGTCCGGGTCGAGTGGAAGACGATCCCGTCTACGTCGTATTCCCGGCAGTCCCGCAAGGTGAGGTAGTCCAGCGTCCTGCTGCCGTGGTTCGTGGGGCACAGCAGGTAGTGCTGCGCCATGCCGCGCAGCGGGTTCTCGACGTCGATCAGGTGCGGCTCCTGCCAGAACGCGTTGTGGATGTAGCGCCCGGCCAGCACCGCGGCGCCGTGCTCGGCGAACTTGCGGGACAGGAAGCCAAGCTTGTTCCAGTTCATGATCCCGTCGAAGTACAGCCGGTACCTCTCGCCCTGGACGCCGGGCACGCCCGCGTCGAGCCGCTGCTTGATCTCGTCCCGCACGCCGGCGAAGTAGTCCACGAGGGCCTGATCGCCCGGCAGGAAGTTGATCGGCGCCACGCACGCGATCCAGTCCCAGAACGTCGCGGGCGCCGGCTTCGCCTTGCACAGGTCGAGTCCCTCGCGGCGCAGCTCGGCCGCGCGCTTGATGTAGTCCATGCTCTGGCTCAGGGCGTCCCAGTCAAACGGCCGCCCGGTCTGGGTCTCGAGCCACGCGATCAGCTCGCGCAGCTGACCCTCGACGAAGCCGGAGGCTTCCTCCCACTCCTCGCCGGTGAGGTAGCCGGCGTCCGGCTTGTTCCCCCACAGGAACGGGTGCGAGATGTTGAAGATCGGCAGCTGCTTGCCGAAGACGCGGTAGGAGATGCCGTCCCACTGCTGCCCGGTGCTGCACCCGGCGTAGTTGTTCACGAAGAAGTCGGGGGAGGGCAGCCGCGACGCGAGCTCGCGCTGATCCGCTACACCGACTACGCCGGTGTGCTCGCCCTCACCGCTCTGCAGCGACGCGCCCTGCAGGGTCAGCACCGAGCAGCCGAGGTGGGTACGCGAGTAGGAGCAGAGCTCGGCGTTGTAGCCGTACTCGGCCCCGGCCAGCTGCGCGGGCCCCTCGAGACGCTGGGCCGCGAGCCGCGCCGCGAACGCCTCGCCGTGGCACCACGCCAGGCCCGCCGCCTGGAAGATCGGGTTCAGCGCGCCGCCGTTGTACCAGACGATCTGCTTGCCCGCCTCCCGCGCGGCGAACAGGTTGTCCCAGTAGTCGGCGACCAGCTGCCCGCCCGCCCGGGTCACGCTGAGCCGGTTCGAGCGATCGTGTCGTTCGGCGGTCTGCGTCATGCTGCTCCTCAGGCCGGGACGGCTCGGGTACGGTGCGCCCGCTCGACGAGTGCCTCGATGCGGGTGCGGAAAGACTCGAGAGGGATGCCCTCGTGCTCGGTCTCGATCTGCAGCTGCGGGATACCCGCCGCCTCGAGCGCCTTGCGGAGCTCGGGGTAGTAGAGCATGTGCGGCTCGCAGAACTTCGGCAGCAGATGGATCACGGCCTCGGCGCCGCTGCGGCGGACCGCGTCGAGCAGCCAGCTGTCCCAGTCCGCGTCCTGCTGCACCCGCGTCGGGCAGGGGATGTTCACGTTGCGCTGCTGGTACCACCGCGCGACCGCCTCGAGCGGGTCGCCGTCCTCCTCGACGTCGGTCGAGACGTGGCGGCGGCCGTGATAGAGGTCGTCGTCCACGACCACCGCGCCACTGGCCTCGATCACCTCAAGGAGCTCGCGTCGCGGCGCGTGGCACAGGTGCCCAGACAGATGCACCCGGACCCGGTGGTCGGGCGGCGCCGCGGTCGCGCCGCCGCGCGCCGCGGACGCTCCGGCGAGCGCCTCAGCCAGCAGGCCGGCGTGCTCGGCCGGATCCATGATCATCGCCGAGGTGACGATGTCCTGGAGCTGCACGGGGGAGAGGACGGCCGATCCGGCGGCGCGATCGTCGAACAGCCGCCGGACCATCCGCCGGTCACGGTTGTGCACGGCGATCGCGTCACTCAGCGCCTTGCCGGTGACCGGCTCGCCGGTCAGGCGCTCCAGCTCGGTCCGGAACTCGCCCATCATGGCGACGACTCGCGCGGGACCCCAGGAGTCGTTCATCGAGCTGTTCAGCATCCCGAAGAACACCGGCGTACCCGGCAAGATCGCGCGCACCACGTCCGCGGCGCCGATGAGCTGAATGCAGTGGTCGGCCATCAGCACCGCGTCGTAGAGATCGAAGCGCCCGGTTGCCGCCTGGTCCGCCAGGTTGCGGGTGTAGCCGCAGTAGAACTCCGCGAGCAGTGACCGCCCCTCGGTGACCGGCTTCTGGTCGTCCTGCACCACCACCGGCAGCGTCCCGGCCGCGAGGGCCAGCTCACGGGGGAAGTTCATCGGCAGCACACCGAGCACGAGCCGGCCTGGGTGCCGCATGCGCCAGTCCTCGACGTACCCGCGCGGATCCCGGGCGACGGCGCTGAGCTTCTCCAGGGCGGTGGTCAAGTCGTCCTCTTACGCAGTGACTGGTCCGAGGCTGGCCTCAAGAGCCGGCCCGATCGTTGACGGTTGATAGTCTACGTCCAATGAAACTAAGTAACAAGATGTGTAAGATGGTAAACCGAGGTGACGGCGACCGGAGGGCGGCTGACCGTGGCAACGATCAAGGTCGGGATCTCGAACCAGGACGCCTTCGCGACGCCCGACCCGCGCGTCCGGCGGCGGCTGCTCGACCGGGTCGCGACGGCGGGCCTTGACCACGTCACGGTCCCGGACCACATCGCGTTTCACGGCGGAACGGGCTTCGACGGCCTGATCACGGCGAGCACGCTGCTGGCCTCCCAGGAGAGCCTGCCGGTGCTGGTCGGCGTGTACCTGCTCGGGCTCCGCCATCCCATGCTGGCCGCGCGGCAGCTGTCGACCCTCGCGCAGGCGGCGCCGGGCCGGCTGACGCTCGGCGTCGGGGTGGCCGGGGAGGACCGCCGTGAGGTGAGCAACGCCGGGGTCGATCCCGGCAGCCGCGGCCGGCGCCTCGATGAGGCGCTGCCCCTGGTCCGGCGGCTGCTGGACGGCCAGGAGGTCAGCCATCAGGGCGAGTTCTTCTCCCTGGAACAGGCCCGGATCCTGCCGTCGCCGTCGCCCGCGATCCCGGTCGTCATCGGCGGCCGGGGGGAGGCCGCGATCCGGCGTGCCGCGGCGTTCGGGGATGGCTGGCTGGGGATGTTCTGCTCCGCCCGCCGGTTCGCGCAGACGCGGTCGCAGATCCTCGCGGCGGCTGCCGAGCTGGGCCGGGAACCGCCGTCGTGGTTCGGCGTGAGCGTCTGGTGCGGCCTGGACTCTGATCCCGGACACGGCCGCGAGCTGCTGGCCGCGAAGATGGAGCGGCTCTACCGCCTGCCGTACGAGAAGTTCCGGTACCTGGCGCCGGCCGGGACCCCGGAACAGGTCGCCGGGTTCCTGCGCCCGTTCGCCGAGGCGGGTGCCGGGCACATCACGCTCGTCCCGGCCGGCCGGTCCGTCGAGGCCGAGATCGACGCGGTCGCGGAGGTCCGTGAGCACCTGCGGGCGCTGGCCAGCTGACCGGACCTGACATGACGTGCACCCGGCGTCCGTCGCCCGGCGGTCAGCCCTCGGGCACCTCGATGGCCGTCCGGTCTTCCACCTCGGAGATGGCCTCGGCGTACGTGTGCAGGTGGCGGGTCATCCGGCGCAGCGCCGCGTCGGCGTCCCGCGCCTCGATCGCGTCTGTGACCCGGGCGTGCGCCCGGATGGTGCTGCGGCGCACCTCGGCGTCGACGAACGCCTGGTTGTCGGTGGCGGTGTAGATGGCCCGCGAGAGCGCCAGCATGAACCCGGTCAGCAGCTCGTTGTGGCTGGCTTCCGCCACCGCGAGGTGCCAGTCGACGTTGGCCTGCAGGAAGTTCTCCAGCGGGCCGTCCACGCTGATGGCCTTGTTGGCCGCCGCGAGCTTTTCCAGGTCCGCCTCGGTGCGGTACTTCGCCGCCAGCCGGGCGCAGGCCGGCTCGATCCCCTCGCGGGCTTCAAGGAGCGCGGCCAGCCGGATCTGCTGGCCGCGGATCACCAGGCTCACGGAGTCCGCGACCGCGTCGCCGTCCGGGCGTCGTACGAAGGCACCGCCGGACCGCCCGGTCCTGATCCGGACCAGTCCCTGCACCTCGAGGATCCGCAGTGCCTCGCGGACGGTGGTCCGGCTCATCTGCGTCTGCACCACCATGTCCCGCTCCGCAGGCAGCGAGGTGCCCTCGGGGAACTCCCCGGTCAGGATGCGCTCACGCAGGTCGTCGGCGAGTACGTCGGAGGCCTTCGGGACCTGCATCGGTGCCAGCCGTACGGGCCGCCGTGCCGTCGCGCGTCCGGGAGTCACCGGCCCCCCATTCGTCAGGCCTCGTTTTTGGTCATACCTAATATATCATTTGCCGATCGTCCCGGCCCGACCGTCGGAGGCCGGGTGAGGCAGGAGGCGGGAAGGACCTGCACTCTGGTAGCCTAGTTATTTGGTCAGGCCTTTGATAAATTGGACCAAATAACGCCGACGTATCAGAGCGCCAGATCAGGGACTGACACGCAGGGACCGCCAGCCGGAACCTGAGAAGGGAACCGGCGCCGTGGATTTCGAGCTCAGCGAGGACCAGCAGACGATCCGCAAGGCGGTCCGCGAGCTCGCCGCGAAATTCGACGACCAGTACTGGATGGAAAAGGACCAGGCCCACGAGTTCCCCGCCGAGTTCTACCAGGCGTTCGCCGGCGCCGGCTGGCTCGGCATCACGACGCCGGAGGAATACGGCGGGGACGGCTTCGGGATTACCGAGGCGTCGCTCCTGCTCGAGGAGGTCGCGGCCTCCGGCGCGGGGATGAACGGCGCGAGCTCGATGCACCTGTCGATCTTCGGCATGCACCCGGTGATCGTGCACGGGTCGCCGGAGCTCAAGCAGGAGAACCTGCCCCGGATCGTGAGCGGCGACCTGCACGTGTGTTTCGGCGTCACCGAGCCAGGCGCCGGGCTTGACACCACCCGGATCACCACGTTCGCCCGGCGAGATGGCGGCGACTACATCGTCAGCGGCCGCAAGGTGTGGATTTCCAAGGCGCTGGAATCGGAGAAGATCCTGCTGCTGACGCGGACGACGAAGTTCGAGGACGCACCGAAGAAGACGGCAGGCCTGACGCTCTTCCTCACCGACCTCGACCGCGACCACGTCGACATCCGCCCGATCGCCAAGATGGGACGTAACGCGGTCAGCTCCAACGAGCTGTTCATCGACGACCTGCGCGTCCCGGCCGCGCACCGCGTCGGCGAGGAGGGCATGGGGTTCACCTATCTCCTGGACGGGCTCAACCCGGAGCGGATGCTGGTGGCCGCCGAGGCCCTCGGCATCGGCCGGGTCGCGCTGCGCCGCGCGGTGCGCTACGGCAACGAGCGGGAGGTCTTCGGCCGCCCGATTGGGATGAACCAGGGGCTGCAGTTCCCCCTCGCCGACTCCCTCGCCAGGCTCGACGCCGCGGAGCTCGTGCTCCGCAAGGCGACCTGGCTCTACGATCACGGCCGGCCGTGCGCACGGGAGGCCAACACCGCTAAGTACCTGTGCGCCGACGCCGGGTTCCAGGCGGCCGACCGTGCGCTGCAGGTCCACGGCGGCATGGGCTACTCGGAGGAGTATCACGTCGCCCGGTACTTCCGGGAGGCCCGGCTGACCAAGATCGCGCCGCTCAGCCAGGAGATGGTGCTGAACTTCCTCGGCGAACACGTCCTGCGACTTCCAAGGAGCTACTGAATGTTCTCGCTGCGCGGGCGGACCGCCCTTGTCACCGGTGCGGGGAGCGGCATCGGCGCCGCCGTCGCGAAAGCGCTGGCCCGGGCCGGCGCCGCGGTCGTCGTCAGCGACGTCGATAAGGATGCCGCGACCGGTGTCGCCGACGAGATCAACGCCGACGGAGCGACGCGGGCGCAAGGCGGCCGCGCCGAGCCCGCCGTCCTCGACGTGCGGGACGCCGCCCAGGCCGTCCAGGCCGCCCAGCAGGCCGCGAGCCTCGGCGGCGGCGTCCTTAACATCGTGGTCAACAACGCGGGCGTCATCGCTCCGGCCATGTTCGGTTCGATGACCGCCGACCAGTTCGCCCTGGTCCTCGCGGTTCACGTCGGCGGCACCTTCACCGTCAGCCAGGCCGCGCTGCCCTTCCTGCCCGAGGACGGGACGGGCCGGATCATCAACGTCACGTCGGCGGCCGGACTGGTCGGCACCATCGGGCAGGTGAACTACGGCGCGGCCAAGGCCGCCATCGTCGGCATCACCAAGTCCCTGGCTCGCGAGCTCGCGAAGCGGAAGATCACCGTCAACGCGGTCGCGCCGCTGGCCGCGACGCCCATGACGGAGAACGTCAGGGCCAATGAGAAGCTCGCCGCGCTGACGCTGGCCCGGATACCGCTCGGCCGCTGGGCCGACCCGGACGAGATCGCTCCCACCTTCGTCTACTTCGCCTCCGACGCGGCCTCCTACGTCACCGGCCAGGTGCTGCCCGTCGACGGCGGGACGGTCATCTGATGGCCGCCAGGGCAAAAGGCCCGTTCGCGGGCACCGGCCGCGACGCGCTGATCGTGGACGCGCTGCGCACCCCGATCGGGAAGTCCCACCCCGAGCGCGGCTGGTTCCGCGGTGTCCACCCCAACGCGATGCTCGGCGCCGTCTACGCCGCGCTCCTGGATGGTGCCGGGCTGGCGCCGGAAGCCGTGGAAGATCTCATCGTCGGCTGCACCGCGCCGTTCGGCGAGCAGTCCCGCAACATCGCCCGCAACGCCTGGCTGCAGGCCGGCTACCCGCCCGAGGTACCGGCGATGGTGCTCGACCGGCGGTGCGGCTCGGCCCAGACCGCGGTCGAGTTGGCGGCCGCGCTGGTCAAGTCCGGCACCCACGACCTGGTGATCGCCGGCGGCGTCGAGCACATGGGCCACGTGCCGATGAATTCCCCGGCGAGGATATCCGAGCTTTACGGCGACCCATGGCCGCCCGAGCTGCGCGAACGCTACGACTTCGTGCCGCAGGGAGAGAGCGCCGAGCTGATCGCCGACCGCTGGCACATCACCAGGCCGGAGATGGACGAGTTCGCGGTCCGCTCCCACCAGCTGGCCGCCGCGGCGGCCGGCGCCGGCCGGTTCGTGCGCGAGATGATCCCGCTCGACCTCGACGGCCAGACGCGGGCCGGCGACCAGTCCATCCGCCCGGAGACCTCGGTGGAGGGGCTGGCGAGGCTGAAGGCCGTGTTCCGGGCGGACGGCCGGATCACCGCCGGCAGCTCGTCGCCGATCTCCGACGGGGCGGCCGGCGTGCTCCTCGCCTCGGCGGCCGCCGCCGAGCGCTACGGCCTCACGCCGCGCGCCCGGGTCCTGGACCAGACCACGGTGGGCGTGGACCCCATCATCATGCTCACCGGCCCCATTCCGGCCACCAGGAAGCTGCTTGAGCGCAACGGCATGACGATCGGCGACATTGACCTGATCGAGATCAACGAGGCGTTCAGCTCCGTGGTACTGGCCTGGGAGCGGGAGCTCAAGCCGGATATGGACCGGGTGAACGTCAACGGCGGCGCCATCGCCCTCGGCCACCCGGTCGGCGCGACCGGCGCGCGGCTGTTCGCCACCCTGCTCGCCGAGATGGAACGACGGGACGCCGAGACCGGCCTGGTGACCATGTGCTGCGGCGGCGGGCTCGGCACGGCCACCCTCGTGCAGCGGCTCGGCTGATGCCCGAGCTCCTGGACCTGTCCCGCTACATCCGCCCCGGTGACGGCGTCTGGTGGGGACAGGGCAGCGCGGAGCCCGAGCCGTTGGTCAACGCCCTGCTCGACCAGGCCGACGCCATCGGACGGCTGCGCGCCTTCTGCGGGCTGACCTGGAACGAGCGGCTGGCCGGCCCTCTCCCCGCCGGCCTGACCCTGTTGTCTTACGGCGGCCTCGGCCTGCTGCGCGAGCTCAGCAGGCACGGCGGCCTTGAGGTGGTGCCCTGCCACTACTCGTCGCTGCCGCGCCTGTTCGCCCGCGGCCTGCTGCCGTGCGATGTCGGGCTGCTCCAGGTCTGTCCCCCCGGTGACGACGGCATGGTGTCACTCGGCATCGGGGTGGAGTACGTCGCCGACGCGCTGCGCCACACGCCCACGCTGATCGCCGAGGTCAACCGCCAGATGCCGCGGACGGCAGGGTCCGGCCGCCTGCCGCTGTCCGCCTTCACGGCCACCATCGAGACCGACCGCCCGCCGCGCGAGGCGCCCGCGCGGGAGCCCGACGCCACCGACCGCGCCATCGGCGTCCTGGTCGCCGGCCTGATCGAGGACGGCGACACGCTCCAGATCGGGGTCGGCGCCCTGCCGAGCGCCGTGCTCGCAGCACTGCGGGGCCACGCCGACCTCGGCATCCACAGCGGAATGATCACCGACGGTGTCCTCGACCTGATCGAGCGGGGCGTGGCGACCGGGGCCAAGAAGGAAATCGACCAGGGCCTGGCGATCACCGGTGCCGCACTCGGCTCTGCGGCGATGTACCGCCGGCTGCACGAGTTCCCGATCGAGTTCCGCCCCGCCAGCTACACCCACGACCCGGTTGTCCTGTCCAGCCTGCGGTCGCTGGTGTCGGTGAACTCCGCCATCGAGGTCGACCTGCTCGGCCAGGTGGGCGCGGAGGTGCGGGGCGGAGCGCACATCGGCGCGGTCGGCGGCCAGGCCGACTTCAGCCGGGCCGCCGCGCTGACCGGCGCCCGGTCGGTCATCGCGCTGCGCTCGGAGTCAGGCGGCAGGTCCACGATCGCCGCGGCCCTGCCCGGCGGCGTGGTGACCACGGCGCGGTCGGACGTCGACGCGGTCGTAACCGAGCACGGCGTCGCGATGCTCACCGGATGCACCGTGGCCGAGCGCGCCCGGCGCCTGGTCGCGGTGGCGGCACCGCGGTACCGCGAGAAGCTCGGCGGACTGACGATGGCCTGATAAAAGATCTTTCAAATCATCCGGAACGGACATGGCCAACCGCGGTCGGCACCAGCTCACCCGGGCCGGGCCCCAGAGCGGTTGATACGGTCCTACCATAAGACCTTATGGAAAGGCGGTGCCGATGAGCCAGCGGAAGGACGTCGTGACCTGGCAGCCTGCCGCGCCCGGGGTCTGGAACATCACCATGGCCTCGCCTCCGGCCAACGCGCTGAGCGTGCCGCTGCTCGACGGACTGCACGCCGCCCTGGACGCGGCGCAGGCCGGGGGCGTCAAGGTCATCGTGCTGTCCTCGGCGGTGGACGGGTTCTTCGCGGCCGGCGCGGACATCAAGCACCTGGCGGCGATCGGCGCCGCGTCGTTCACCGCCTACGGGGACCAGATGCGCGCGGTCAACGACCGGCTCGCCGCCGCGCCGTTCTTGTCGGTGGCGGCGGTGGACGGCCTGGCCCTAGGCGGCGGGCTCGAGCTCGCGATGGCCGCCACCATGCGGGTCTCCGGCCCCCGGGCCAGGTACGGGCTGCCGGAGGTGAAGCTCGGCCTGATTCCCGGTGCCGGCGGCACGCAGCGGCTGCCCCGGCTCGTCGGGCGGGGCCGGGCGCTCGACATCATGCTGACCGCCCGGCAGGTGCCCGCCGCCGAGGCGCTCGCCATCGGCCTGGTGGACCGGCTCACCGGCGGCGACGTCGCCGAGGCCGCCCTCGCGCTGGCCGGCGAGCTCGCCGCCGTCTCGCTGCCCGCGCAGCGGGCGGCCGTCGCGGCCGTGGACGCGGCCCTGGACCTGCCGCTCGACGCCGGGCTGGGCTTCGAGGCGGCACGGGTACAGGCGCTGTTCGAGCACGGTGAGGCGGCCGAGGGGATCGCTGCCTTCACCGAGAAGCGCCCGCCGCGGTTCGCGTGATGACGAGACCCGAAGGCGAAAGACGAGGATTGGCGGCCTTGGAAAGCACGGGAGAGTGGCACGAACTCGGCCTGGTGGAGTGCGGGCCGGAACGGTTCTTCCGGGTCGCCAGGCCCGAAGCGAGGGGCGAGGTGGTCGCGAGCTCCATGCCGGCCACGGCCCAGGTGACGCACCTGGGCCGGGCCGTCTGCGTCGTCCAGATCACCGCACTCAACGCCAGCGGCAAGCCCTGCGCGATCGCCACGGTGACGACGGGCCCGAGCGGACCGCGCAGACCCCCCGCGGCGGCACCCTGTAGCCCTGATGGTGCTAATATGCTTTTATGCGCACCACAATTGACATGCCCGACGCCCTGATGCGGGCGGCTAAGGCGAGGGCTGCCGAGCGCGGCGAGAATCTGAAGGAGCTGGTGACTCGGGCGGTAGCGCACGAACTTGGGCTCCCGTCCGCGCCGAAGCGGAAGGCCGGGCGCGTCACGCTGCCGCTGATCGGCCGCGATGCGGCGGCGACAGTCCTCATCACTAACGATGACATAGCCGCCGCGTTCGACGCTGAGGACATCGAAAGGTACACGGCACCGTGACTCTGGTCGATGTTGGCGTCTGGCTCGCCGCTGCCTGGGGGAGGCACACGCACCATCCGGTCGCGTCCGACTGGTTCAACAGGCAGACAGACGACATGGTCTTCTGCCGTGCCACCCAGATGGGCCTGCTGAGACTGCTGTCTAATCCGGCCATCATGGGTGACGATGCGGTCGATCGCAGCCAGGCCTGGCGGGTCTTCGACCAGCTCTGGTCAGATGAGCGCGTCCTATGGGCGGATGAGCCAGACGGGCTGGACGCCGTCTGGCGGGTGATCTCGGCGCGCGACGATAAGAGCCACAAGCTCTGGACGGACGACTACCTCGCGGCCTTTGCCCAGGCGAGCGACGTGACGTTGGCCACTCTTGACGGTAGGCTCCGGAGCCGCTACCCCTCCGTCCGAGTGCAATCGCTGCTCGGGTAAGACTTTAGACATCGAAGCCGCCCATTCTGCCTAAGCTCGACTTTCGCATTTTCGGGAGTGGGTGTGCCAGGAATCCCTGTCGTTTGAACTCTGACCCGCTGCACGATGCGCCGCGGAAGCGGGTCAGGACGACTGCCGGGCGGATCCGGGCCTGATGATGCCGAATTTTTCCAGCGTCCGGGCAAAGCCGTCATTGCCGACGCTGTCCGCTACGACGTCCGCGGCGGCCAGGACGTCTTGATGTGCATTGGCGACCGCGACCGCCACTGCGACCCGGCTGAACATCGGCAGATCGTTATGTGCGTCACCGAAGCAGATCGTCTCGGCACCGACAATGCCGAGATGAGCAAGCGCGCGGGTAACACCAGTTCCCTTGCTGACCCCCGCGGGAGCGACGTTAAGCACCCCATCGGCGGCCCAGGACAGCAGTGCCTGTCGGCTGCCGATCCCCGCCCGGGCCAGCACGGCCGCGATCTGCGCCGGGCCGAGCCGCGAATGACAGACGCTCATGGCGCACGCTTTGACCTGAGCGATCTGTCCAGGTCCCGCTAGACGTCTCGGGCCGCGCGGCCAGCTTCCTCCTGCAGCGCGATAGAGCCTGGTCAGCGTCCATTCCTGGCCGTCATAGACACCGAATCCAGCATCGGGAAGATAGCCGCGCAGGGCGGTGATAACCGTCTTGAGCACCGCGGGATCAATCTCGTACCGCCACAGGACGGCGCTGTCCGAAGGACGGTAGCCGAGGCTGCCATTGCAGCAGACGGCGAGGTCTACCTGGCGGCCCAGCGGCTCGATGGCCGAAAGCCCGGCCGGTGTCCGGGCCGTGGCGACGATCAGAGGTATCTCGGCTTCCCGCAGTTTCCTGACCGCCTCACGGGTCGCCTCAGAAACCGTGCCATCAGGTCTGACGATCGTCCCGTCGAGATCAGTGGCGACCGCACGAATCCTGACAGGCTCGCTCACTTCGCCAGCCGTTACACGGATTACGCTAGCTGCTGGGAACCGCGACCACCGGACCGCCCAGCGCGACGCACAAGTCCACCGCATCACGGGCGGCGGCCAGTGCGGGGAACATGCCCTCACGGGTGCGGATGAGCGGCAGGGAATCGATCCCGAGCGCCGTCTGCACTTGGCGCAGCAGCTCGCGCAGGGCATCAAGCCAGCCTGGATCAGTGATGTCGCCGCCCTGCACGGGCGCCAGCGCCAGGTCGGCCAGCTGAGAGACCAGCGAGTCCGGGAGATTGGTGAATACGTCGGCCGTTGTGAGGGAGTTGTCTATGTCAACCGGGCCACCTCGGCACATGCTCAGGATCGCGGCGCACCGGAGGACATACTCCCTGGCCAGGTACATGGCATAGGCGGTGTCGTGTTCCGCTATGGCACCCTCCAGATCCTCCAGGAGCGGCTCGATCTCCAGCATTATCCGCACGGTTCCCGCAGCTCGTTGCGTGGCCCAGCAACGCGCATCGTCAATTCGATCCATCACAAACCCCCAGCCACGCCATTCCGCTTCGTACCAGTTCGATAATCGCTGCTGGCGGATCCTCGTCGAGGCGCCCGGTCCAGATGGCGAGCCGGCCGCGCCGGACGCGAGGAAGCCCGGTGACATCTAGGAGAACTGACCTCATCTCCCAGCGTGTCACCAGGGTCCGCCCACCGGCCGCGTGCAGCGAGACGCCTGGCAGGTAGGAGACCTCGACCAGGTGGTTCTCGGGAGGGTCGCCGAGAAGCCGCTCCAGCATCTGCATAGCACGCGGCAGCGCGGCGTCTGTCGCCTGCCAGGCGTCGATCATCAGCTGCCTGTACTCACCGAGCAGATCCTCGCGGGCCAGGGCGCTCAGCTCGGTGGCTATCCACTTCCGGTTGAGGTAGAGGAAGCCGGATCGCGCGGCAACTGCCTTGAGCGCCGAAAGACGGGCATCCGCACAGACCTGGGCGGTGAGCCGTGAATTCGTTGCGCCGAGCCACCTGGCGGCAACCAGCTGACGCCGTGCCTCCAGACGCCACCAGGTTTCGGCCCGCTCGGCTAGGAACGTCGCGTTGAGGCTGGCATGCACGCCGCGCCAGGCAGGTTGCGCCGTCAGGACGACGCCTGAGGCGATGCGGATAGCGTGATCGAGCGTGCGCCGCTTCCTCCTCCACTTTTCGGCCAGCGCGCTACCCGGCCGGAACAGCCAGGGCTCGCTTTCCAGCGTTTCCAGTTCTGCCCGGAAGGAGGACTCATCGATCAGGGTGATGTCCAGAAGCGGGCCAAGCTCGTGAGACACCAGCGGTACGCCCTGGGTGTCCGGGATTGCGCCCACCGCGTATACGTCGACATCGCTCCGGTCGTTGGCGTACCCCACCACGACAGAGCCACCCGCCGCCACCAGGGACATCTCGCCGAACGAATCGCCGACCTGCTGGACGAGCTCGTCAGGAGAATGCCCTCGCTGCCGCATGAACGTGGCCAGGTTCTCGGCTGGTGCCCCAATGGTCCGTATCATCAGACCTCCGTTCGCGCGAAGCTGCCATTGTCATTATTCCCGGCCCTCGCTGCGAGCGGTGCGGAAGGCGGCGATGCTGAGGAAAACGGCGGCGAACCCGAATAGCACGACACTGGACAACAAGCCGCTCGTAACCGCGCGGCGGTCAAGAAGCAGCGCGTGCAATCCGCGGATGGCCCAAAAACCCGGCGTGGCCGGCGCGACGGAACGCACCCACACTGGGAGCAAGGCGACCGGCGTGAGTGCACCGCCAAGGCCACCCAGGAGCAGGGTGCTGACATTGCCGAAGACGCTGACCTGACGCGCGGTGCGGGCAAAACTGGCTATCGCCATCCCCAGACTCACTACGCATGCCGCCAAGGGCAGGGAGATGGTCACCAAGCTGGCCGCGGCCGCCCCTAGAGACAGGTGAAACCACAGAACCCCGACAGTGAACAATGTAATCTGCTGCCACAGTGACGTGCCGAGCGGCACCACCCCTTTAGCCAGCAGTATCGTGAGCGGCGACAAAGACGATATGCGCAGCCGGGGCCAGGTATTCCAGCGACGTTCATCCAGGATTGAGTACCCGACGAGAGTGACCACGAAAAAGTCGAACATAACGGCGAGGCCTGGACTGGCGACTTCGACCGGCGGAAGCCCCGCGTAGCCCTGCTGCTGCAAGGCCGGCCCGAGGACCGGCGCCAGAAAGAGGATGACGATTACCGGCATCACGACCAGGACGGAGTAGACCGCTGGCTCGGCCGCGATGATGGCGAGATCGTTACGCGCGATGGCCAGTGGTCCGCTCACTGCCACCCCGTTTCTTGCGCCGGCAGTGATGGCCATCCGGCTGACTTCAGGCTTAGGTACACCGATTCCAGACTAGGCTGACGCACCTCGACCGACTGGGGCAGGCCTCCGCAGTCGGCGACGATGGCGGCGATTTCGCCCACTCCTGGCGGCGCCGACCTGGTCGTGACGGTCAGCTGGGTGTCGCTGGCGACAACGTCGGATCCGGGAATGCTCGGAACGCGTGACAGCGGTTTGGCGAGAGCGATCTCGATCACTGTGACGCCGTGCTGGTCGACAAGTGTGGAAGCCCGGCCCGCGGCCACCACGCGACCACGGTCGAGCATGACCACGCGCGCGTCAAGCTTCTCGACCTCGCTGAGGTAGTGGGTGGCGTAGCAGACGCCGGACCCGGCAGCCGCCAGTTCTTTAACCAGTCCGAGCACTGTGCCGCGAGAGTCGATGTCAACATTGGCGGTCGGCTCGTCAAGAAACATCAGGGGCCGCGGCGCGAGCAGCGCTATGCCTACGTGCAGCCGCCGTCGCTCGCCGCCCGATAGCGCCAGGCCAGCGCGTCTGCGCAGGCTTCCGAGGTCGAGCCGATCCATGATCTCGGCCACCCGATGGCTTAGATACGGCGGTGTCAGGCCCGCCAGGCGCCCGAAGTGGGTGAGGTTCGCCTGAACGCTCCGGTTTGGGTAGATGCCGATTTCCTGGCTGGCCAGGGCGATACCGCGTTGGGCCTGCTGAGGCTCCCGCAGCATATCGACCCCGCAGATGCTCACCTGCCCTGCGTCGGGCCGCACCAGGCCGCTGATCACCTCCGCCAGCGTGCTCTTGCCGGCGCCATTCGGGCCCACCAACCCGATGATCTCGCCTGAGCGGATGGTCAGGCTCACGTTCGCCAGTGCCCGCACGGTCCCGTACGTCTTCTCCACGTTGGCGACCTCGAGTACGGGCTGACCGGGCCGGAGGGCCAAGACCTGATCAGGCTGCCTCATGCCCAGCCCCCCCGAGATGGCGGCGCCCCGTCTGCCGTCCAGGCCGAACGCGGCGCATAAGCTCAGTGGTGGAAATAACGATGGGGAGTGTAAACCAGGCAGATGTCGTGGGTCCGGCACGCTTCCCGCACTTCCGCGTCGCGAATCGACCCCCCCGGAGCAGCGACGGCGACAGCTCCGTGACGGCTGACCTCGACGATATTGTCCGGAAAGGGAATGTAGCCGTCGGACGCGAAGCACACGTCGCGCAGGTCCCTGAGCCAGTCGACGCGCTCCGCCGGGGTGAGCGGCCGGACCCCGGCTGCGGCGGCCGTCGTCACCTCACCGGTGCCCGACGCCAGCGAGTACAGGTCATTGATCCGGTCCTGTGCGGTGCTGTCATGATCGTCCGCTAGTTCCCTAGCGAGCCTGGGGTGCTGTACAAGCCACCAGTTGTCGGTTTTCGCCCCGGCCAGCCTGGTGCAGTCGATACGTGACTGCTGTCCGGCTCCGATCCCGATCACCTGGCCAGAGCGCGCGAAAGCAACTGAATTCGATTGTGTGTACTTCACGGTTACGAGCCCGAGGATGAGATCGAGACGCCACTGGTCCCTCAGCTTGCCTTCTATTACGTCCCGGAGCTCGGCCTCGGGATCGAGTATCTCCGTGTCGCTGGTCTGGGTCAGCCGGACTCCGAACACCTCGCGTGACTCTTGCCGCGGTGGCGTGTAGGCGGGGTCTGAGCGGATGATCAGGTATGAGCCTCGCCGCTTACTCTGCAGCACCTCCAGCGCGGCTGGGGAGTAGTCAGGGGCGATAATGCCGTCAGAGACGACCAGCTTGATGACGCGAGCGGTCGCTTCGTCGACCGGATCGGATAGCGCGATGAAGTCGCCGTATGAGGATCGCGGATCCGAGCTGCGGGCGCGCAGGTAGGCGGAGGCAGGGGCGGTCAGATCAGCATCGGGCAAGCGGTAAGTGCGCCGGATAAAATCCGGGACCTCGCCGGAAGTGGCGACGCCTGCGGGTGAGACATGCTTGAACGATGCGGCCGTCACCATGCCAGTCGCCAGTGACGCCTCGCGGACCAGCTGCCAGGCGTTGAGGGCGTCCAGGAGATTGATGTAACCGGGCTGACCGGACACGACTTCAAAGGGAAGTCTGCCGCCGACGGCTTCATATGACGCGACGGCCTGGTGCGGGTTTACTCCGTAGCGCAGCAGCATGACACAGGTGATCATATCGCAAGCGGCACTGGCGGCGTGCGGCTCTGGGCTAGGCCTGCGCCTTCGCCAGGGCGAGCAACTGCCGGACCTCCGCCGGGGAAGTGAATCCCACCACGACGGTGGTGACACCGGCCTGACTCCAGGCGTAATCGAAGAGCGCGCGGATTCGGTCCGGGACATCGGCAGGCCGGCAGTCAGCCAGCAGGCGCCCTCCTTGCAGCACCGAGCGGGCCATCACCCGGGTTCCGTGCCGGGCGCAGACGGCGAGCGCTTCATCCCGTCGTGGCATCTGCTGACCCATGAAGACAGGAATCTGCACGCATTCAGCGCCCTGGGCCAAGGCGATCTCTACTTTCTTGGGCACCGTCGATACACCGATCGTCCGGGCGAGGCCCTCTTCCACAAAGGACCGCAGCACCTTCCAGATCTTTTCGTCCTGGATTACCGTGCTCGGCGCGTCGTGCAGGAGGAGATCGTCGACGTACTCCGTGTTCAGCCGGACCAAGGTCTCTTCCAGGCCGGCGCGCAATCTGTCCGGGCTGAATTCCTGCGGGAGCTCACCGATGACGTCCTGGAACCCGTCAAATCCGGTGATGTAACCGAGCTTGGCGGTTACCCGGAACTGCTCGCGTGGTCTTTCGCTCATGGCGTGACCGAGGAGAACTTGGCCGCGGCCGTTGCCATACACGTTAGACGTGTCGAACTGGCTGATACCGGCATTCATGGCATCGCGTAGCAAGGCAAGCGCGTCATCATTGCTTACGTGGCCGAACCGGGCACCGCCGATTTGCCAGGTACCGAAGGTCAGGCGGCCAGTTGATGGAACAGGCACTGCTGAGTACATCGTGGATCAGCCTTCCGTGAGATTGTTACGGCCGACCGGGGGCAGGGAAGCCGTGATGGCGTCGATGCAGGCAGCCGGCGACAGGTCGGAGGTATCGAGAATGAGCATCTTGTTGCGGCACGCCGTCTCGAGGCCTTCGGCAATGCGGCGCTCGTATTCCGCCGCGGTGCATTCCGTCCGTTCCCGGGCCGGCCGAGCCGCCATCCGCTCGCTCCACCGGTCAAACCGGACGTGTAGGTAGACCGACAAGGCCGGTGTCGGCATTTCCTTGACTAGCTCACCGAACCATGCGGCCGGGAGAAGATCCCACCGGCGAAGGCTTCCGTAGGCGCCTGCGAGGTAACGGTCGACCACGACATCGCAGTCAGACTCCAGGGCGGGCACGATCCTGCGCCGCACGAGCTGGAGTCGGTCTGCCGCGTGTGCCACCTGCAACGCGAGCGGGTCTACGACATCCAGGCGTCCTTGCTTGGCCAGGAGAACGAACATACGAGTTCGCTTGAACTGGGGGGTCGGGGTACGGAACCGAGCCGTGCGCCTGCCATCGTTGCGCAGTGTCTCTACTAGCCGCCTGACCAGGGTCGTCTTGCCGCTGCCGTCGAAGCCATCGAGAGCCAGGAGCCGCCCCGGTCCCACCGAGGGGCCAGTCTGGAACAAAGGCCCGTCATCGGCAGCGCCGCCACCCCCGTGGCCGGCACCGACGGCAGCCTCAGACATGCCGGCAGGCAAGATCGTGAGCCCGCTGCAGCCGCGCAATCAGATCTGCTCCTCCGCTGAAGTCGTCGCCGACCAAAGCCCACTCCGATACGACTCCCGCCGCCGCGGTAAAAGCCGGCTCTTGGGTTGTGCGCCAGGGCTGACCCTTCCGCAGTGCGGGCTGGCCCGGCTTCTCCCAGTGCAATATCGGCACGCCCAGAAGGTAGGACGGGCAGAGCCCCCCGGACGGCGGCCCGGTGCTCATAGACGCAATTTGCCAGAAGCCCAGCTGGACCGCCAGGCTTTCCCCGATCAGGTTGACCGTCCGAGGAATCCGCAGCCGGTCCACGCGACACGCGAAGTCGGCCTCGTAAGGACCAGACCCCAGGATTGCTATTCCCCATCGGGGAGTCACCGCCGACAAGCGGACGACGAACTCAAGATAGGTTTCGATCGGCCAGGTCCGGGCCTCAGCCTGGACCGCGCGGCGGCGCGGAAGAAACATCAGAAAGCGGTCGACACCCCAGGACAGCAAGGCTGCGCGGGCGACCTCGCGGTCGTTAGCACGCGCGCGAGGAGGAGCGAATCGTCGTTGCGGTCCCATCCGCTGCACGACACGAACGAATTTCCCTTCCAGCCGGCTGAGGCGGGTATCGAATGCAGCGGCGATCTCCCTGTGCAATGCAGCTGGATAAACGTATCCCTTCCTGGCGCATTCCGCCTTCAAGTCCCCTTCCTGCCAGCGCACGTGAAGGACGCCGTCGTTGTAGATCTGCTCGCTGCCAAGCAGGAGCCGGGCATCTTTCTGCGCCAGGCCCCAGTACTGGGCGGCGAAATCCTCGTAGATCGGCTCGTGACCGGTCAGGCCGCCGCACGCAACCTGCCAGCCGGCCGAGGCGAGGGCACGAAGGTACGGCGCCCAGCGCATCATCGCGACGCCGACCTCGCCCAGCCACGGCCCCGCGGCCACGATAGGCCGGGCCCGGTCGAGCGGGGCAAACTCATAGACATCGAATTCGACCATGCATTTCCTCGTTCAGTTACCGTCGTCGGTATCTCGGCCGACGCTTGTTGACCGGGAAAGAAAATTCGCAAGGATTAGCTGTCGACCGATCCCACTACTAGCGGGACTTTCAGCACCGGATCCGCCGGGAAACCGTGGCCCCAGCGGCCGAGTTCGCCAAAACACTCACCGTGGTCGCCGGTTACGATGGCTACGAAGGGCTTCGGCAGCCGTTCGAACAAGCGGCCAAGGCGCGCGTCTGCGACTTCCAGTGCCCGGATCTGAGCGCGGTGCATGTATTTGAAGTCAGCAGGACTCAGGTCTACTTCAAGCTCGAAATCCCGGCGTCCGGCGAAGATGGGCTTACCTCGCCCTATAATGTTCGTGAGCCGTTCATCGATATCGTCGACGCCGTTGTTGTAGGGGGCGTGGGTTTCGATGCTGTTGACGAAGAGGAACCACGAGGAAGCCGCCTCTACCTGAGCGACGATCTCGTCGACATGTTCCAGGGCAAAATCCTCTTGCGTACGTGACTGGAACCAGTTGAGGTAATCTTTCGGGCCCCAGAACATGAACCGGTCGAATTCGTGGGTGAGGGTCTTCGTCAGAAACCAGCGCACCCCTCCTGAGCCCACTGTGCGGTAGCCGCGCCTGCGGAATCCTTCCAGGATGGTATCTCCCTGCAGCATGAGCCCGAAGGAGTCCCGCGGCTTGTTCTTCGCGCGGCTCAATCGCCACAGCTGGAATCGTTCCCGGGAGTAGTAATCCTGCAGCGGCAGGTCGGTGACGTTGGGCAGGTATCCCGAGAACATCGCCATGTGCGATGGCAGCGTAAAGGTGGCCGGCGCCCAAGCCTGCCGCAGCGTACCGAGACAATCGAGCACGGGAGTCCGGGCTCGCGCGGCCGTGTCGAATCGGCAGCAATCCAAGGTAATGAGCACGATGTTCTGCTCTTCCCCGGCGCGTATGGAATCCAGAGCACTGGTCACGTCCGCCTCGCATCCCCTATCCGTTCCGTATTTTCAGGGTCCTAGCAGTGCTCGCCGCCGCGAAGGCGACGATTCTGGCAACATTCTCGTGGGGCGGCTGCGCGCCATCAACGCAGCACAGGCTCCGGATTTTCATCATCCTGCGCTGGAGATCAGCAAGTTGCCTTGCATGGGAGTTAATTCTCGCGACGGCATCGTCGCTCGAATCATCGGGACGGCGGAAGATTTCTCCGCCGCATTCCAGGCAGCGCGCGGAAGTGTTAGTCCGCGGTGTCGGCCGTCCGCACTGCCGGCACGCGCGGCGCCACTCCAGGCGCTGGATAGCCAGGCGAATTTCCACCTCTACCCATACAAAGGCGAGACCGAGCCCGCCCGCCGGGTAGTGCGCGCCCAGCGCCAGGTACTGGCTCCAGGTGCGCGGGAACCCATCGACCACCACGGGTTCCCGTGGGCCGACATCCCGCAGTTTGTCACTCACAAGACCCGCGATCACATGCGGATCCGGCATCCGGCCACTGGTGAACTGCTCCATCTGCTGCCCGTATTGCTGCGACGCCCGCAACAGCGAGCTACTTGAGACGTAGCGGGCACCCGCCGTGGACTCCAGCATCCGCGCCAAAGTGGTCTTCCCGGCGCCCGGCAGGCCGAGCAGAAATATCCGGCTGCCGATCGGCGACCCGGCACCGCCAGCCGGGGCGGGTGCCGAACCGGCCTGCGGCGCCGGGACCGGGGAGGCCGCGGCGGAGCCCGCTTGCTCACTCATAGGACCGCCATGACGATGCGCTTCACCGCCCGGAAACCAGGAGCTTGACCCCGTGTCGGGCTGCCTGCCCCGCCACTTTGCTCACCGGCAGGTTCTTATCCACCACGTGGAGCACCGCCGCGTCGAACTCGGCGCGCTCAAGCGCCTCGGGCCCGTGAATCTGCAAAATGTGCGTCTGCCAGTGCCATCGCACCGGTGGAGGATCAAGGCCGCAATCAAGCGCCCCGACAGCGTAGAGCGTGTACTCTCCGAACTCCCTTTTGTGCCTGGCATCGGCCACTTTTCCCTCGAACATACGCGGCCAGGAAGCTCCCCAGCGGTCCCGGAGCCGCCCCAGCGTGGCCTCGAGGGTGGCCCGTTCAAAGCAGAAAAGATCAGCAATGAAGTCACCTAGGAGCCGGGCGCGGCGTGGTTCTACTCCGAGCAGCTGGCCTACAGCCATTACCCGGCTGCGTTCGTAGGCGAGGTGACGCGCCGGGTACCTGTACCGCGTGACGTACAGGTACGGGCGGTCCGAGGCGGGATCGACGAGTTCGTCACGGCGGATCCTGCGCAGAAGTAGCGCATCACCGCTGAGCACGACGTAGCTGGACCCAGCCAGCACGCGCCCGGCTCTGAGCTTTATCAGCTGCTGCCGGTACCACGGGTCGAGCAGCAACTCGGAAGACGACAGGAGCTCGTGATCGGCCATTTCTCCGACATCTGGGGTGGCCGCCCGCTCAATGGCGGCCCGCGCTGAAGCCCGGTCCTCCATGATGAGGAACGTCCGGCCGCGGAATCGCATCCGGGCGCCTAGATTCCGCAGCGCCGACGTGGCGATCTCACCGTCCCTCCGGCTCGCGACAACAAGTACGTCCAGCATGCCCTTCCCAGCTCTGATCAGAGAAAGCCGTTGCCTTGCGGGCGGTGCGACAGGTACTCGATGACCTGGTTGTACTTTGCGTAAGCATGACTGCAGAACTTGTCGCACTCGCGGCGTGAGGTGCGCGAGAATACTTCGGCACGGCGCTGGGACTGCCAGATATCTAGCAATGACGCTTCCCGGATATTGCCGAAGGAGTAACCAGGCTTGCCGCGCAGATCGCAACATCCGGCAACCTCTCCGGTGGCCATCACGATCATGGTCAGGGCAGGTGCTCGGCATTCGCCGGGATCATCCACGCTGAGACTGCCGTTCCTGATATTCCCGGTCCGCAACGACAGAGCGGGGTAGTCGGCCGACCGCTCGGCAAGGTCGCGTATCGTGGTCATCACTTGTTTACGGATCTCGATTAGTTCCCGCCGGGCCTCTGGTGTCGGCGCTATCTCGAAATAAGCGGGCCTGAATGCCGCGTAATCCACGCCCATCTCGTATGCGAACCTGAGCATCTCCTCAGGTTCCCGGGTATTGTACTGGTCTAGGCAGTTATTGATACCGATGAGGAGTTCAGAGCCTGACGTATTCCGGAGCCCGGTTAGGTTCCTGATGTTCTCGGCGACACGTTCGAAATCGCGAGTACGGTGCACCTGCTGGTAAACTTCCGCAGAGCCGGCATCAACCGAGAATCGTATCCAGGCTGCATTGGCAACAAGGCTGTTAATCAGGTCCTGACTCATCCTGGCGCCGTTGGTATTAATACCTACAGCGAGTCCGAGGGAGGAAGAATGCCTTATTGCATCAGCTAGGTACGGCTGGAGGGTCGGATCGCCACCACCCTTGAAAACCACGCTCTTAGCCCGCAGATCTGCGGCCTGAGAAATTACGCTATGCACTTCTTCTGCGGTGAGCCCGCCCGGGGAAGCGCGGCGCGTATTTGCCGTTGAACACCACCAGCAGTTGCTGTTGCAAACGTTGGTCGGGTCGATCTCCACAGTTACGGGTGGAACCTCTGAGACAGGTTTGCCGTCCGCTAGCTGTGCAATACTGTCAATATGATCAAGGAATTTGAAGCTGCTCAGGCGCAAGTCGGCAGTGTGCTGATCCATGGCTAGATTCTTTCGGCGAGATCGCCAGCATTAATGAAGACCCGGCCCTCGAAGTCGATCTGGGCCTGGTTGCACGTGTTGCAGGGACTTACTGTGTCGCCACGTCCGCCCCTTAGGGCGGCCCGGTAGCGGCGGATGGGCGCACCGTCCCAGATCTCCGCGAGCGAGCTTTCCAGAACGTTCCCCACAATCGCGCTCTTCGTCCAGTCGGCACAGCACAGGGCCACGTCACCATTTGGCCATACAGATAGTTGCTCTTCCGGACGCTTGCACCAATCCCGCGCATGCCGCGGCGAAGAGGTCATGATGTTCATCTGCTCGGCCGAGAAAAAGCCTCCCCTGTTCTCGAGGTTGATGACGTGCAATTGAAGCCGCCGCGAGCGCCAGAAATCCTTGATCTCGCGAAGGCTCCTCCTGGTTCCGGCAATAGGATATACGCAGTTTATGATCAAGTGCGGCTTTCCGTCACGTTCTTCGGCCCAATCGCGGACCGTGAGGATATTTTTCATTACGTTTGAGTGGCGCAGGCCCACCATGGCTGCTTCGTACTCATCCTGATCGATGGATGATACGCTCATCTTGATGAAATCTGGCGGCGCATCCATGAGGCGCTGAAGGCGTTTCCCGCGCAGCAGTGACGCATTAGTCACAATCCCAATATTAACATTCGGCAGGTAATCGCGCGCGGCCAGGATCCGGGCATCTAGCCGCGGGTCCATCAAAGGCTCATTCTGGAAGCTCAGCGTGACCGATTCGAGTTCAGCCCGGCCCTGGCATTGCTGGAGTATTGCCTGGTAAATGTCGTCGGGCATGTCTTCATGCCAAGAATTCTTGTCAAGGACGGGATGCGGGCAGAACGTGCACCGGGCATTGCAGGAGCCGACTGTCTCAATCGACACTCTGCATGGAAAAGGCGTTAGTGCTTTGCCGTCTTCTGGAGCCATACAAGCCTCAAGCCATGTTGCTAGACGGCTCGCGACCATTAGTGCGCAGAGCCTGGATTGTTGATCTTCCCGTCGGCGTGCCCATTGGAGCATTCTGGTCCATTGGAGCACTTCTGATGTGGTACGCGCCCCCCCGTTGGGGTACGTCTGATGCTATAGTGCAGTATGGCGAACTTTGCGTCGCCTGTCCAGCGCAACGGTGCGATGCTTGAGGCCTTGGGTGGCCTGCCTCAATACAACCGTGGAGAGTACGTGCGGGTATGTTGATTCGGAAGATACCCTTTGAGCTGGGACAATGGGATCCGCTGAAACAAGCGGCAAGATCATTTAAATGCGCAGCTGGCGAGCAGTCAGCAGTGTCTGTCCCGCTGAATGGGCGCGTGTCCGGTACTGACCGGGTGTGTTCGCCGGCAGCGCCTGATCCGGGCCGGGAAGCGGGTAACGGCCAATGGCGCGCCCTGGGTGCGGTATATGGCCGGCTCGGCGTATGCGGATCGGCCACGACACGCCAGCCGCTGGAGTTCACGATGCCTAGAATCTCGGCGCGGGAAGCCGTATGAGGCTGCTCCCGGGCCCGGTCAGGCCGTCGGCCATGCCGGCCGGGAGGCCGTGGTCATGCCCGTAGTGAAGCTCTCGTGCGTTATCGACGTACCCGCCGATGCGCTATGGACCGAGCTGCGCAGGCCTGAAGAGCTCGGTTCTGGTCTGCCGGAAGTGGGCGGCGCTCGGCTCCTGGGCGCTGACGGCAATGAGCGCAGGACGGAGTGGTCGCTGCTGCTGCGCGGATCCCCGCTGCGCTGGATTCAGAAAGAGCTGGCCGACCCGGGCGACCAGAAAGTCCGGGTCGAGCTGCTGGCCGGTGACTTGAAACATTTGAGCGGATACTGGCAGGTCGCGGAGACGGATGGCGGCTCCAGGACGGACCTGGAGCTTGAAATGGATTTCGGGTTCGCCCGCGTCGCGGCGGTTCTTGATCCCCTGCTGAAGGAGGCGGTAACCGCGGTGGCACGGGGCGTGCTAGCCAGGGCGGCCCGATGCGCTTCCGGGCGGGCTCACCTGTCGAGCCAGCCGGAGCCAGCACCATGAAATTGCTGCTGGGCATGGGGGTGCTGCCGACGACGCCGCTGGCTTACGCCGACGGGCTGGTCCGGGACGCCGAGGCGATGGGCCTGCACTCGGTCATGATCCCGGATCATCTGATGGCCTGGTTCGCCGAGGCCGGATGGGCCGAGGTCGGCAATATCGCTGACAGCCTGCCCAGCCCTCATGTCTTTATGGACCCGTTCCCGGCCATCGCCGCCTGGGCCGCCATGACGTCGGCGATCAGGTTCGCCACTGCGGTGACGGACCCGATCCGGCGGCCGCCAGCGCAGCTGGCGGTGTCGGCGCTCTCGCTGTCGCACATCACCCGCGGCCGTTTCATCCTTGGCATAGGAAGTGGTGAAGCGGAGAACTGCCTGCCCTATGGCATTCCGTTCGAGCAGCCGGTAGCCCGGCTCGATGAGGCGCTTACGATCATCCGCCGGATCTGGACAGAGGGCCGGGTCACGTTCTCCGGCCGGTTCTGGCAGCTACGCGACGCGGTTTGCAGGCTGGGTCCCTACCACGGCCGGTTCCCGGAGATCTGGATCGGGGCACACGGCCCCCGCATGCTAGAACTGGCCGGCCGGCACGGCGATGCGTGGCTTCCGTTCCTCCCGATGCGGCCGGAACGATATGCTGAACGCCTCGCCGCGGTCCGCGGGGCTGCCGAGCGATGCGGCCGGGATCCGGCGCAGCTGCTCGCCGGGCTCAACACCCCGGTGTTCCTGGCCGACAGCCACGAGCAGGCCCACGCGATGATAGCGTCACGGGCTGCCCGCCAGCTGACTCTGGCCTTGGACCAAGATTTCTACCGAGAGATCGATCGGCCGCACCCGCTCGGCTACCGGCACGGGGTCACCAGTTTCATCCCCGAGTGGCTGACTGAAGCCGAGCTGCTAGCCGCGCTCCAGCAGACGCCAGACCCGCTGCTGGCCCATGACCTGCTCATCCACGGGACACCGGCCGAGGTAGCCGAGCGGCTCGATGCCTACCGGCAGGCGGGCCTGCAGTATTTTGCGCCTCTCGACACATCGCCGTTCACGGATATCAGGCTGATGCCAAAGGCTGCCAGTCGCATCTGCGCCCTCAGGTCCTGCCTCCAGACCTCGCCGGACGAGACATGTCACGCATAGCTATAACAGGTGCGAGCGGGGCCATTGGGCGTTCCGTCTGCCAGGAGCTTCTTGAGCACGGCCACACCACCGTGACGCTCGGCCACCAGGCTGATATCCGGTGGGATCTCAACGACCGGCTGCCCAGGGAGGCAGCGGCCGCGATCGAGTCGGCCGACGTGGTCCTGCACGCCGCGGCTGATATCCGCCTATCGGCGACGTACGAGAACCTTTACCGGGTGAACGTCGCCGCCGTCGCGGACATGGTCGAACTCATCTCAGAACTGGATCGTCGGCCGCGGCTGCTCTATATGTCATCGGCGTTCGCCGAGCCTGGCCCGGACGGCGGTCACAATAACGGCTACGAGCGGACGAAGGCAGAGGCCGAGTCGCTGATCGCGGCTTCCGGCCTCGAGGCAACCGTCATGCGGCCGTCGCTGGTCATGGGCAGCCGTGCCGACGGGTCCATTCGCCGGTTCTCCGGCATCTATATCTTTATCCGGATGCTGCGGCTGGGCCTCGTCCCCGCCATCCCCGGCTTCAGCCAGGTCGGTGTCGATCTCATCCCGGTGGATGTTGTCGCCCGGGAGACCGTCGCGGAAATCGAGAAACCCTCCGGTCGGCCGGTGGTGGGCATCACCTCGGGCCCGGCAGCGCCGTCGCTGGAAGAACTCGTGTCGACCGCCTGTGACATCTTCGAGGCACACGGAGAGGCGGTGGACCGGCCGAAGTTCGTCACCCCGGACTCGTACCACCGGCTATTCCGGCCCCTGGTCGAGTCACGGCTGTCGCCGGCGCAGCGGGTGATGCTCGAGACCGTCGAGATCTTCCTGCCCTATTTCGAGCAGGACCACGTCTTCGCCTCTGACATGCAATTCAGCAGGGCCGAGATCATGGATGTCTGGAAGAAGAGCGTCGAGTGGTGGCTCGGCGAGACCAGCAGCACCGCGACAAGGGGACGAGTGGTATGGGCCAGGAAAAACTAGAGCTGGACGAGATTGTCCCGGCGGTAGTCGAGTCCATCCGGCGGGTCGTGCCGAGCGATATCGAAATCACTGCGGCCACGCCACTGAACAAGACCACTCTCGATTCCCTTGGGCTGATCGAGATGATGGTTCACCTTGAGGACCTGCTCGGAGTGACCCTCGATGAGGCTCAGGTCCGGCAGGCGCTGCTTGAGCCGGATTTCGACCCGATGATGACCGTGGCGGTGTTCGCGCAGCGCCTCCGGCAGCTGGCCAGCGGACCCCGCATCGGGGCCTCGTGACCGCCCGGCCTGCTCCGGGGCAGGAGCCCGCGGCGCTCGGGAACCCCCTTGAAATCCAGAACCGCCACCAGCTGGCCGGGTTCCTCGCCGGCCGGACGGACGACGAGATAGCCGCCATCGTGGCGGAGCTCGGGTTCGGGCGCGTGCTTGAGACGATATTCCACCGGATGGTAGATGAGTACCTGCCCGCCGAGGGCCCGCGGGACCGCAGCGTTATCCAGTGGGATGTCGAAGGACCCGACGGCATGTATCTTACCTGGCAGAATTTCGCGTCCCGCGAGGGCTTGACGGTCGCGCCGGGAGACGCGGAGGAACCGGATGTGACGCTGCGCATCGAGATGCTGCCCTTCCTCGGCCTGATGGCCGGGACGCTACGCGGAATTGAGGTGCTGTCCGCTGGGACGCTACGGCTCAAGGGCAGCCTGCAGCTTGCCATGGAGATGGAAGCATGGTTCGCGGTGGACTGAGCCGGTAGCGCGGCGTCAGGGAGGATGCGACTAGTGAGCACAGACACTCCCGCGGCCGCCGGTCCGCTGGCTGGTGGTCAGGAGTTGCTGCCGGACCAGGTAGCCGCGAGCTACCAGCGCAGCATCAACCGCGGTCAGGGGCGGATGGCCAAGCTGCTCGGGCTGCCGGTCGAGGTGGCGGCGAGCGGCTGTCACGTCTTCGACCAGGAGGGCCGGTGCTACCTGGACTGCGGCGGTTACGGGGTTTTCACGATCGGCCACCGGCATCCCAACGTAGTGGCGGCGGTCCATGACCAGCTGGACCGCCAGCCGCTGAGCACGCGGTTGTTCCTCAATCCTGTACAGGCAGCCGCGGCCGACGCGCTGATCAGCGTGACCCCGGCCGAGCTGGAGCGGGTGACCTTCGTGAACTCCGGGGCGGAGGCGGTCGAACTGGCTCTTAAGCTCGGCCGGTCACTCGGCTTGCGCCGTGTCGTCGCCATGGAGGGCGGCTTTCACGGTAAGACCCTGGGTGCACTCAGCGCGACCGGCCGGGATCGTTACCGTGCGCCGTTCGAGCCGCTGCTGCCAGGAGTCGAGCACGTGCCGTTCGGTGATCCCGGCGCGCTGGGCGCCGCGCTGCGGCGGCCGGGGGGCGCGCTGGTCATCCTGGAGCCGGTGCAGGCGGAGGGCGGGGTGCGGATTCCCCCGCCCGGCTTCCTGGCCGCGGTCCGGGACCTGTGCACGCGGCATGGCGCCTTGCTCGTGGTGGATGAGATCCAGACCGGACTCGGCCGGCTCGGTGCCTGGTGGGGCTGCGGCCAGGACGGGATCGTCCCGGATGTGCTGCTGGCCGGCAAGGCGCTCGGCGGCGGGGTGATGCCTGTCGCCGCGGTGCTGAGCACCCTAGCGGCGTATCGTCAGCTGGACGCGGAGCCTTTACTGCACAGCTCGACGTTCGCCGGAGGTCAGCTGGCTATGGCCGCCGTCGTGGCGACCCTGGACGTCATGCACCGGGAGGACGTGCCCGCCCGGGCGGCCCGGCTCGGCAGGACCCTGCTGGCGGGACTGCGTGCGGCGCTCGGTGACGCCGGGGAGCTAATCGCTGACGTCCGCGGTCGCGGCCTGATGATCGGCATCGAGTTCCGTGCCGAGCACCACGGTGCGCGTTTCCTGGAGAACATGCTCGACGAGCGGGTCATTGTCTGCTACTCGCTGAACTCCGACCGCGTTGCGCGCCTGACTCCCTCGTGTGCCCTGACCGAAGACGACTGCGCATGGCTGATCAAGGCCACCATTTCGGCCGTCCGGCGGCTCAGCCGGACGTCGGCGTTTCACTGAGAGGTGGGTTGATGGGAAAGATAACGATACGTGGAACCATCCGCGGGCTACCGGCGGACGAGGTCTTCCGGCGGATAGCGGCGTTTCCCGATTATCCCGGGATGTGCGAGGCCGTCCGCAGGGTGGACCTGATCGAGGCGGATGATCAGCACATGGTGACCGACTGGGAGGTGAACTTCCATCGCGGCATACTGCGCTGGAAGGAACGGGCGGAATTTCGGCCCGAGGAAGGCCTGATCCCGTTCACCGAAGTGGACGGCGATGTGGACGAGTTCACCGGCTACTGGAAGGTCGAAGAGCGGCCCGACGGGCACGTGACGGTGGCGTTCTTCGTGTCGTTCGACATCGGGATCCCGACCCTGGAGCACATCCTGGACCCCATCGCCGAGGAGGCGCTTTACGACAACGTGGCGTCCATCCTGACCGGCTTGATGGGCGATGCGGTCACCGTGGAACCGCCCGAATACCAGTCCGGCGGCGCCGACCGTCCGCGGCTGGACTCGGTCATCATCAAGTAGCCGTCGTGAGTTTCCTGACGCCCGAACGCGGCCAGCTCGAGTCCTTGCTGCCCGGATTCGATGCCGTCCTGCAGGACATGGGCCTGGCCGCGCTGGAGCAGGACTCCGGTCCCGCTCTGGCCGCCTTCAAGCAGGCCGGCGGCCCGGGCCTGCTCATTCCCAGGGACCTTGGCGGCATCGGAGCCGACCCGGTCGCTGCGGTGCAGGTCCAGCGGGCCATCGGCAGCCGGTCGCCCTCACTCGCCGTCGCCACGACCATGCACCACTTCTCGGTCGCCACGATCGTCGAGATGACCGACCGGGGGCTGGAGTCCATTCTGCTGGAAGGCGTGGCCACCGGTTCGCTTCTGGTGGCTTCCGGCTTCGGTGAGGGAAAGCCCGGTCAGGGCGTCTTGTCGCCGGGCATGACCGCTAAGCGGTCCGGTAAGGGCATCGTGATCTCCGGGGTCAAGCGGCCCTGTAGTCTCGGGATGTCGATGGACTTGCTGACGGTGAGCGTCCGGGTCGACGGCCGGCTGGCAGTGGTCCTGGTCCCGCCGACGCTGCCCGGGGTGACCCGGCGCCCGTTCTGGCAAAGCCCCGCCCTGATGGGCGCGGAGAGCTGCGAGATCGTCCTCGATGAGGTCGAGGTGCCCGCGCGGCTGGTGTCCTATTCCGGTGCGGAAGATGTGCTCGACGCGACCCAGATCGGCGCCTTCTTGTGGTTCGAGGCGCTGATCTGCGCGTCCTATATCGGAGCCGCCAGCCGCCTGGCCGAGATGGCCCTCGGCCGGCCGGAAACCCTGTCGCCGCAGCTGACCAGTGCGCTTGCGCAACTGGAGATGGCGATGGCCGCGGTCGAGCGTTTCGCCGGGCGGCTGACCTCGGCCGAGCGGTGCGAACGGATGCTCGGCCAGGCCTTGCTGATCAGGTACGGCGTGCAAGATGCGATCTTCGCCGCCGCGGCCAGCGCGGCCGAACTGATCGGCGGCGTCGGCTTCGCTTCAGCCCCAGATGTCGCCCTGCTGATCGCCAGTGTCCGGGCGCTGGCCTACCACCCACCCTCCAGGGTCCGGATGGCCGCGCCGCTGGGGGACTGGCTGGCCGGCGCCCGGCTGCGGCTGGAATGAGCTGCAGCCATCCCTGCTTTGATCCCGAATGATGAGGTAGCCGACCATGCTTCTCGACTGGCTGGACAACCCGCGCGAGGGACACGCCCTCCACCTGGCCGGCCCTAAGGATCAATGGCGCCACGTGCCGTATTCCGAACTGGCGGATGACGTCTACCGGGTCGCGGCGCTGCTGCGTGAGGCCGGCGTCCCGCGCCACGGCGTCGTCATGCTGATGCTCGGCGAGCCACTGGATTTCGTGGCCGCCTTCATGGCCGTGCTGGCCATCGGCGCTACCCCGCTGCCGGTCGCCACGCCGCTGACCTTCCGTGGCCGTCAGCACTACGTGGCGCACGCCGCGGGCATCATGTCGGCGGCTGAACCGGCCGCGGTGCTGGCCGACTACGCGCTGGCCGAACTGGCCGAGGAGGCCGGGCGTGCCGCCCGGGTCTCCCGTCCGGTCCTGCGGTTCTCGTGGGAAAGCTGCCCGGACCCGGACCGCTCGGCCCGGCGCGCGCCCGGGGATCTGGCCCTGCTGCAGTTCACATCGGGGTCGACCGGGCGCCCCAAAGGGGTCCGTGTCTCCTGGGGCAATCTGGCCGGCAACATCTCCGACATCCGGCACTGGCTGAGCTGGTCCGACGAGGACTCGCTGGCCTCGTGGCTGCCGCTGTACCACGACATGGGACTGGTCGGGGCGTTCCTGACCCCGGTGACGGCGGGAAACGACCTATGGCTGATGCTGCCTGACCAGTTCATCCGCAATCCGCTGCGCTGGATCGAGTGCTATGGCCGGAGGGGCGTGACGGTGTCGACCGCGCCCAGCTTCGGCTACGCCTACGTGGCCCGCCGTGTCACCCCCGGGCAGCTGGCCGGCCTGGACTTCAGCACCTGGCGGGCGGCCATCCTCGGCGCCGAGCGTATCGATCCTATGGCGGCGGCCGGGTTTACCGCGCTTCTGGGGCCTCGCGGTTTCCGTGCCACCAGCCTGGCGCCGGCGTACGGACTAGCCGAATCCACCCTCGCCGTCTCGGGCGTCCGGCCGGGAACACGCTCCCGAGTCGTCCGGCTCAAGACGGGGACAGCAAAAGACGGGGCACCGGTGGTCGTCGAGGAAACCGCCGAGCTCGGCGCGGATGCTGTCCGTGGCGGTGGATGGGTGACCGGGTGCGGGCAGCCGATCAGGAATACCACGGTGCGGATCGCCGATGAGCACGGCGCGGTTCTCCCGGACGGGCACTTGGGCGAGATTGTGGTATCAGGGCCATCGGTCGCCCAGGGCTACCAGCCAGCGGACCCCAGTGACCTGGTCTTTACGCCGGGACAGGTCACCACGGGCGATACTGGTTTCGTCCTGGACGGAGAAGTCTTCGTCATCGGGCGCGTCGGGGACAGCCTGAAGGTGCGGGGAGCATTCCTGCATGCCGAGGAGATCGAGGCCGATCTAGCCGTCCTCCCCGGGCTGCCGGCCGGCCGGGCCGCCGCGATCTTCGGGACGATAAGCGGCCGGGACGTCGCCGCAGTCCTGATCGAGGATTCCGCCTCGTCCTGGCTGGACGACGTGGTCGCGCTGCTGCGCAGCCGCACGGCTGGCCAGGCCCGGCTTGCCATTCTGACCGGCCGTCGCGGCGCCATCCTGCGGACGTCCAGCGGGAAGCCGCGCCGCCGGGTGATGTGGCGGCAGCTCATGGCCGGGGAAACCAGCTTCAGGCAGGTGTACTCGACCTGGCAAGCCGCCGATGGGCCTTGTCCCTGGGCGCACGCGGCCCTCCTCCCGGACCGCTGATACGTCGCCGCGCTCGGCTTCGCCGGGAAGCAGGCGGTCGAGCCAGCCGGGGACCCACCAATTGCGCCGGCCGAGTAGGAACATCGTCGCGGGCACGATGAGCAGCCGGATCACTGAGGCGTCGATGAGGACGCTGATAGCCAGGCCGAGCGCTAGCATCTTCACCACGACATTGGTGGTCATGACGAAGGCAAAGAACACGCCAGCCATGATCAGCGCCGCGCAGCTTATGACCCGCCCGGTGACAGCGAGGCCGTGCGCCACGCTGGCGTGTGCGTCTCCGGTGCGCAGCCAGGCCTCGCGGACCCGGGTGAGCAGGAAGACCTCGTAGTCCATAGACAGACCGAACACGATGGCGAACATCATCATCGGAACGTAGGACTCGATCGGCACCTTTTCGCTCACGCCGAGCAGCGAACTTCCCCAGCCCCACTGGAACACCGCGACGATGACGCCGAAGGCGGCGCCGATCGACAGCAGGTTAAGCACGGCGGCCTTCAGGGCGAGCACCGGGCTGCGGAAGAACAGCAGCAGCAGCACGAAAGCAGCCCCGATGATCGCCGCGATTAGAACCGGCAGGCGCCCGCCGACCACATCCCGAAACTGGAGCTGTCCCGCCAGCGAACCGGTGACATAGCCGCGTGCGTGGTCCTTGGATAGCACGCCCGGCAGCACCTGGTCCTGCAAGACCGTCATCAGATGACTGGTGGCGGCGGCCTGAGGACTGGTACCGGGCAGAACGGTCGCGTACAGCAGTGCCCCGTCCGGCGTCGCGCGGACGGGGGTGACCGAAGCGACGTCGATTGTGCGGACCAGCGCGGAATGCAGCGACGAAGCCAGGGACGGGAGACCGGCCCCGGTATCGGCGGTGCGTGGGCCGAGTTGGGCCACCACTGTCAGCGGCCCGTTTGCGCCGGGGCCGAAAGCGGCACTCAGAGTGTCGTACGCCTGCCTACTGCTGGACCCTGGCGGATCGGAGCCCGCGTCAACCTGGCCGAGCCGCATGCTGAAGGCCGGGATGGCCAGAATGGCGACGACGACGATGCCGACGACGAGGTAACGCCCGGGATGGGCGCCGATGCGCCTGGCGTAACGCAGCCAGCCGCCATGATCTGCCGACAGCTCGGCCCGGGGCCTGCGTACGCGGAACCGGTCGATGCCGCGGCCCGCCAGCCCGAGGAAGGCCGGGAGGAGGGTGACGGCCCCCAGAGCGGCGACCGTCACGGTCACGCTGGCGGCCAGACCGAGCTTGCCGATGTACGTGACGCCGGAGGCGTACAGGCTGAGGAGGGCAATGACCACGGTGAGGGCAGCGATGAGCACGGCCCGGCCGCTCGACGCCAGAGCCCGCCCAGTCGCTCGGGTGGAACCTGTTCCGTCCGTGACCAGCTGCCGGTACCGGGTCGTGACGAACAGAGCATAATCCAGGCCGACACCGAGGCCCATCATGATCGCCAGGACCGGCGACACCGTCGCGAACTTGATCACAGCGGTGAGCATCCCTACCACCGCGAGGCCCGTGAATGCACCGGCCAGAGCACTGATGACGGGTAGCACGGCCGCCGCGACGCTGCCGAAGCCGATCAAAAGGATGATCAGGGCAGCCACGATGCCGAATCCCTCGGAGCGACTGTCGCTGCCTCCCGGCCGTGCCGCCACGCCAAGCTGGCCACCGTAGCTGACCTCGACCCTGGCTCGGCGGGCGGGTTCTACCGCGCGGTCGACCTTCGCTATGTAGTGGGCGCCCAGTGTTTGCGGCGCGGCGGAGAAGTGCACGGTCGCATATGCGGTCCGGCCGTCCCGGGCAATGGTAGCCGAGCCGAGCGGATCGCTCACCGCCAGTACGTCCGGCAAGCGCTGGACACCAGCGACAGCCTGGCTTATAGCGCCCCGGTCCCTATCCAGGGGCCCGGAGCGTACGGAGAAGACGAGCAAGCCGGTCTGGCCGCCCGCCGCCGGGGAGTGGGCGCGCAGGAGGTCGGCGCCCTCCTGAGCCGACGTCCCCGGCAGTGAGACGTCATCGCTGTAGTAGCCGCCCAAGAACCGGTGCCCCAGGATTGCCCCCGCGAGCACACCCAGCCAGACAATGATGACCAGCAAAGGATGCCGGGCGCTGTACCGTCCGATGCCGTACAGCACGGTGCCCGGTGGCTGGCTCACGAAGGCTCCTTCTGCGGCCTGTAACGACACCACCGAGCAGCCTGAACCGTAAAGGTTCAGGCTGCTCCCTCTTTCTATTCCTTCAGGCGCAGCTAACACCTGTCAAGGTTATGCTTCCGCGGAGAGCGCTCAGCGGGACACGTCGAGGTCGGCCGGGCCCGCCATGGTATGCGCAGGGACCGTGTCCCGCCTGCGGATCATCGCCAGCAGCGCATGCTCCTCGGCGATATAGGATCGCAGCCGAGCGCGCCGGGGTGCGGGTGGGCCTGCGAACGCCCTGCTGCCACCATCCGCAGGTCCGGACTGATGAGCAACCATGGAGCAAACATGGGCCGGATATAGTCTTCACTAGGGCATCCCGATAGGATAAAACCCCAGGTCAGAATGGGTGCGCCGCCAGGGACTCGAACCCCGAACCCGCAGATTAAGAGTCTGCTGCTCTGCCAGTTGAGCTAGCGGCGCGTGAAGAACGCTGTGATCCTAGCAGCAATGGGCGGAGCGTTGCGAATCGCGGACCACGGCCCGCGAGCGCCTGTGCCCAGCGTTAGGTGAGAGGGCCATGTGACCTTCACAAGAAATCTATGAAACGAGCAATATTCCGAACGGACAGTGGTAGCTCTGTCACGGATAGGTCCGCGCTACCGCTGGGCGTGACTACTATGTGTGGCTGAACCAGGTACGGAATCCAACCGTGAAGATGAGTATGCAAAGGCGAGGTTTGTGCGGGTGACGCATCCATGACCGACAGTAATGTCGCGCCGTCGGCATCTATCCCAGAACCGGCCCCAGCCTCACCGGCGCCACCCTCACCGGCGCCAGCCTCGCAGCTCACGCGACCGCCCGCCGCGGCCGGGACGCCAAGCCGGCTGGCCTGGCTTGACCTGCTGCGCGGGATCGCCGCGCTGTTCGTGGTCTTCGACCACCTGAGCTACTACCTGCTGCAGCACGTGCGGGCCGAGGTGTACAACTGGTTCGACGCGGGCAACTACGGCGTTTTCGTCTTCTTCATCATCAGCGGGTACATCGTGCCGGCGTCGCTGGAACGCAAGGGCAGCGTGCGCACGTTCTGGATCAGCCGCCTGTTCCGGCTGTACCCCCTGTACCTGCTCGCCGTGGGAATCGCGGTGACGCTGTACCTGGTGCACTTCGGGTCGCTGCGCGGCGAGGGCTCTGACCCGGAAGCATCGGTTCTGTCCCAGCTGCTGATGATGTCCAACGTGCTCGGCGGGGAGAACCTGCCGAACGTGGTCTGGTCGCTGTCCTACGAGATGATCTTCTACCTGCTGATCACCGCCTTGTTCATCGCCCGGGTGAATAAGCGCAGCAGCTGGTACGCGCTCGGCTTCGCTGTCGCCGCGGTGGCGATCGGTGGCCTGCTGCCGCAGGCCTACTTCACCCACAATCTGGCCACCCCGCGCCTGATCGCGCTGGTGGCGGACTTGGCCGTGCTGGCCGGACTGGCGTTCGCGGTCGTGCTGCGCGGCATGTCGCGCCTGCTCGGCGCGGCCATGGCCGCGGTGGTCGCGGTCACGCTGCTCGCCTTCAACGGCGGCTGGATCTGGCCGTGGGAAGCCCTGTCGATCCTGGCCCTCATGTTCACCGGGACGATGTTCTACCGGGCCGAACAGGGCCAGTATCCGTGGCCCCGGGCCATTGCGATCGGGGTGGGCGTGTTCGCCCTGACCATCACCGCCGGCCTGTGGCACAGCCACGCCTGGGACATGAGCGCGCACGCCGAACTTCTCTGGGAGCGTCGCTGGGTGTCCGCGTTCGCCCTGGCCGGCCTGACCTTCGGGGCAGGCCTGGGGCTCCGGCACGTGCGCTGGCCGCGGGCGCTGACCTGGCTGGGACTGATCAGCTACTCGGTCTACCTGCTGCATCCGCTGATCATCGAGTCATATCACCACTTCAGGTGGAGCCGTCAGTACCATCCG
>Ga0302181_10000334_pt1 | contig 40962 bp, 45 predicted proteins | sample I_Palsa_E3_3_FD_198786 | JGI IMG/M metagenome (GOLD analysis project Ga0302181, IMG submission 198786) | Peat permafrost microbial communities from Stordalen Mire near Abisko, Sweden - I_Palsa_E3_3 | ecosystem: Environmental > Terrestrial > Soil > Palsa > Peat permafrost | place: Sweden...
CCAGCTCGTCCGCGTAAGCCTGGCCGATCCCCTCCAGGAACTGCAGCGCGGCCCCGGCCTCGGCTTCGTCGATCTTGGACAGCGCGAAGCCGACGTGGATGAGGACCCACTCCCCGGGGACGGGCGGGTCGTCAGCGAGCAGGCCGATGTTGATCACCCGTCGGACGCCGCTCACGTCGACCCGGGCCAGGTCCGGCTGGTCCGGGAGAAGCTCGATCACCTCACCCGGTATGCCAAGGCACATGGGACCATCCCCTCATTCGCGTCATCAATCACGGCTCCCGGCCGGCGGCGGGTCCGGGTGAGCGCCCGGCCCCGTATCCGCCGACGGCGGAACGCTTGGTGCGGCCGGCGCGGCCTGCGCGGCCGCTGTGGCCTGCGGGAGAGCTGCGCTGACCTCGGTCACCAGCTCGGTGACCACGCGGACCGCCGCATCGACGGCCGCGGCGACGGGCTCGCTGAGGCCCATTTCAAGCTCGAGGCTGGCGGGCTGGCAGCCGACCACCAGGATGCGGCCCGCCTGCGCACCGAGCATGTCCAGCACCCCGAACACGACGTCGGGCTGCATGCCGTGCGCGTTGAACATCTGGCTGCTCTGCAGCGGGCTGCCGCCGGCCGTGCCGAGCTCGGGCCGGTCCTCCGGCCGCACCTCCAGCACGGTCAGCGTGCCTGGCGGGCCGCCGCGGGGCGCAGCGTCGATCAGGATGGCGGTCTCGTACCCGTTGGCCAGGTCGTAGGCCAGGTGCATGCCGCTCGTCCCGTAGTCGGCGACCCGGACCCCGTCCGGCAGCTCGGTGCCCGCCAGGCGGCGGGCGACCTCGACGCCGAAGCCGTCGTCGCCGAGGAAGATGTTGCCGACCCCGGCGACCAGCACGCGCCCGGTCAGCGGACCAGTCAGGGCCTCCGTCATGAGGCCGCCCCCGGGCGGGTGAGCTCGGCGATGGTCAGCTCCCACAGCACGTGGTAGATCGTGGTCTGCGCCTCCTGGATCCGGTGCACGGACGAGGACGGCGCGACGAACAGATAATCGATGACGTCCAGCTCGGCCATCTTGCCGCCCTCGTAGCCGGCCAGCCCGATGGTCAGCATCCCGCGCCGGCCGGCCTCGTCGAAGGCCCGCACCAGGTTGTCCGAGTTGCCGCTGGTGGACAGGCCGACCGCGATGTCGTTCTTACCGCCGAAGGCGGCCAGCTGACGGGCGAAGACGACGTCCACGCCGATGTCGTTGCACAGCGCGGTGACCACTGACGTGTCGTTGGCCAGGCCGAACGCCGGCAACGGCGGGACGCCCGGACCGGGGTCGAGGAACATGGTCGCGAGCTGCTGGGCGTCGGTGGCGCTGCCCCCGTTGCCGAAGGCGAACAGTCGCCCGCCGGCCGCGAAGCGGGCCGCGGCGTCGGCCGCGCACCGGGCCAGCCGCGCCCCGTCGCGGGCCCCGACGGTCTGCCGGAGTGCGGTGATCTCGGCGATCTTGGCCACGCTGGACGCACGGACCTGCTCCAGGACGGCCATGATGTCGGTCGTGCCCGCGTACAGGAACGGGTAGAGCGATTCCACCCCGCCCGCCCCAGTCGTATCATCCTGCCGTCCCACCGGGTCATCTCCCCACGACGGCGATGGCTTCCTTGGCGTGCACGAGAATTGTGTCACCCACCTGAGCCTGCACCAGGGCGACGCTGACTTCCTCCTCGCCTTGCCCAGTATTGACCACGGCGAGGCCATCGGCCAGCAGGCGGACGATCGTGACCTCGACGGCCGTGTCGGAGCAGGTGATGCAGATATCGCCGTAGCACTCGGGCACGGCCGCGGCGGCCGCGGCGGCCGCGGCGGCCGCGGCGCCCCGCCCGGGGGCGGCGGGCCCGGAAGCGGAAGGCCCGGGGGCTGCGGGCCCGGAAGCGGAAGGCCCGGAGGCAGCAGCGGGCCCGGAAGCGGAAGGCCCGGGGGTGGCGGGCCCGGGAGCGGAAGGCCCGGGGCCGGGTGCGGTCACGCGACCACCTCCGGCCCGAGTACACCCGGCTGCTCGAAGAACACGTGCACCAGCTCCCACAGCAGGTGGTACATGGTCACGTGGAGCTCCTTGACGACCCGCGGGTCGGCGGACGGCGCGGTCAGGAGGTGATCGACGGCCGGATGGCCAGCGAGCCCGTCCGTGCCGCCCACCAGCGCGATCGTCAGCAGCCCGCGGTCCCGGGCGGCGGCCAGCCCGGCCAGCACGCTGGCGTCCTGGCCATCGGCGGAGATGCCGATCGCGATGTCCTCGGGCTCGGCCAGGTAGCGGATCTGGTGCGCGAAGATCTCCGCCACGCCGTCCCGGGCCGCGACCCCGGTCACCGTGGCCACGTCCGCGGTCAGCGAGATCGCAGGCAGCGCCCGCTTGCCGACGATGACCGGGTGCACGAACTCGACCGCCACGTGCTGGGCGTCGGCGCTGGCTCCGCCGGTGCCGAAGACCACCAGCTTGCCGCCCTGGTGGAAGCGGACGGCCATGGCGTGGCAGGCGTCGGCCACCGCAGTGGCCTGATCGGCCAGGCTCTCAGTGGGAGCGGTGCGCCGGCCGAACAGCTGGGCGGGGTCCAGCGCGTGGCCTGCCGGGCCGGACAGGTCAGCCGGGCTGTCAGCGGCAGGCGGGCGGGCTGGCCCGGCGGGACTGGTCATGACTGGCCTCCCGGCTCACCAGGCACGTCGATCTCGACGTCGATGGCGTCGCGCAGTTTCAGCGTGCCGAACATGCCCGAGTACGGCTTGATCCCGAACTGGGACTGCACCACCGACGTGCTGGCCCGGTACCTGCCGTCCGGGGTCCTGCTGACCTGCAGGCGGAGCGGGCGGGTCTGGCCGTGCAGAGTCAAGGTGCCGGCGACCATCCCGCCACCGCGGCCGTCCGGCTCGAACTGCGTCGCGCTGAACGTCGCGTCGGGAAACCGGTCGGTCTGGAGCTGCTTGCGGGCCGTCGAGGCGATCTGATCCCGGTCCCGGTCGTTCAGCGGCTTGACGCCGCCGGTTCCCTCGCGAATCTGAAGGGAGCCCAGCTCGAGCCGCGCCTCGAGCCGGGTGGGGGCGCCGTCCGGACCGTCCAGGTCGGCCCACCAGTGGGTGACCTCGATGGTCAGGTCGTGCCCGGCCTGGGCCGCGAGGCCGGTGCGGTATGTACGCAGCGTGAGCCGACCACCGTCCGGACCGAATCGGTGGCGCCCTCCATTAGCCGCCATGCAAGCACCGTAGGACACAAGTGAGGCAGCGTCCAGTCGCGTATTAGGACACTTCTGACTGGATGTTGACACGGCGGAATAATGGCCAGAACCGGAAAAATTCCCCCCGGTATGGCGGAAATTGACGTGCAAACGGACAATACGTGCCGGATCGCCGTCACGTTACTGGAGCGGAATCTCGCCGAATACTTCCTGGATACGCCTCAGGTCGCGGAGCCGCGGCTCGGTGGCGCCGCCGACCCAGCGGCTTACCGTCTTGACTGATACGCCGAGCAGCCGGGCGGCCGCCTCCTGGGTCAGCCCCTCACGGCGCAGCGCGACCGACATCCAGTCGGCGAAGTTCGCAGGCTGGCCGTCCTCGCCGAGCCGCACGAACGATGCGCCAGGCGCGGATATCTGTCCCCCTTGGCCGCCGGCGGCGGGCGCGGGTGCCGCGCTCTCGCCGGGCGGCTGGAGCTCGGAGTGCGGCTGGAGCTCGGAGTGCAGCACGTCCACCTCGACGTGCTCGGGGAAGATACGGAAGGCTACCTGGATGGACCCGGAGGGACCCGCCGCATCAAGCAGGGCACGGAAGACCGTCTCGCCGACCTGGCGATTACCATCCTCGGTCAGGGGGGACTCAGCCAGGCACCGGCGCACGAAATCACGGATGTCCGGGATCGACGAGGGACGCGCCGGAAAGACCTGGAAGAGCACGACGACAGGCATGACCTCGATCGGTTCCCCACCGGAACCGTAAACGGGCTGGGCCACCGGATCGCTCCTCAAAGCCGTACGCAGCGCGCCATGGCGCATGTGTGGGCTGAAGCAAGGCTATTCGATTCTGGCCATCACAGAAAGCGGAACGGTGGCGGTGCACGCACAACCGCCTCCGCCGCGTGAGCGGCACGGGAGGCAGAATTGGCCGCTCAGAGCGGGCGGCAGGACATAACTGTCCCATGGCGCGATACGAAAGTCTTGTGGCGTACGTTACACCGGGTTTAACATTGCGATGTCTGCGCACAGCGACGGTGCCTGCGCACCACGGAGGCGGGAAACGCCATGATCATCCGCTCGGGGGTGTCCGCGAGGCCGGGGGTACGAGGCCGGGGGTACGTGGTGCCGCTGACCTGGGCCCGGCCGCCCGCCGGGCCCGGCACGGGTTAACCGCGGCGCATCGAATGTGTGGCGGCCAGATGAACGGCCGGCCCGCAGCGCGGGCCGGGGGAGCGGGCGCGTCGGCGACCCGGCGGCCAGCTATTCACTAGCGAGGAGGTGGCCTCGGCATGGCCACAGACACACAAGCTAACGGCGCCCAGGCGGAGGCCACCGAACCGGTGCTGCACATCCTCTGGATGAACGCCGGGCTCAGCTGTGACGGCGACTCGGTCGCGCTGACCGCCGCCACCCAGCCCAGCATCGAGGAAATCGTGCTCGGTGCGTTGCCGGGGCTGCCGCAGGTCGCGGTGCACTGGCCGCTGATCGACTTCGAGTGCGGTCCCGAGCAGGGCGCCGACAACTTCATCGAGTGGTGGCACAAGGCCGACCGCGGTGAACTTGACCCCTTCGTACTGGTCGTCGAGGGCTCGATCCCGAACGAGGCGATCAAGGAGGAAGGCTACTGGTGCGGCTTTGGCAACAACCCGGAGACCGGTCAGCCGATGACCACCAGCGAGTGGCTGGACCGGCTGGCGCCCAAGGCCACCGGGATCCTCGCGGTCGGGACCTGCGCGACCTATGGCGGCATCCACGCGATGGCCGGCAACCCGACCGGCGCGATGGGCGTGCCGGACTACCTGGGCTGGGACTGGCGGTCCAAGGCCGGGCTGCCGATCGTCTGCGTGCCGGGCTGCCCGATCCACCCGGACAACCTGTCCGAGACGATCCTGTACCTGCTCTACCAGGTGGCCGGGCAGGCGCCGATGATCCCACTGGACGAGGCGCTCCGCCCGGCGTGGCTGTTCGGCGCCACCGTGCACGAGGGCTGCGACCGGGCCGGGTACTACGAGCAGGGCGACTTCGCGGCCGAGTATGGATCGGCTAAATGCCTGGTCAAGCTGGGCTGCTGGGGCCCGGTGGTGAAGTGCAACGTGCCCAAGCGCGGCTGGATCAACGGTGTGGGGGGCTGCCCGAATGTCGGCGGCATCTGCATCGCCTGCACGATGCCGGGCTTCCCGGACAAGTTCATGCCGTTCATGGACGAGCCACCTGGATCAAAGGTCTCCACCACCGCGAGCAGCATGTACGGCACGGTCATCCGCACCCTGCGCGGCTTCACCGCCAAGACCGCGGACGAAGAGCCCAAGTGGCGCAAGAAGAGCTCGGAGCTGCTGACCGGATACAAGCAGACCTGGTGAGCACCACGCGGACCACGCGGACCACGCGGACACTGCCCGGTCGGGGACCGGCCACAGGGTCGACCGCCCAGTCCTGCGTTGGGCCGACCATTGGGCCGCTCACTGGGCCCGCTTTGAGGGGAAGGGACCAGCGATGACAACGGCACAGGACTCCGACATCCGGGAGATGTCGTGGGACCCGATCACCAGGATCGTCGGCAGCCTGGGTATTTACACTAAGGTCGACTTCAAGCAGAAGCGGGTCGTCGAGTGCTTCAGCACCTCGTCGATCTTCCGCGGCTACAGCATCTTCATGAAGGGCAAGGACCCGCGCGACGCGCACTTCATCACCAGCCGCATCTGCGGGATCTGCGGTGACAACCACGCCACGTGCTCGGTCTACAACCAGAACATGGCCTACGGGGTACGGCCGCCGCACCTGGGCGAGTGGATCATCAACCTGGGCGAGTCCGCCGAGTACATGTTCGACCACAACATCTTCCAGGAGAACCTGGTCGGGGTGGACTTCTGCGCCAAGATGGTCGGCGAGACCAACCCCGGGGTGCTGGAGCAGGCCAACCACACCGAGGCGCCGCACGCCGCGGACCACGGGTACCGGACCATCGGCGACATCATGCGGTCGCTCAACCCGCTCGAAGGCGAGTTCTACCGCGAGGCGCTGCAGGTCAGCCGGTCCACGCGGGAGATGTTCTGCCTGATGGAGGGGCGCCACGTGCACCCGTCCACGCTGTACCCGGGCGGTGTGGGGACCACGGCGACGGTGCAGCTGTTCACCGACTATCTGACCCGGCTGATGCGCTACGTCGAGTTCATGAAGCGGGTCGTGCCCATGCACGACGATCTGTTCGACTTCTTCTACGAGGCGCTGCCAGGCTATGAGGAGGTCGGCCGCCGCCGCGCCGACCTGGTGTGCTGGGGCAGCCTGAACAACCCCGAGTTCTGCGACTTCAAGTACGAGAACATGACCAACTGGGGCCGGAAGATGTTCGTCAGCCCCGGTGTCATCCGCGACGGCCAGCTGCTGACCAACGACCTGGTCGAGATCAACCTCGGGATCCGCATCCTGCTCGGCAGCTCCTACTACGAGGACTGGGCGGGCCAGGAAATGTTCGTCACCCGGGACCCGCTCGGCAACCCGGTGGACCAGCGGCACCCGTGGAACCAGCACACGATCCCCCGGCCGCAGAAGCGCGACTTCGACAACAAGTACAGCTGGGTCATGTCGCCCCGCTGGTACGACGGCACGAACTACCTGGCCGCCGACACCGGCGGCGGGCCGATCGCGCGGCTGTGGGCCACCGCCCAGGGCAACCTGGTCGACTTCGGCTATGTCAAGGCCACCGGCAACAGCGTGCTGATCAACCTGCCGCGGACCGCGACCAAGCCCGAGGTGACCTTCGAATGGAAGGTGCCGACCGACAAGACCGGGGCGCCGCTGTCCAACGCGATCGAGCGCGACCGGGCCCGGACCTACTTCCAGGCCTACTCCGCGGCCTGCGCGGTGTACTTCGTGGAGAAGGCGCTGGCCGAGATCCGGGCCGGCCGGACCAAGACATGGGAGCCGTTCAGCGTGCCCGACGAGGCGAACAGCTGCGGGTTCACCGAGGCGGTCCGCGGTGTCCTGTCGCACCACATGGTGATCCGGGGCGGGAAGATCGCCAACTATCACCCCTACCCGCCGACCCCGTGGAACGCGAGCGTGCGGGACAGCTACGGGACGCCCGGGCCGTACGAGGACGCGGTGCAGAACACGCCGATCTTCGAGGAGAACACCCCGGAGAACTTCAAGGGCATCGACATCATGCGGGCGGTGCGCAGCTTCGACCCGTGCCTGCCCTGCGGCGTGCACATGTACCTGGGCGGCGGCAACACGGTAGAGAAGGTGCACTCCCCGGCGGGGATCACCCTCTCCACCTGATTGAGGACAGAATGTGGCCATGTCCCTGGCGGCGGTACCGCCGCCAGGGACATGATGCCGTTATGCAGGAGACACGGAGGGGAACCGGATGACCCGCGTGCAACAGGTCGGCGACCAGATCGAGGAACTGCTGGCCGGGCTGACCGCGTCCGGCCAGGGCACCGCGGCCGAGGAACTGGTCCGGCTGCTGGTCGGCCTCTACGGAGACGGCCTGGCCCGCATCGCCGGCACGCTGTCCGACGAGGGCGCCGCCGGCGCCGCGATGCTCGGCCGGCTGGCCGAAGATCCGCTGGTGGAAAGCCTGTTCCTGCTGCACGGGCTGCACCCGCTCGACGTCGACACGCGGATTCAGCGGGCGCTGGACCGGGTCCGGCCCTACCTGGGCTCGCACGCCGGTGGCGTCCAGTACGTCGGGGTCACCGACGGGGTCGCCCTGCTCAGGCTGGAGGGCAACTGCGACGGCTGCCCGTCCTCCACCGTCACCGTGAAGCTGGCCATCGAGGGCGCGGTGCAGGACGCGGCGCCGGAAGTGTCCGAGATCGTGGTGGAGGGGGTGACGGAACCGCCCGCACCGCCGGGACCGGTGCTGCTGCAGATCGGGTCCCGCCCCGAGGCAGATGCGGCGCCCGGGGCCCAGGACGGACACGGAAGCTGGGTCACGCTGCCCCCGATGGGGCCGCCGAGCGCGCGGCCCGTCAGCACAACCGCCGGGGACATGGCGATCCTCCTCTGCTCGGTCCGCGGGACGCTGTACGCCTACCGCGAGGCGTGCGCGGCCTGCGGCGCCGGCCTGGGCTCCGGGCAGCTGGCCCGGGAGGTGCTGACTTGCGCGTGCGGCGCGACCTATGACGTGAGCCGGGCCGGGCGCGGGCTGAGTGACCCGGCGCTGCACCTGGAGCCGCTGCCCCTCGTCACCGACAGCCAGGGGGTGCGCGTCGCGGTCCCGGCGGCGGTCCGGTCATGACCCGCGGCTCGTCGGGCCTGGGCCGGTTCGTACCGGGCGCGGAGCCCGCGGCCCCGGCCCCGCCGTCAGCGGCCCAGCCACCAGCGGCCCCGGAACGAGCCACCGCGACTCCGTTCCCGGCCACGGCGCCGGTCTCCGCCTCCGACCTCCCTCCGTTGCCCGAGTCCCTGGCCGCGGCGGTCAGGGGCGCCCGGCCGGCCGAGGGCCAGGCCCCGCCGCCAGCCGAGAAGTGCGAGATGTGCGCGGCCGAGATCCCCGCCGAGCATGGACACGTCGCGGACCTGGAGAACTCATCGCTGCTGTGTGCCTGCCGCGCCTGTTACCTGCTCTTCACCCAGGCCCAGGCGGGCCGGAACCGGTACCGCGCGGTGCCCGACCGGTACCTGGAGGACCCGGACCACCCGCTGTCGGGCCGCGAGTGGGAGGAACTGGAGATCCCGGTCGGCCTGGCCTTCTTCCTGCGCAGCTCGCAGCGGGAAGAGGTCGGGGCGTTCTACCCGAGCCCGGCGGGCGCGACCGAATGCCGGCTCGACCTCGCGGCCTGGGCGCGGCTGACGGCGGAGCATCCGCTGCTGGGGGCCATGGAGGACGACGTCGAGGCCGCGTTGATCTCCAAGACCGACGACGGCATCGAGCACTTCCTGGTGCCAATCGACGCGTGCTACGAGCTGGCCGGCCGGATGCGGCTGTACTGGCGCGGCTTCGACGGTGGTGAGGAGGCGCGGCAGAGCATCGCGGAATTCATGGGCGCGGTCCGGTCCCGGGCACGGCGACTGCGCGAGGAGCGCTGAGATGGCGGACCTGACCTTCGACTGTATCGGCGCGCAGGCGGACCGCTACGCGGTGATGCCGACGATCACGCTCACGCTACGGATCAGTGAGACCAGTGGGCAGCGGATCGACACGATCGCGCTGCGCACCCAGATCCGGATCGAGCCGTCGCGGCGCCGCTACACGCCCACCGAGGAAGAGCGGCTGCACGACGTTTTCGGCGACACGGCCCGCTGGGCCGACACGCTGAAGCCGATGCAGTTCACCAACGTCTCGACGATGGTGACCAGCTTCACCGGGAGCACCGAGGTGCAGATCCCCATCAACTTCAGCTACGACCTGGAGGTTGGCTACGGCCGCTACTTCGCCAGCCTGGAGTCCGGGGAGATCCCGCTGCTGCTGCTCTTCAGCGGAAGCATCTTCTCGGTCATCGACGGCAGGTTCCAGGTGCAGCAGGTGCCGTGGCACAAGGAAGCGACCTACCGGCTCCCGGTCAGCGTCTGGCGGGAGGCGGTCGACGCACACTTCCCGAACAGCGCGTGGCTCACGCTGAACCGGCAGACATTCGACGACCTGCAGCGCTTCAAGACCCAGCGGGCCCTCCCGACGTGGGACGCGACGGTACTGGCCCTGCTCGCCGAGGCGGCGGGCGCCCAGCCGGGCGCACCGGGCGCACCGGAGCGGCGGCCATGAGCCTGTCGGCGGCGCACGTGACGCAGGCCCGTCAGGTGGCCGACGCGATCTTGTACGAGGGGTACCTGCTGTACCCGTACCGGCAGTCGTCACGGAAGAACCAGGCCCGGTTTCAGTTCGGCGTGCTGATGCCGCCCGCGTACGCGGCCGTCGACGACCAGGAGCTGCCGGAGTCCCAGACCGAACTGCTGGCCGAGTGTGCGGACGACGCGCAGGTGGAGATCCTGCTGCGGTTCCTGCACGTCCAGCAGCGGCTGGTGCAGGAGCCGGCCGGGCCGCAGTGGCGGGACGTGGCCTCGCTGACGGTGAACGGCACCGAATTCACCGAGTTCACCGAGGCCGCCGAGCGTGAGCACCGGGTGGAGCTTTCCGTCGGAAGCCTGTACGGAGCGGGCGCTGAGCTGCCGTTCCACATTGATGGCGGCGAGAGCACCGATGACCTGCCCGGGGCGGACGCCACCGTGGCCGGTCGGCTGGTGCACCGCTGGGACGCGCTGGACGGCGTGCTGCGCGTCCAGGGCGAGCGGGTCGCCGGACCGTATCAGGCCCTGCGGCTGCGGCTGCGGGTGGAGAACGCGACACAGCCCGAGTTGACGCTGCGCACGCGGAAGGACGGGCTGCGCTTCGCCCTGATCGCGGCGCACACCGTGATCGGGCTGGCCGACGGCACGTTCATCTCGATGACCGACCACCCGGAGTGGGCGGCCGCCGAGGTCGCCGCCTGCACCAACACGGGCACCTGGCCGGTGCTGGCCGGCCCGGACGAGTGCCGCAACCTCGTTCTGTCCTCGCCGATCATCTTGTACGACCACCCGCAGATCGCACCGGAGAGCGCGGGCGACCTGTTCGACGCGACGGAGATCGACGAGATCCTCACGCTGCGGACCATGGCGCTGACGGACGAGGAGAAGCGCGAGGCCCGGGCGACCGACCCGCGCGCCGCCGACCTGATCGACCGGCTGGACGGGCTGCCGCCAGAAATGATGGAGCGGCTGCACGGGGCCATCCGGTACCTGGAGCCGGGCGCGGGACCGGTGGTGGCGTCCCTAGGCCAGCCGAGCCCAGGGCCGGATGCGGCGGAGCCACCGGGCACCCGGGCGGGACCGGCCGGGCCGAGGCTGACGGAAGCGGGCCCGTTCCCCGGGGCCGCGGCGGCGGACGACATCCCGGTGTTCCATACCCCGACCGCGCCCTGGTGGGACCCTGGGGCCGACACGTCGGTCTCACCGCAAACCGATCACGTCATGATCGGCGAAGTCCGGGTCGCGCAGGGGGCCGTGGTGCGGATGCAGCCCGGCGCGCGGCGCGCCGACGCCCAGGATCTCTTCCTGATCGGCCGGGAGGCCGTGGTCGAAGCCGTGCTGCACGACGTGGACGGGCAGGTGCACGTGGCGGTGCTCCCACTCAGCGATCCCACCATGGCCGAGCTGCAGCGCGCCCAGGGACGGTTCCTGTACTTCGCCCCGGACGAACTGGAGCCCGTTCGGGCGGCCGAGGGCTGACCCTGGTCCATTCATGATCGGCGTCGGTTTTCCGCAGTATGTGCGGAAAACCGACGCCGATCAGGGCACCGTGCGGGCGGGGGGACTCGAACCCCCACGGTGTCGCCACCAACAGGACCTAAACCTGTCGCGTATGCCTATTTCGCCACGCCCGCCCGTCCCGCCTGGGACGTGTCCCTACCCCGTGGCCAGCTCCTTCAGCAGCCGGTCGACGTGGCCGGTGGCCTTGACGCCGTAGTACGCCTGGGCCACCTTGCCGTCGGGGTCGATCACGAACGTAGACCGGATGACGCCAACGCTCTTCCGGCCGTACATCATCTTCTCGCCGTAGGCGCCGTAGGCCTGCTCCACCGCGTGGTCGGAGTCGGACAGCAGCGGGAAGGTCAGGCTCTCCTTCTCCCGGAACTTGGCCAGCTTCTCCGGCTTGTCCGGCGAGATCCCCAGTACGGCGGTGTCCGAGCTGGACAGGTCAGCCAAGTGGTCGCGGAAGTCGCAGGCCTCTTTGGTGCAGCCCGGGGTCATGGCCGCCGGGTAGAAGTAGACGATCACTCGCTGGCCACGGTAGGACGACAGGCTCACCGGATTGCCGTCCGCATCCGGCAAGGTAAAGTCCGGCGCTGCGTCGCCATGCGCCAGGCGCTGGTCCGTCACTGGGCTCCTCCGGGTATGGTCGGCGTGCTGTTCCCACGGTATCGCTCCGAGCCGTCCGGCACGCCGCGCTCCGCCACGGACGTCTGGGCCAGACGGGGGCTTTCGAGCGCAATTGTTTGCTAAGGGTCCCGTGGGTATGGGGCAGCCGGACGTAACACGTAGCGGGAGGTTACGGTGTCTACTCGATTTACCCGGGCCCAATGGGGGGCCATCGCCATAACAGCAGCCGCGCTCGCGCTCGCCGGCTGCTCATCATCGTCCAGCACGCCAGCGGCCAAGGCATCCGGAAGTCCCAAGGCGTCGCCGTCCGCCGCGTCACTCACCGCTACCCAGGCCATCACCCTCGCGGGGCAGAACGCGGGCAAGGTGACCTCGTTCGCGGCCACGGTCAACGTGCAGACCACGGGGGAGGCCACCACCACAATCTCCGGCACCCTGCAGCAGCGGACCGAGCCGAGCCCGCTGGTCGTGGCCAACTTCGGCAGCGTCACCTCGCAGGGGCAGTCGCTGCCAGGCGGCATCGAGGAGATCATCAACAGCAGCGTCATCTACCTGAAGCTGGCCCAGGTCGCCAAGGAGACCGGCAAGGCGTGGGTCGAGATCCCAGCCTCGGAACTGTCCGAAATATCCGGGGGGAACCTCGGCCAGCTGCTGCAGAACAACAACAGCGACCCGCTGGTCCAGACGCAGATGCTGGCCAGCTCGACGAACGTGAAGAAGGTCGGCACCACCACCTTGAACGGCGTTCCGGTCACCGAGTACGCCGGGACCTATCCGATCTCCGCGGGCCTGGCCAGGCTGCCAGCCAGCGAGCGCACCAAGGTGTCCCAGCAGTTGCAGACGCTCGGCCTGACGACGGACCACTTCACGATCTGGCTCGCCAGCAAGCAGCAGGTCCGTAAGGTCGTAACCTCGGCTCAGGGCAGCAAGGTGCACCAGACGTCCACCATCCAGGTGACGTCCATCAACGGCCCGGTCAGCGCGGCGATCCCGCCCGCCTCGCAGACCGCGACCGTGCCAGCCAGCGAACTGGGCGGCAGCGGCGCCAACGGCAGCCCCGCCGCCAGCTGACCTCGCAACCCCGAGTATCCCCTGAGGGCGGTCCCGCGACACCGGGCCCGCCCCTCAGTCGTCGCCATGGGCTGCGGTCGCGGGAGCCTGTACCAGCGATGGCGCCATCACCCCGGTAAGAGCCCCAGTGATGGCGCCATCACACCGGTAAGAGCCCCAGTGATGGCGCCATCACACCGGTAAGGGCCCAGACCGGGCCGCAGGCCTCGGTGAGCGGCCGATGCTACGGTCCGCACCTCAGCGGGCACCGGGGGGTCCAGGGGGGTCGCCCCCCCGGACGGAGTCTGCGTCGCCCATCCGGGCCAACACGGTTAGGGGGCTGTCCCGCAAACCGATGGGTGAAGACCACGCTAGCGCCCGGCTTCAGGGCGGGGCCGGGGACGGCGTGCCGCTGATCGTGCTCGCCGGCGAGGGGGACGGCTCCGGGCCGGTGCCGGGTCCGCAGACGAAGGTCGCGTACGGGACCGGGCGGCGGTCCGGGGGCTGGGGCTGCCTGGTGCAGTGCGACTCGAGCCACCGCACCCGCAGGTCCGGGCCCGGCGGTGACACCGGCAGCACGAATCCCCGCACGTAGCCGCGGCTGATGTCGGCCTGCAACGTGGCCAGCGTCGGAGCCGGCACGTTGCCGAGGTAGCCGCCGATCGGCAGCACCTCCCTGCCGCTGTACAGGATGTCGTTCTCCGCGAGCCCGGACGTATCGGTGCCGAACAGGGCGTCACCGGGTGGCGTCTGGAGTTCTAGCCGCTGGACGGCCCTGGTCAGGGCGGGCGCGACGGCGGCCAGCGCCTGGTTATTATGCGCGGTCTTCGACGACTCGAACGGGGTGTCAAACGGGCCCAGCCCGCGAATGACGCAGCTCACGGACGCCGCCGCGGGCAGCAGGAGCACCGCGGCACCGGCGAACGCGACCGCGGTCAGGTGACCGCCCTTGCCTGACGCGGGCAGCAGCAGCTGGGCGGCGGCGGCCGCCGCCATGACCAGCGCCACCACGGTGAGCACGACCGGGCCGGATGCCGTCCCGGACATCAGGTAGGCGCCGTAGCCGACGCAGCCGAGCACGGTCGCGGCGACGATCAGCCGCACCCTGGCCGGCCAAGGGCCAGGTCCGCATCCGGCGATGCCGGTGCCGCACAGCGCGGCCACCGCGGGGACGAGCGCCGCGACGTAGTACGAGTTCAGGTAGGTGCCGACGCTGAAGAAGACGGCGAGGACCAGCCACCAGCCGCCCCACAGCACGACGGCGGCGCGCAGCGGGTCGCGCCTGCCCTGGCGGCGCCGGGAGATGAGCACCCCCAGCGCGCCGGCGACGGCCGCCGGCAGCAGCCAGCCGCTGTCGGCCGCGAACGGGCCGGCCAGCAGACGATGCCAGCTCGCCTTGATGCCTATCGTCTCGGCGGTCAGCAACTGCCCGCTCTCTTTGGCCGCGACCACAAGCGGTGAAGGTGGCCCGGCGATTTTCGGCCAGTTCCCAGTGAGCCGGCCCAGGCCGTTGTAGTCGAAGACCTGCGTGTACACCGAGTCGTTCGGGCTGCCGTCGACGTAGGGCCGATCCTGGGACGGGACGAGCGAGACGGCCGTCATCCAGGAGAGGGACACCACGGCGGTGACCAGCCCGGCCAGCGCGACGTGCGCGCACCGGGTGCGCAGCCGCGCCGCGGGCGCGGCGAGCAGGTAGGCGGCGGACAGCGCGGGCAGGACCAGCCAGGCCTGGATCATCTTCGCCTGGAACGCCAGGCCGACCCAGACGCCGGCGAACAGCAGCTGCCGCAGCGACCCGGTGAGCAGCGCGGCGGACGTGGCGTCGGCGGCGAGCACGAGCAGCAGGATCAGCAGCGAGTCCGACACGTTGCCGCGGCTCAGCAGCACGGTGATGGGCGTGACGGCGAGCACGGCCGCGGCGGTCAGGCCGGCCGCAGGCCCGGCCAGCCTACGGACCGCCCGGTACAGCACCACGATGGTGAGCACGCCCTCGACCACTTGCGGCAGGACCAGGGCCCAGATGTGAAAGCCGAAGACCCGCAGCGAGAGAGCCTGCGCCCACAGCGCGCCGGGCAGCTTGTCGACAGTGACGGTCCCGGCTGGATCGAACGCCCCGAAGATGAAATCGTGCCAGCTTTCCGACATGCTGCGGGCCGCCGCGCCGTAGAACGGCTCGACACTGGCACCGGCCATTCCCCAGCCGTACGCGACCGCCGCGACGGCGGCGATGGCCAGCAGCGCTGGCCGGGCCCAGGCGGGCTGATCCGCGGGCGAGCGCCACGGCGTCAGGAAGCGGCGCCAGCGAGGTGCTTCTGATGCAGGCGCTGGTGCTGACTCCGGGATAACTGCCATTCCCGACCCACCTGCCCCAGTATGGCGGGAAGCGCGTGTCGTGTCCGCCTGCCCTGAAAGCGCGCGGATGTGGCAGTCACGCGACGCTATTGCTGTCGCCGCGGGCGATGCGGACGGCCTCCAGCAGCGGGATGAACCGCGGGCAGTCGCGGTGCTGGCCGGGGGGAGGATCTGGGGTGACCGGGCGGCACCGGCGGTCGGCAGCCAGGCGAATCCTGGTGCTCAGCCCGCCGCGGGAACGGCCCAGCGCCTCCCGGCCGGGCGGGGGCGCACGAACCACAGTCCAAGATCTACGGGACACGCCCTAGCGCCGCAGCCAGGGCGCGGAAGGCGCGGCCGCGGTGGCTGATGGCGTCCTTGGCTTCGGAGGTCATCTCGGCGGTGGTCTGCGCGTACCCATCGGGCAGGAAGATCGGGTCGTAGCCGAACCCGCCGGTGCCGCGGGGCTTGTCCACCAGCTTCCCCTCCAGGCGGCCCTCGACGACCTGCTCCCGGCCGCCGGGGACGGCCAGCGCGGCCGCGCAGAAGAACTGGGCCCGCCGGTGCGGGTCAGCGATATCTGACAGCTGGGCCAGCACGAGAGCCAGGTTGGCGGCGTCGTCGCCGTGCCGGCCGGACCAGCGCGCCGAGAATATCCCCGGCATGCCGCCCAGAACGTCGACGCACAGGCCGGAGTCGTCGGCGATCGACAGTAGTCCGGTAAAGGCAGCGATGGCCCGGGCCTTGAGCAGCGCGTTCTCGGCGAACGTGAGCCCGGTCTCGGCTACGTCGGGTGCTCCGGGGAACTCGTCCAGCCCGCTCAGGCTGGCCTGGACCCCGGCCGCGGCCAGAATACGGCGCAGCTCGATGACCTTGTGGGCGTTGTGGGTGGCGAGCACGAGGGAGAGGGCGCCCGTCGTTTCCGGGCCGGTTTGGCTAGCTGGACGCGGAGCGGGCATCAAGCTGCAGCCTGGTCAGCTCACCGCAGCCGGCGACGGCGAGATCGAGCAGCCGGCCGAGCATGTCCCGGCTGAACGGCTCGCGTTCGGCGGTGCCCTGCACCTCAACGAAGTCGCCATCGCCGGTGCAGACGACATTCATGTCGGTCTCGGCCGCGGAGTCCTCTTCGTAGCACAAGTCGAGGCGCGGCTGGCCGTCGACGATGCCCACGCTGACCGCGGCGACCGAGGTGGTCAGCGGATCACCGTGGCAGCGGTGCCGGCCCTGCAGCCAGGCCACCGCGTCCGCGAGCGCCACGTAGCCGCCGGTGATCGCGGCGGTCCGGGTGCCGCCGTCCGCCTGCAGCACGTCACAGTCGATCACGATCGTGTTCTCGCCCAGCGCCTTGTAGTCGATGCAGGCGCGCAGGGCCCGGCCGACCAGCCGGGAAATCTCGTGGGTGCGCCCGCCGACGCGGCCCTTGACCGACTCACGGTCGTTGCGGGTGTTCGTGGCGCGCGGCAGCATCGCGTACTCGGCGGTCACCCAGCCGAGCCCGCTCCCCCGGCGCCACCGCGGCACGTCCTCCTGGACGCTCGCGGCGCACAGCACGCGGGTAGCGCCGAACTCCACGAGCACGGAGCCCTCGGCGTGGTCGAGCCAGCCCCGGGTCAGCTTCACCGGGCGCAGTTCGGTGTCGGAACGTCCGTCAGGTCGGGCCATGGCCGCCAGCTTAGCGGTGACCTACAGGGGCAACGGCCCGGCGGGCTCCAGGGCGAACTCCTGCCCGGACGCCGCAAGCGAGAGCTTGCCGTGGAAGGCCGAGCTCGCCTCCGCGAACGACTGCTCCTTGTCGTTCCACGGCACCAGGTGGGTCAGCACGAGGTGCGCCACGCCGGCCAGGTCCGCGTGCTCGCCCGCCTGGCGCGCGGTCAGGTGCAGGTTGCCCGGCAGGCCGGGCCGATCCAGGAACGAGGCCTCGCACAGCAGCAGGTCGGCGCGGCGGGCGAGCGTGGTGAGAGCGTCGCAGGGCCCGGTGTCGGCCGAGTAGGCCAGCACCCGGCCGCCGTGCTCGATCCGGAAGCCGAATGTCTCGACTGGATGGTTCATCCGCTCCGTGGTGACCTGGAACGGGCCGATACGGCTGCGGCCCGCGGTCAGCGTCTCGAACCGGAAGGCCTCCGTCATGCCCGGATCCGGATCGAGGCCGTAGGCCTGAGCCATCCGGCCGGCGGTGCCGGCCGGGCCGAAGACCGGGATCGGGGGCTGCGGGCCGCCGGGGGCGTACTGCCGGGCCACCCAGTAGGACGTCAAATCCAGGCAGTGGTCGGCGTGTAGGTGGCTGAGGCAGACGGCGTCCACGTCGAAGAGCCCGATGTGGCGCTGCAGCACCCCCAGGGAGCCGTTGCCCAGGTCGATAAGCAGCCGGAAGCCGTCCGCTTCGAGCAGGTAGCAGGAGGCAGGGCCCTCCGGGCCGGGGAAGGAACCAGAGCATCCGATTATTGTCAGCCGCACGAGAGACCACGATACGGCGGCGGTGGCGCAGGGAGCCGGAGGCTCGGCAATTACGCGGCCCCGCTGGACCCGGCGGCTCTGCCGGACCCGGCGGCTCTGCCGGACCCGGCGGCCCGCTGGCCCCAGCGGCGGCGCCCAGTGGGGCTCAGGCCCTGAGCTGGCCTGGGCCTCGTGGGCTCAGGCCCAGAGCTGGCCCTCGAGCCGGTCCTCGGCCTGGTCGAGGGTCCCGTCGTAGGCGCCGGTCGACAGGTACTTCCAGCCGCCGTCCGCGACGATCAGCGCGATGTCGGCCCGCTCCCCTGCCTCGGCGGCCTTGGCCCCCAGGGCCGTCGCCGCGTGCAGCGCGCAGCCGGCGGATATCCCGGCAAAGATGCCCTCGGTGTTGAGCAGCTCACGGGTCGCGGCCAGCGCGTCGGCCGAGGAGACCGAGAACCGGGTGGTCAGCACCGACTCGTCGTACAGCTCCGGTACGAAGCCCTCGTCGACGTTGCGCAGCCCGTACACGAGCTCCCCGTACCGGGGCTCGGCCGCGACGATCTTCACGCCGGGAACGTGCTCGCGCAGGAAGCGGCCGGTGCCCATCAGCGTGCCGGTCGTCCCCAGGCCGGCCACGAAGTGGGTGATCTCCGGCAGGTCGGCGAGCAGCTCCGGGCCGGTGGTCTCATAGTGGGCGCGGGCGTTCGCCTCGTTGCCGTACTGGTACAGCATGATCCAGTCCGGGTTCTCGGCGGCGAGCCGCTTAGCGACCCGGACGGCCTCGTTGGAGCCGCCCGCCGCGGGCGAGTAGATGATCTTCGCCCCGTACATCTCCAGCAGCTGCCGGCGCTCGGCGGAGGTGTTTTCCGGCATGACGACGGTCAGCCGGTAGCCACGCAGCTTGGCCACCATGGCCAGGGAGATGCCGGTGTTACCCGACGTGGGCTCCAGGATCGTCGCGCCCGGCTGCAGCAGCCCCTCCTTCTCCGCCTGCTCGACCATGTAGAACGCCGCCCGGTCCTTGACCGAGCCGGTCGGGTTGCGGTCCTCCAGCTTGGCCCAGAGGCGGACCTCCGGGAACGGGGACAGCCTCGGCAGGCCCACCAGCGGGGTCCGGCCTACCGAGTCGAGCAGCGAGTCGTAACGCATGCGAGCTCCGGGTCCGTGCGATCAGGCCGCGCCCCCGGCGACGGCCGGGAGCACGGTCACGGTGTCGCCGTCCTTGACCGGGGTTTCCAGGCCGCCCAGGAAGCGCACATCTTCGTCGTTGAGGTACACGTTGACGAAACGGCGGAGGCCACCGTCGGCAACCAGCCGGTCCCGCAGCCCGCTGTGCCGGACGTCGATGTCCTCGATGAGCTCACCGAGCGTGGAGCCTGCGCCCTCCACCTGCTTGGCGCCGTCCGTGTAGGTGCGCAGAATCGTCGGGATACGAACCTCGATGGCCATCAAACACTCCATAGTGTGCGGATAAACCGGGTAGCGGGGCTGCGGCTGGAACGGTCGGCGGCGCGGGGGTCTGCCGCGGCGTCTTCCCGGCTCCCTAGCGGTCCAACCTTGCGGCCACCGGGATCATTCCACCGGGCCGGCGGCGGCAGGTCAATCCCTACGGGACGAGGGGTAAATCCATCGGTGCGCAGGCTGATCCCCTGAGTGATGCTGGCGGGTGACGCCGGATCCGTCCTGGATCAGCCCGGGGCGTCCCCTAGGTGACCTCGGCAGGCTCATCCGTGAGCTTCACCGGCTCTTCCGTGACCTCATCACCGGCGATCCGGAACGAGCGGAAGTCGGTCCGGTCCGGGTCCCGGGTGGAGACCAGGACATAGTGCGCGCCCGGCTCGCTCGCGTAGGAGATGTCGGTGCGGGACGGGTAGGCCTCGGTGGCGGTGTGCGAGTGGTAGATGACGACGGGCTCCTCGTCCCGATCGTCCATCTCCTTCCAGACCTGGAACTGCTCCATCGAGTCGAACCGGTAGAAGGTCGGTGAACGTTCGGCGTTCATCATCGGGATGAACCGCTCCGGGCGGTCGCTGCCGGCCGGGCCGGCGATCACGCCGCACGCCTCATCCGGGTGGTCAGCGCGGGCGTGCGCGACGATCTTGTCGTGAAGCTCGCGGCGGATCGACAGCATAACGTGAGCGTACCGGTCGGGCAGTGGCACTCAGCTGAGGGCCTGAACCAGGGACTCCTGGACGCCGCCCAGCCACGCGTACACCTCGAACGCGGCCGTGCGGGGGTCTACCGGATCCAGATCCTGCCACTGCTGCTCGAACTCCTCGGTGACCTCGAGCCGGACGCCCAGCGCGAGCCGCACGTCGTTCAGGGCCCGGAGCCAGGACTGGGCCTGCTCCCCGGACAGCTTCACCGAGCCGCCGCCGGCCGGCAGCGTGTCCAGCACGATGCGGGCGTTCTCCTGCTTAGCGGTGCGCAGGCTGTGCTCGGTGAACCGGCGGAATTCGCCGGCGGCTTCGGCGTCGTCCCGGTAGGCGTCGGGCAGCAGCCGGGCCAGCGCCGGGTCCTCCGGGGTCCCGGTATCGGCTGGTCCGTCGGCGTCGGCCGTACCGCCCCCGCCGAAGCCCACCATCGCCTCCAGTTCGGCGGCGCTGGGAGTAGCCGGCTGCCCGGGGCGGCCCGCGCCCCCCGGGCCATCCCGGTCGTCCGCGACGGGCGTCGGCGGCTCCGCCATCCGATCGGCGGGATCAGCCGCATCGCCCGGATCGGCGAGCAGCTCGACGACCTGCTCGATCAGGCTGCGGAGCAGCACGGCCTCCGGGCCGTCGAACCTGGCCCGCACGCCGCGGCCGGACCGGCGAAAAGCATCCATCAGGAAGACGCCACCAATGCACGTCCCGCCCGGGCGGGCACATATCCCGCCCGCGGGAGGGTCAGGAGCCAGAGGCTCACGAATCCGAGGAGACGGTCGCCCATAGCCCGTAGCCGTGCAGCACCTCGACGTTGTGCTCCATCGACTCACGGGCCCCCGCCGCAACCACCGCCCTGCCCTTGTAGTGAACATCGAGCATGAGCTTCTTCGCCTTGGACTTCGGGTAGCCGAACACCGTCTGGAAGACGTAAGTCACGTAATCCATCAGGTTGATCGGGTCGTTCCAGACGATCGTCAGCCAGGGTTTGTCCGGCTTGGTCCGCTCGCCGGACTCCGGCAGCTCCACCTCAGAGGGTGCCACGCTCACAGGTGCTTACCTCCAGGTCCGTAGTCTTCCACTCGTGACGAATTCGGCGGACAATATGTCTCTTCCACCCGAGGGCCGCCCCATACCGGCGGGACACGGCACCGCGTTGCTCACCGATCATTACGAGCTGACCATGCTCCAGGGTGCGCTGCACAGCAGGGCGGCCGAGCGCCGCACGATCTTCGAGGTGTTCGCCCGGCACCTGCCGCACGGCCGAAGATACGGCGTCGTGGCAGGTACCGGGAGGCTGCTCGACGCCGTGGAGCGGTTCAGGTTTGACGCAGCTGATCTTGATTTCCTCCGGGCTTCCGACATCGTAGATGACGTCACGCTCCGGTACCTCGAATCATACCGTTTTAGCGGCAACATCTGGGGTTACGGGGAAGGAGAGTGTTACTTTCCCGGCTCACCGATCCTGGTGGTCGAGGGCACATTTGCCGAAGCGGTTATTCTGGAGACCCTCTCCCTGTCGATCTTCAACCACGATTCCGCGATCGCGTCGGCGGCGTCCCGGATGGTGACGGCGGCCGACGGGCGGCCGCTCATCGAGATGGGATCGCGGCGCACCCACGAGCAGGCCGCCGTGGCCAGCGCCCGCGCCGCCTACATCGTAGGCTTCGCATCCACCTCCAACCTCCAGGCGAACCGCAGTTACGGGGTCCCCTCGGCGGGGACGAGCGCACATTCCTTCACGCTCGTCCACGACAGCGAGCGGCACGCCTTCCGTACCCAGCTCGACGCGCTGGGCAAGGACACGACCCTGCTGGTGGACACGTTCGACGTCGACCGGGCGGTGCGCGCCGCCGTCGAGCTGGCGGGCCCGGATCTCGGTTCGGTGCGGATCGACAGCGGTGACCTGCCGGTGGTGACCCGGCAGGTGCGTGCGCTGCTCGACGAGCTCGGCGCGACCCACACGAGGATCGTGCTCACCGGCGACCTGGACGAGTACTCGATCGCGGCGCTCGCCGCCGCCCCGGTGGACGGCTACGGGGTGGGCACCGCCCTGGTGACCGGCTCCGGCGCGCCGACGGCCGGACTGGTGTACAAACTGGTGGCGCGCTCGGACGGCCCCGGTGGTGCTGGCCCGCTGCGTCCGGTGGCCAAGCGCTCGGTGGGCAAGCCGGGCCGCGGCGGGCGCAAGTGGGCAGTGCGGCACCGGGACGAGCACGGGGTGGCGCGGGCGGAGGACATCCGGCTTTCGCCGCCCAACCCGGGACCGGGCGACCGGCTGCTGCTGATGCCGCTCGTGCGGGACGGGATCATCGTGGGCCGGGAACCGCTGCCGGCGGCGGTGGAACGGCACCGGCAGGTGCTGACTGAACTTCCGCCCCAGGCGTTTCAACTGTCACGGGGCGACCCGGCCATCCCGTCCATCTTCGAGGGCAGCTGACGGCCGACTGGAGGGTCCTGGATCGGGAGCGGGGCGGCGATCACGGGAACGAGGGACCCTGAGCTCATCCGGGAACACGCGGTACAACCCGTCCCGGCGCGCGGACCCGCCGCCGACTGGGACGGGCCGAGACGGGCCTGGTGGGAACTGGGGTTCAGGCCCAGGCGGGGCTTCACCTTCGCGGGCCGCTACCTCTTCATCGGGCTGGGCGCGCTGCCGGCAGGTCCCACCTCAGCCGGGCTTGCGCCACATGAGGGAGTAGCGCCACAGCATGTGCCGGTGGTACCTGACGCCGGGGAGCAGGCGGAGAGCACCGACGCGCACCTCGTCCCAGGTCATGGTGGGGGCCTTGACTGGCTGACCGGGACCGCGCTCCTCCCGGCGGACCGTCCGCAGCGCGCCGTGGGCCAGCCCGAACGCGACGCTGACCGGTACCGCGGCCGCGTCGTACATCCAGTCGGCGGCCTTGGCGTTGCGGGCCAGGCCGATGATGGCCAGTCGGCCACCAGGCCGGAGCAGGCGGCTCATGGCCATCAGGGCCGCCTCGAAGTTCATGTGATGGATCGCGGTGTCGCTGGCGATGAAGTCGAAGCTGGCGTCGTCGAACGGGAAGGCGGGGAACTCGGCGTCGATGAAGGCCACGTTGCGCAGATCCCGGCCGCGCTCACGGGCGAGGCTGATCATGCGGCTGTCCCGGTCCACCCCGGTCACGTCCCGGCAGAGCGCTGCCATGCGGCAGGCCAGCAGTCCGTCGCCGCAGCCCACATCGAGCGCGCTGCCGCAGCTTGGCGGTAGCGCGCCGAGGATGAGCGGCTGATAGTGCACATTGTGGTTCCAGTAGTCCGCCATAGTTCCCTCATCCGCGCCGGCCGGGCGGAGGACCTCCCTGACCTCTCCGGCCACGCTCCCGGCACGATACCGTGGCCGGGTGCGTGCGCTCATCGTCGTCGACGTCCAGAACGACTTCTGTGAGGGCGGTTCGCTCGCGGTCCGGGGCGGGGCCTTCGTGGCCCGCTCGATCAGCGAGCTACTCGCCGCCAACGGCGGCGAGTACGGGCACATCGTCGCCACGCAGGACCACCACATGGACCCGGGCGACCACTTCTCGGACCACCCGGATTACGCCTACTCCTGGCCGCCACACTGCGTGACGGGCACGCCGGGCGCGGAGTTCCACCCTGAGCTGGACACCTCACGGGTCGAGGCGGTCTTCCGCAAGGGCGCGTACGCCGCGGCCTACAGCGGGGCCGAGGGCACAAACGAGGAGGACACCTCGCTGCACGACTGGCTGCGCGAACGGGGCGTCACCGAACTCGATGTGGTCGGGATCGCGACCGATCACTGTGTGCGCGCGACGGCGGCGGACGGCGCCCGCGATGGCTTCGCCACCCGGGTACTGCTGGGCCTCACCGCCGGCGTCGCGCCGGAAAGCACCGCCCACGCGCTGAGTGAGCTGCGCGACGCCGGCGTTGAGCTGGACGGCACGCCGATCCTCCTGTCGTAGGATCTGGCGACCGGGCGCGGCCTAGCGAGAGAGGGCGACGAGCCAGTGAGCACCCAGGACGCCGCAGCAGGCGGGCCAGGTGGCGACATCCCGGAGCGGGCTGGTAAGCGGGTGGCGTTCGATACCACCGTCGCGCACCCCGCCCGTGTCTATGATTACTGGCTGGGCGGATGATGTCGTTAACCGCATCTTACCTGGTCAGCGGGGTGCCCGAGCTGCTGGCGGCGCTCCACGTCTAACTTTCCTGTCTAACAGCCACTCTGGGCAGGGTCATACGCAGGGACTTCATGAGGGTGATCAAATATGGCGGATGTATAACGTTTGGGCGTGTATGGGCGGTATGTCATATACGGGATGGTCGTCATTTTCTCCCCCGAGATATATTTGTGCTCAGTCTGAATCGCTCTCCGCAATGCCCTATCGCGGTCAGCGATCAGGAACTGGGCGATGAGATGGACGAGTTGATAATCCCGTTGTCCACCGTGAAAGTGCCGGTGTATGGCACATCCGTGCCGTAGGTACCGTTCTTCAGGTCGAATGTGAAAGTCACAGTGTCACCGGACTCACTTACCTCGTTGACGTTCTGGAACGATGTCGGGTCCGCCCAGGTGACAAAGGTGTTGTAGTCGCTATTCCAGCCCGCTTGCACGGACGGGCCAAGGAGATTCCACGCAGCCGAGTTGCCGCCTGGAGTGTTGACGTCATTGGTGTACGCGACCACGACACTCCAGGGGTCAGACTGCACAGCGGGAGCCTGCACGGGCACGTAAACAGTTGGGGCTGGTGCGGGTGCTGGATTGTTGTTGATGATGACCTGAGGTGCCGATGCTGCTGCGGCTGGAGTGGTGGCTGGTGTAGTGGCCGCTGGCTTGACCGGTGCGGGCTGGATAACCGTGGTGCCACACGCGGCGAGGCTGAGGCCTGCGGCCAATGCGATGGCCGGGATTGCGATGAGCTTCTTCATGATGATCAGCCCTCTGGAGCAGTGATGCTTGCGACTGATCCGTCAGGCGCAGTGACGGTGATCTGCACTTCTCCTGATGACATCGGGAGAACAGGCACAATCGAGAGGGTGCAGCCGCTTACAGGTGCAACGCCGGCACCAGGTTGTGCCAGATATGCCACCCCGTTGTAGGGAAAGCACGTGATGGTCTCGGCGGCTGAGGCGGCCGGGGCGGCCGTCACCGTGACCGTTGGGCCGGGCACCGTGCGCGTCTTCCACTGGGTGATGGTTTTGGTAACCGTCCGGGTCTGCTGCTCTACGACCGTCTTAGTCGGTGCTGGAGCTGCATGGCCCTGCGAGGCGCATGCTGCGAGGCTGAGACCGGCTGTGAGTGCGACGGCCGGAATTGCGATTACCTTGCTGAGTTTCATTGTCTTGCCTCCCCTAGTGCAGAACGCCTCATGTCACTCTTTGTTAACGGGAGCCTACGAATCGTACATGTTGGCATCTAGAGGAGAAATGACTAAGAAAGTTAGAGGTGAACGTCACTTAAAGTGACGTGTACAGGACACTATGTAACCAATTCTGCCCCGAGTGCCGGGTGGCCCGGGGGAATCTGTGGGCTGCCTCCGATCCCGGTGTGACCGTCACCCGTCACCGGGGATCTAGCTGGGCTGGGGTGGTGCCTTGGGGGGCTGAGCGGTGGCTGCTGGGTGTGTGGTGACCGGTCCAGGGAGGGCCTGTGTGAACGAACGCGGCATCTTCAGCGGCAACCCGATGCCCGACAGCCCGGCGCCGGATACTCGGTATCGCACTAAGCGCACCAGCACGCGCACACCGCTGTGGTGCAGGTGCACATCAGAGAGCCGAAACGACGATCTCGTGCGGAGTCTGCACGACGGTGACGATGGCCTGGCCCTGGTGACTGACCTGCACGCTATGCGTGGCGGGGACGAATACGGTGGTCAGTGAGATCATGGCGTTGACGATGAAGCTGACTGCGGTCCCGATGATGTTCAGACCCCTTCCAGCACGCGGGCGTGCACCTCGTAGCCGAGGATGAGAACGTCCGCGATCACCTCGTTGAAGTGGTGAGAGCAGAGAACGATCTCGCCTGCCGGGGTGAAGATAAGGTGGGTGGCGCTGGCCGGGCAGTTCTCGTGGTCGCAGATGATCATGATGTCCCCCTTTTGACTCACCGCAGCGCCCCGAGGGGCACCACGGTCAACGATCAGTGCTGGATAGGGCCTGATGACGGACTCAACGGGCTTGACTGCTTGACGGGCGGAGCCACGTAGTGGTCATTGGTGGGCTGGCACCACATCACGATCAGGGCAATCAAGCCGAAGATGGGGATGATTAGCAGGAGCTGCCACCAGCCCGAGTGCCCCATGTCGTGCAACCGCCGGGCACCAATCGCCAACGACGGCACGATCGTATAGAGCCAGAACAGAAAGTTGCAGATGACGATGAGGACGCCGGGGACCGGGATGAACGAGAGGGTGAACGCGGCGAAATAGATAACCAGCAGCGTAAAGGAGAAGGTCCAGAATTCACGGCGTGTCGCGGTGCCCGAGAACCGGGCGTATTTGGTGGTGAGGTTGCTCCAGCAGATCTGCCAGATGTCTTCGGTGCTGCCCGGGCTGCGGAATGGTGGTGGGGTCGTCGGCGGTCATGATAATTCATCAACCAGTCTGGACGATGTTCGCGGCGACGATAACGCCGCCCGAAACGGTGTAGGTGCCCTCGTAGGTATTCGTGATGCCGTCACTCTGCACTGCTGAGAGGCTGGCCTGGACCTGATCTGAGCCGAATGCACTGAAGGTGCCGAGCGAGACGCTCTCAGTGGTGTCGTAGCCGGCCACCCATCCGGCGTAATCGCTGCCGCCGATGTTGTCGCCGCCGAGCGTCCATGCGTCCGAATAGTCCCCGTTGTTGATGTCCTGGTAGAACTGCTGCACGACAGCCGTGCTGTTGGTGAAGTACGCGGGCTCGGGTGCTGGCGCTGGTGCGGCGGGAGCCTGCACGTAGACGGTCTTGGCTGGGGCCGGTGCGGGCGTGGTAGCTGCGGGCGTGCTGGGCTTCGGGGCGGCGGCCGGTGCGGTCACCGTGTGGGTGACGACCGGTGCAGCGGCAGGGGCCTTTACAGAGCCACACGCTGTCAAACCGATTCCGGCTGCCAACGCGATAGCTGGTATTGCCACGGGCTTCACCTTGTTTGCGAGTGTGAGCTTCATTTTGTTTTCTTCCCGTGAAGAATGTGGCTGCTGCGTTGCGCCGGGTCCAGGCGCTTGCTTCGGTGGTGACTTTTTGATTGAAGGGCCTGCACCTGTGCCTCCCGGTTTGTTTTTGATTGCAGGCCGGTTGCAGCCATCAGGGGCCCTGAACGCCAGGCGCGCCGCTGCCGGTGATGGTGTCGACCAGCCACGAAATTCTGGCCATGAAAGTTTCGCTATGAACTCTCTGCTATGACATGGCCCGCGTGCCCCTGCTGGCAGGCGATGCAGCGCGCGGCAGCGGGGGGCCGGTCGGCCTGGACAGGGCAGCGGGCGGGGGCACCGGGGGCCCAGCCACCTCCCTGGTGACGGCCGGTGTGATGCTGCACACAGAGGCTCCAGGACGGGCCCCCATGGCGCCCCTGAGCTGGGGGTATGCGGAAAAGCTACCGGCCGGGTCGGCTGGGGGCCGCAGCGACCGTCTGGGCGCGCTCCAGGACTACCCAGGCGGCACGAGGCGGAGGTGCATGCAAAAGGCCCAACTCCCTCTTGCTGGGAGCCGGGCCTGCGGCCGAGCTGGTTACGCTGGCGGGCTGATGGACGTCGGTTAGCCGGGACTGCGCAGCTCCGGGTGCGCCTTGAAGAAGGCACAGCGCTGTCTTGGTTAAGCGGCCGTTCGGCCTCACGCCGCCAAACATGACTAACGCGATGTCCGACGCCCACACCGAAGCCTCGTTCAACGGGACGTTCGGCTCAGGCATAGGTCGGCACCTTCCACCCAGAATGTCTCGAAGTGGCGTCAGTGAGCGACATCCAGGTCCTTCTGGCCGCGCCGCAGCCGCCTGGCCCGTGGTAGGCCTGCCCGACCCGCTGACCGGGGCAGTGGCATCGGCCCAGCAGTAGAATCGGCCGCATGCAGACCGGGACAGTGGGCCTCTACAGGCCGCGCCAGGTCCTCTCCCACGCTGAACACTTCCGTGCCATGGCTGATCCCACTAGATGACGGTGTAGCCGAGGGCGGTGATCTTTGCCGCGATCCCCCTCCTGTATTAATTCGGGGTCGAGGATGATGAGCCCCAGCTGGTCAGCCAGCCTGATCACCGTCCGCAGGCTGACTACAGCGGGCACCAGCGTATGACCGGAGTGCGTCTCCGTATTCGCGCGGATAATAGTTTTGCCGTCAGGGTCGATGTCGATAAAAGCGTGTGCGAACATCGCGGTATCTCCTTTCCGGAGTTTAATTCACCGGGGGCAGCCATACTGGCGCTTCCATGTCGCGCTGGCCACCAGAGTTTTCCATCAGCCGGTGCTCACGCTACTGGCTTTAGCCGCCCGCTCGGCGACCAGGCGCCTGGGGTCACCCTTCGGGTAATCCCGCCTGGCATACGTCCGCGCTGAGAGCAGCGACAGGTGCGTATCGTCGGTGTACTTCGAATTCATGATTCCTCCTAATAGTATTCGGCGGGGTGCGGACGCCCGCGACACCGGGACAATCTTGGGACATTCACGCCGATCGGGGCGCCGCCGTCACGCAGCGCCTCAACGCGCGCATGGGGTCCACTCAGCTGACCATGCGCTCACGCGAGGAGATCGCCGGCTACTTCGACGGCCTGGACCTCGTCGATCCCGGCCTGGTGTCCGTGCCGCACTGGCGCCCCGTGATCGAGCCCGCCGGCCTCCTCAACGCCTACGCCGGAATGGGCCGCAACCCCTGGTCCACTAACCGGGTGCTCGCCGGCAGCACGTTGCCGGTCCAGTCCCGGCGGCTCTCCAGCCCCGTCAGCAAAATGTTCTATTTGCCGATGGAAGGACCCCCGGCACCCCGCCGTGCGAGGGCCGATGTCGCTCACATCCCGCACCGCCAAGTAGGAAAACCGCTGACAACCTGGATTATTACGGACAAAAACGCAGGTCAGCATGTACGCCGTGGTCCGCGCGACACCGCGGGCCGACGCCCTCGGGTGCGCTCTAGCCACCGGTTCCCCGCCAGGCCGGGCGCAGCATCCATGTCGCGAAGACCACCCGGCCGCTCTTGTTGTTGATCTGCAACGGCTAACATCTGAATCCAGATGACCGAGCAGCCACAATGGCACGACGTCGATCCGCGCCCGCCGTACGGCGGCGTGCCCGGGTCTGATCGTCGGTCGGCCCGACGCGCCCACGATAGCGGGCCCCAGCGCCGGGATGCCTGGTCGCCGCCGCCGAGTTCGGCCCCCGGATCCTTCGGGCAGGACGGGCGCCAGCCGCGCCGCGACCGCGGCTTCGCCCAGCCCGATCCCGGGCTCTACCAGCCCGGCCCGTACCAGCCCGGCCCGTACCGGCCGGAGCCGTACCAGCCGGAGCCGTACCAGCCGGACGACGGCCCTGCGTTCCAGCCGAACGGGACGAGTCCCCGGCCGCGCCGTGATCAGGGCCGCCCTGAGACCGGCCGGCGTGGTTCGGGCCGGCGTGCGATCGGCGGCCGGGAGCAGGGGTGGCCCGGGCCAAGTGCGCTGGCGCCCGGCGGCCGGGATCCCGGCGCGCCGGAACCAGGCGGACGCGACACGGGACCGCGCCAGCCAGGCAGACCTGACTGGGGACCGCCGGAACCAGGCGGACGCGACACGGGACCGCGCCAGCCAGGCAGACCTGACTGGGGACCGCCGGAACCAGGCGGGCCCGGAGCGGGCCGCCGTGAGCAGGACCAGCCACGACCGGAACCGCGCGAGTTCGGCCAGCCGGGGGCGGGGCGCCATGAGCAGGACCAGGTGGAGGCGGGTCGGCGCGAACAGGGCCCGGTAGGGCCACGCCCCGCTGAGGCGACCCGGGACGACCTACGGCTCGTTGCACCGGACCTGGATGAGCGGCCCGCGACGGCGATCCCGGCCGACGGCGGCCGGCTCGCCGCGCGGCGGCAACGGGAGGCCGCGCAATCGGCGCCCAGGTCGTCGTGGCGTTGGGGCCGGCTGTCCGGCTGGTACGGGACGTTGATCGTCTTTGCCGCCGCTGTGATCGGCACGGTGGCTACGGTGGCCATGCACCGGAATCCTGGCCACCTGCTCGGCGGGTTCATCGTCGTCGGCACGCTCGTCGCGGCCCTGGCCGTCAGGTCCCGTGCCGTTTACCTGCTCATCCCGGTTCCGGCCCCAGCCTACCTGGCTGGAGCAGTGGCTGCGGGCCTCATCTATCAGCACAACACCGGCCCCTCCCAGTCCGGGCTCAAGATCAGCGCGGCCGAGTGGATCGCGGGGGGATTCGTCGCGATGGCCGCCGCGACCGCAGTGGCGGTGGTGGTGACCATCGTCCGCTGGCTGATAGCCTGGCGGGCCGCGCCGCACAAGCCGGTACCGGCGCCCGAGCCGGTGGCTCCGCCGAGGCCGAAGTCGCGCACCGTGTCACCGTCCGGGCCCGACTCGGCATCGTGGGCGAAGCAGCCGCCGCGGTCCCGGCCGCCGGACGGCCCCGAGCCGCCGTCGTGGCCGTGGCCGGAGGAGCCGGTGGCGCGGGACAGGCGGCCGAAGCAGCGCAACCCGGCGCCACCGACGGAGCCGTTCTACCGGCCCCGCTCCTCGTCACGGCCGGAACCGCCTGCATGGCCGGGGCCCTCATCATTGGGCGGGCCGCGCGGCTTAGCCGATCCCGTGGCGCCGTCCGGGGCGCGCCGGGCGATGCCCGCTGACCGGAGGGTGGCGTGGTCCGGGGCGCTCAGCGGCGAGCGGTGGCCCACTGGCGGATCATGTCGATGCGCGCGCGGATCTGGTCCGCGGTCGCCTGGGGCAGCGGCGGCCCGCCGCACGCCCGGCGGAGGTCATTGTGGATGACCCCATGCGGCTGGCCGGTCCGGTGGTTCCAGGCGCCGACCAGGCTGTTCAACTCCTTGCGCAGAGCGGCCAGCACCTCGCGGCTGACGGGCGCCGCGGCCGCAGGGCCTGCCGCGGTGCCTGATCTGGGGCCGGAGTCTCCGGAGGCTCCGGCGGTGAAACCCGGCGTCTCCGGGCCGCCGGGGCCGACCGCGATGCGGGCGCCCAGCGCACCCGTTGCACCGGCCACGCCAGCAGCGCCGGAACCCGGGACTCCAGGGCCTGAGACTCCGGGCAGGCCGCTGGTGGCCGCGCCACCCTGGGAGCGCGTCCTGAGCTGGTCCGCCTGGCGGCTGCGCAGCAGTTGCGCCACCTGCTCCGGTTCGAGCAGCCCGGGCAGCCCGAGATAGTCCTCTTCTTCCGGCGAACCCGGCGCCGTGGCCGTGCCGAACTCGCCGCCGTCGTACAGCACGCGGTCAAAGTGAGCCGACGCATGCAGCACCTCGATGGGCGGGGTGAGGAGATCGTCGGGGGTGTCCCGCTGGCGCTGGGCTTCGGCCAGCTCCGCGTCCTCGGGCGCCGCAGCGGGAGCACGGAGCACATGGTCCCGTTCAGCTTCAAGTTCGGCCGCAAAGGCAAGCAGGACCGGTACCGAGGGCACGAACACCGATGCGGTCTCGCCGCGGCGGCGGGCGCGGACGAACCGGCCGACAGCCTGGGCGAAGAAGAGCGCGGTGCTGACGCTGGTCGCGTAGACACCGACCGCGAGGCGGGGGATGTCCACGCCCTCGGACACCATCCGGACCGCGACCATCCAGCGGTCACCGGAAGCCGCGAACGCGGCGATCTTGCGGCTGGCCGCCGGATCGTCGGACAGTACCAGCACGGGGCGATGGCCAGTGAGGCGGCGCAGCTGCGCGGCGTAGGCGCGGGCGTCCTCGTGGTCGCCCGCGATGACCAGCCCTGCCGCGTCGGCCATGCCCCGGCGCACCTCGGTAAGCCGTTTGTCGGCCGCCTCCAGCACCTGGCCGACCCACTCGCCGGATGGGTCGAGCGCGGTCCGCCAGGCCTGCGCGATCTGCTCCTTGGTCATCGGGGTGCCCAGGGTCGCGGTGATCTCGTCGCCGGCCCGGGTGCGCCAGCTCATTTCGCCGGAGTAGGCCAGGAAGATCACCGGCCGGACGACCCCGTCCTCCAGCGCGTTCGCGTAACCGTAGACGTAATCGGAGGAGCTGCGCCGGGACCCGTCCAGCTGCTCGTCATAGCTGACGAACGGGATCGGGTTGGTGTCGCTGCGGAACGGCGTGCCGGTCAGCGCGATCCGCCGCCGGGCCGGGTCGAACGCCTCCCGGACCGCGTCGCCCCAGGACATAGCGTCCCCGGCGTGGTGGACCTCGTCGAAGACGACCAGGGTGCGGCGGCCTTCGGTGCGCTGCCGGTGCAGCGCCGGATGGGCGGCCACCTGGGCGTACGTGACGGCCACGCCGACGAAATCGGCGGATGCCCGGCCCTGGGAGTTCCGGTAGGACGAGTCCAGCGCAACGCCGAAGCGCAGCGCTGAGGCCGCCCACTGGTGCTTGAGATGCTCGGTGGGCGTGACCACCGTGATAGCCGCAACCTCCCGGCGGGCGAGCAGCTCGGCTGCGATGGTCAGGGCGTAGGCGGTCTTCCCGGCGCCGGGCGTAGCGTTGAGCAGGAAATCGCGCCGTGGGATGCGGAAGTACTCCGCGAACGCTTCCCGCTGCCAGGCCCGCAGCGAACCCAGCAGATCCTGCCGGAGGAAGGCGTCGTGTCCCCCGCCACCCGACGGCAGCGTACATTCGTGGTCACTCACCGTGTCTAAAGCAGAATTCGGCGTTGTGCGGGAAGACCGTCCTTACCGCGCGGGCAGCGGCTCACTCGCCGCCCTCGGGGAGTGACTCGTAGATCTCCTTGCACTCCGGGCAGACCGGGAAACGCTTGGGGTCCCGGCTCGGCACCCAGACTTTGCCGCACAGCGCGACGACCGGGTCCCCTGTGACCGCGCTCTCGACGATCTTGCTCTTGTCGACATAGTGGGCGAACCGCTCGTGGTCTCCGTCGCCGTGGGAAAGATCCGGCCGGACATCGGTCTCGGAGCGGGTGCCGCTGTCAGGAAGAACCTCGGTGCTCATGTATCCGAGTTTAGGGCCGACCGGGCCCGGACGGCCCTAGTTCAGGCCCGGGTCATCGGGAAAGGTAGCCTTGAACGCTATCTCACCGCCCTGGCGGCGCAGCACCGTCGACCACAGCCCCTCGGGCTCGCCGGCGAACACATCAGACGGCTCAGCGGAAATCACGTACCAGGCACCCTCGTTGATCTCGGCTTTCAGCTGGCCGGAGGCCCAGCCGGCGTAGCCCGCGTAGACCCGGAGCCGGTCGATGGCGGGGGCGAGGAGGTCAGGGGGCGCGTCCAGATCAACCAGCCCGAGCCGGGACATGGCCGCGGCGCCCTCCAACGAGTGCCAGCCGAGCGGTTCCGCGTCGCCCGGCACGAAGGCGATCGCAAGCGCGCTGTTCGGGGCTACGGGGCCGCCTTTGAAAACCACCGAAGGGCCCGTCACCAGATCCGACCACGGTTCGAGGACCTGGCCCACGGGGACATCGGTCGGCCGGTTGAGAACGACGCCCAGGGTGCCCTCGCTCGGCTCGTCCTCGACGATGAGGACCACGGTGCGGCGGAAGTTCGGGTCAGCGAGCATCGGGGTCGCGACGAGCAGGCAGCCGGTCAGGCTGTCGGTGGCCATCTCGTCCATGTGCCCATCATGGTCCCCGCTTAACACTTTTGGCCTAGCGCAGACGAGCCGGGGCCGAGCGAATGCGCAGCCGCCGGGTGCGGCCCGGACGCGGCCTCGCGGACCGCCGCGGCCACCGCCGACGCCACGTCCGGGTGGAAGACCGAGGGGATGATGTAGTTCGGCCCGATCTCATCGGGGGTCACCACGTCGGCGAGCGCGCGGGCGGCGGCGACCAGCATGCCGTCAGTGATCGTCCGGCTCTGCGCGTCCAGCAGGCCGCGGAAGACACCGGGGAAGGCCAGCACGTTGTTGATCTGGTTCGGGTAGTCGCTGCGCCCCGTCGCGATCACGGCCGCATGCTCCCGGGCCTCATCGGGGTCGACCTCGGGCTCGGGATTGGCCAGCGCGAACACGATGGCATCCTCCCTCATGGCCGCGATGTCGGTGCCACGCAGGATGTTCGGCGCGGAGACACCGATAAACACGTCGGCGTCGACGATCGCGCCCGCCAGGTCACCCGCGTAACAGAGGGAATTCGTATTGTCCGCGATCCAGCGGAGGCTCTCGTTCGCCGCCAGATCGGCCCGGCCGCGGTGCACCGCGCCCTGGTCGTCGCAGACGCAGACATCCTTGGCCCCGGTCGCGAGCAGCAGCCTCAGCACGGCGGTCCCGGCCGCGCCCGCGCCGGCCATCGCGACGCGGACCGCGCCGAGTTCCTTGCCCACCACGCGCAGCGCGTTGGTCAGTGCGGCCATGACCACGATGGCCGTGCCGTGCTGGTCATCGTGGAAGACCGGGATGTCCAGCAGGCCGCGCAGTCTGCGCTCCACCTCGAAGCAGCGCGGGGCGCTGATGTCCTCCAGGTTGATGCCGCCGAAGCCCGGCGCGATGGCCTGAACGGTGCGGACGATCTCGTCGGTGTCCTGGGTGTCGAGGCAGATCGGCCAGGCGTCGATGCCGGCGAACCGCTTGAACAGCGCGGCCTTGCCCTCCATCACGGGCAGCGCGGCGTAGGGGCCGATATTGCCCAGGCCGAGCACCGCCGACCCGTCGGTGACGACGGCGACGCTGTTCCGCTTGATCGTGAGGCGGCGGACGTCATCGGGGTTGGCCGCGATGGCCAGCGACACCCGCGCCACCCCCGGCGTGTACGCCATGGACAGCTCGTCCCGGGTCCGCAGCGGCACCTTGGAGCGCATCTCGATCTTGCCCCCAAGGTGCAGCAGAAAGGTCCGGTCGCTGACCTTGTGCACGGCCACGTCGGACAGCGACGACAGCGCGGCGACGATCGCTTCGGCGTGCGCGGTGTCGCCGGCGGCGCAGGTCACGTCGACGCGCAGGCGCTCGTGGCCCGCGGCGTTGACGTCGAGCGCGGTCACGATGCCCCCGGCGTGCTCCACAGCCCGGGTGATCTCGCTGACAGCGCGTCCGCGGGAGCCGACTTCCAGCCGCACCGTCATGGAATACGAGACGCTCGGCGCCATGGCCATTATGCTCCGCCTTCCCTGGCCCCGGCGGGCAACTACTGCCGCTGGCCGGGCTGCGGGCCGCATGACCCGCATCCGCTCGCTGCTTCTGTCGAGGCTGAATCTGATTCTGCTTCTGCCTGAACAGACCCTAGCTGCGCCTTCGCACGCTGCGTGGTTGATCGCAACGCCTGTCATCAAGAGTACGACGGTGGCCGGGGACCGATGGCGACCCGGAACCGGCGCCAACCGCTCAGCGCCAGCGCGTACCCTGCAAGAATGGCGCGGGAAACTGCGGTGAGCGCGGCGATGAAGCAGCCACCGCCTGCACACGCCGGTCACCTTCTGGCCGGACCGGACAAGGTCACAGTCTCAGCCCCGGCCGAGGGCGGGGAAGGAAGCCCGGTGAGCGGCGGTTCCGCGCAGATCGATGCGACCCGGCTGCGGGTCGCCGTCGCCCGGCTGTCCCGGCGGCTCCGGCATCATGAGCTCGCCGGGCTGACCCCCACCCAGCTGTCGGCGCTGGCCACCGTCGAGCAGGCTGGCCCACTGCGGCTTGGCGATGTCGCCGCCGCCGAAGGCATTGCCCCCTCCACCCTGACCCGGATCGTGACCGCGCTCGAAGAGTGCGGCTACGTCAAGCGCTGCGCGGTACCGGCGGACGCCCGGGCCAGCACGCTGGCCATCACGCCGCGCGGCCACGAAGTGCTGGAGCGAATCCGGCACGAAAGCACAGCCATGCTGGCCGACATCCTGGCCCTGCTCCGGCCGGAGCAGATCGAGGCGCTGGCCCAGGCGCTGCCGGCGCTCGAGCAGCTCACGGAGGTTGACCTCCGTGAGCCACGCTCGCGCTAAGTCCCGCCCGGCCGCAGTCCGGCTCAGCGGCCGCAGTCCGGCTCAGAACAAGAGGCTGGACAGGGCGGCCCGGGCCTTACTGACCCGCGGGTCGCGCGGCGGGAAGATCTCGAACAGGCCGACGAGGCGCGCCCGGGCCTGGTCCCGCTGCTCACCGGACGTCCGCCGGACCACCCCGAGCAGCCGGTCGAAGGCGTCCTCGATCTTGCCCGCGGCCACATCCATGTCGGCCACCCGGGCCTGGGCCTCCACGTCGTCCGGGTGCTCGGCGGCAGCACGCCGCACAGCCTTCTCGTCGTAGGAGTCCAGACGCTGGAACAGCTCGACGCGGGCCAGCCCGACCTTGGCCACCGGGTCAGCGGGTGAGCTGGCCAGGACCTTGCGGAAGGCGTCGGCCGCAGCGTCCATATCGCCGCGCTCCATCGCCTGCTGAGCGTCGGCGTAGGCCGGGTTGGCCGCGTCGGGGCCCATGGGGCCACCGGGCCCGCCCGGCCCGCCCGGGCGCCCCGGGCCTCCGGGCCCGCCCGCACCGGCCGGGCCGCCGGGGCCCGCAGGGCCGCCGGGGCCCGCAGGGCCGCCGGGGCCCGCAGGGCCGCCCGCGGCCTGCTGGCCGTCGGCGTCCGTGCCGGGGCCGCCTGCCGCAGGGCTGACGCCGAGCTGTTCGGCCGCGCCCAGGACCTGGCTGATCCACTGCCGGACCTGGGCCTCGGGCAGGGCGCCGAGAAAGCCGTCAACGAGCTGGCCACCGATGACCGCCACGACCATAGGAATGCTCTGCACCTGGAGCGCCTGGCTGAGGCGCGGGTTGGCGTCTACGTCGATCTTGGCCAGGATCCACTGGCCGTCGGCTTCACCGGCCAGCTTCTCCAGGACGGGGCTGAGCTGCTTACAAGGGCCGCACCAGTCCGCCCACAGGTCGATGATGACGGGGGTGGTGCGCGATTGCTCCACCACCAGGCTGTTAAAGGTCTCTTCCGTGACGTCGATGACGGCGGTCCCTGCACTGCCGTTCGGCCCGGCCTCGGCGGCCTGCTGCTGGCGCTGAGCGGCGGCCTGCCGGGCACCGAGGTCGACGGCACCGTAAATCGAAAAATCCCGCGGCTGCATGTTTCCATCCTGCCGTATGCGCGCGGCACCTTAACCAGCAGCGCCAGGTCCTTTCAGCTGCGGCTACTAATCGTTCAACGTAGCACTTACTGTGCTACATTCGCGTTATGAGCGATACGTCCGCTTCGCACCCCCAGTCCGCCGGCACCGGTGATACGCCGGCCCGGTGCATCGGCGTCCGCGAGCTGCGGCAGCATGCCAGCGTGTACATCGACCTGGCGGAGAGGGGATACACCGTGGACATCACGAACCGGGGCCGTCTGGTCGCCCAGCTGGTGCCGGTCAGGGAGCCAAGCAGCCCGCTGGAGCGCCTGATGGCGGCCGGCGTTCTGGAGCCTGCCGAGGACCCCGGCGACCTTCTGGACGTCGAACCGGGGCCGCCGGTACCACTGGGACAGCCAACCGCATCGGAGATCCTGCTGCAGATGCGAGAGGAAGAACGGTATTGATCTACCTGGACTCCTCGGCCTTGGTGAAGCTGGCCGTCACCGAACCCGAGTCGGCCGCGCTGATCGAGTGGCTCGGTCACAGCGCCAACCTGGTCCGGGTGTCCAGCCCGATCGTCCGGGTGGAGGTGCCCCGGGCCGTCTGGCGCGCCGACCCGGGCTCGCTGCCCCAGGCCTATACCGTAGTTCGCCGGGTCCGGGACATCCGGATAACGGCCAGCGTGCTCACCCGGGCCGCCGGCGCCCGGCCCGTGACGTTGCGCGCCCTGGACGCGATCCACCTCGCGTCCGCGCTCACCATCAGGCACGACCTCACGGCCCTGGTCTCCTACGACGAGTGGCTGCTGGCCGCGGCGCAGGAAGCCGGGCTGCCCACCGCCAGCCCGGCTTAGGGCAGCGGCCCGGGCCGGGCGGCGGCTACCGGAGACGCGCACGCGGTCTGGTTCACCGTCAACGGTGGCCAGGCCTGGCACAGCTCCCTCATCGCCGGGAGCTAGCCTGCACTAAGCCTGGCCCTAGGCCGCGCCGGGAGATTCGGGAGACTCCGGGTCGCGGCCGGCCACGGCGTCGTCCAGGCGCTGAGCGGCGATCTCGGCGAAGTCGTGGTCGGCTTCGGCGACACAGGGGAACCGGCCAGCCCCGATGGCCGCGACCGACGCGGACGCCAGGCCACCGAACGGCTCCCATACCACGTCGCCTTCGCCCGTAGCCGCGACCAGGATGCGGCGCATGAAGGCCAGCGGCTTCTGGTTCAGGTGCGCCGCGGACAGGCTACTCGGGTTGTATACGCGGGGTGCGGCCCGGCGCATGGTCCCCTTGACTCGTTCGACGCCGTGCAGCGGCGCGAGCGGCCACACGTTGGTCAGGCCATGAGCGTGCCGCCAGGTGTAGCGCAGCGCGTCCCACTCCTTAGCCGTCACCGGCGCGCGCCCGTCCAGAGAGAAGTAAGGCCAGCCACAGCGCGCGCCGTGAGCGTTGGCGTAGGCGGCGAGCCGCTCCACCATCTCGCCAGGCGGCCAGTACCAGAGCCAGTCGGCGGTCAGATACTTGCGGGTGGCCGCGTTCCGCACCCCGCAGGCCTCGTTGGCCCGGGCCAGCGCCAGGCCGGACCGCTGCCATTCGCGGCGCAGCCACCGCTGGACGGGCAGCGGGCCTTCGGCGCCGGAGAGCTCGAGGCGGCGCTGGTAGAAGGCGCAGACCTCGGTGACCACGGGGAAGCGCCGGATCGTCCGGCCGTTGACGTTGCCCGCGATGTGGGCGGTCCCCTTGTCCCAGGTGATGAGCTGCACATAATCCCAGCCGCTGGCGGCCAGCAGGGGATGCACGGTCGCCCAGCCGAGCTCGGTGTTCCAGAACCACAGCGTGGTGGCCGGGGTCGCGTACCGGCTCCAGGCCTCGACGTGCGGGCGGTACCAGCCGGGCAGCCCTTCGGCGCCGATCGTGTCGCCGTGAAAGCCGCGCACGCCGTAGGCGCCGTCGCTGATGATCGCGGCGGGCGCGGGCCAGCCGGCGTAAGCGTCCAGGGCGTCGCCGCGGTGCAGAAGGTAGCCAGGCGACGGCGAGCCGGCGGGGTCCAACTTGACGTCCTCCCCGCCGTGAACGGCGGGGATTCCTCCAGCGCGGCTCACGCCGCGCTCCGGTGGGTTCCTGCTTCAGCGCCGGCTGCCACGTGGTGTGGTCTTGCACCGGCTTCACAGGCGTTTGACTTGTCCGCCCGCCCGGCGGCCAAGATGTTTCTCGCTGCGTTCACGTCCCGGTCGTGGACCGTCCCGCACGCCGCGCACGTCCAGATCCGGACGCTGAGCGGCTTGGGGCCGTCCTTCACCCCGCATGCCGAGCACACCTGGCTGGTGGGCTCGAACCGGCCGATCCTGGCGAACGTGCGGCCATACTGGGCCGCCTTCTCCTCGATGCACCGCACTAGCTGAGACCATCCCGCGTCGGCGACCGACCTGGCCAGCTTCGTGCGCATCAGCCCGCTGACGGCGAGGTCTTCGGCGTAGACCGCTTGGTTGTCGCGGACCAGCCGCAGCGCCGTCTTATGCGCGTGATCGAGCCGTGTCTCCCGCACCGTGCGGTGCAGGACCGCGACCCGGTGCCGGGCCCTGGCCCGGCTGGCGGAACCTTTCTGCCGGCGGGAAAGAACCCGCTGTGCTTTCTTCAGCCGGCGCTGCGCCGTCCGCAGCAAGCGGGGGTTCGGGATCACCTCACCGCCCGAGGTGACGGCCAGGCTGGCCAGCCCCAGGTCGATCCCCACCTCGCGGCCGCAGGCAGGCAACGGCGTAGCCGCGCGTCCCACCACGAACGAGGCATAGTACCGGCCGTCCGCCTCCTTGATCACCGTGACCGACGAGGGAACCGACGGCAGCACGCGGGACCATTCAACCCGGATGTCTCCCACCTTCGCCACGAACAGCCGCTGCCCGTGCAGGGCGAACCCGTTCCTGGTCAGGCGAATCGACTGGCGGCGGTGCTTGCGCCGGGGCTTCGGATGCCGGATCGTCGGCCCCTTGCGCCGCCCGTTGAGCGAATCAAACCAGTTCCTGTACGCGCGCCGCGCATCCTGGCAGGCCCGCACCAGCGCCACCGACGCGACCTCACCCAGCCAGGACCGCTCCGGGGTCAGCTTGGCCAGCGTGATCACCCGCCGCTGCACCTCGGTATCGGAGATCTTCTCCCCCGCCGCATGGCAGGCATCCCGCAGCCGCACGCAGTCGTTATACACCACCCGCGCACACCCGAACACCCGCGCCAGGGCCTGCTGCTGCCCCGGCCCGGGATAGATCCGATACCGGTACCTCACCTGCACAACACCACAGCATCCCACCGGCCTGTGACAATCGCGGCGGAGCACCGCCGCGGCAGGCGCGCTCCACGTCCAGTTGGTCTTTGTGACGCCGTCTCCGCGCCGGTGAACAGCCTCAAGGGCGGGCCGGGCCGGCGCCTGCGATCGGAGTTCACCGGCCAGGTGAACCGGCACATCACGCACGGGCACTACTGGTCCCCGTCCTACTTCGCCGCATCCTGAAGCGGTGCCCCGCCGGGCATCATCCGGCAGAACATCGACCAGCAAAGGCGCCCGGTTAACACGACTTCCGGGCTTACCCCCCCTGGAGGACGGGGCCTGCGCCCGGCCATTACGGTGAGGCGCTGTCGGTCAGGGCGCCGAGGAGCTCGTCCGCCGCCGAGTAGGGGTCGATCTGGCCCGCCGCGACCCGCTCGGCCAGCGCGCCCAGGGCGCTGTCGCCGGGCAGCCGGGCCATCTTCCGGCGCAGTGCGCCGAGGGCGAGCGCCGCCACCTCCTCGCGGGCCCGAGCGGCCCGCCGGCGGTCTCCCTCGCCGGAACGGTCCAGCCACACCCGGTGCGCGTCCAGCTGGCCGACCAGCTCCCCGATCCCGTCGCCGGTGGTGGCAACCGTCGTGACGATGGGCGGCTTCCAGTCGTCCGGGCCCT
>Ga0302181_10000335_pt1 | contig 40924 bp, 52 predicted proteins | sample I_Palsa_E3_3_FD_198786 | JGI IMG/M metagenome (GOLD analysis project Ga0302181, IMG submission 198786) | Peat permafrost microbial communities from Stordalen Mire near Abisko, Sweden - I_Palsa_E3_3 | ecosystem: Environmental > Terrestrial > Soil > Palsa > Peat permafrost | place: Sweden...
GCGCTTCTCATACGCCGCAACATCATTCGATTTGGGAATGCTGGAGTTTGAATGGCCACCACAGGTCAGCTGATCCGCACACCGCGCCAGTCCAAAGCCGAGAAGACCAAGGTTCCGGCGCTGGGTGCCTCACCGCAAAAACGCGGCGTCTGCACGCGCGTCTACACCACGACGCCGAAGAAGCCGAATTCGGCCCTGCGCAAGGTCGCGCGCGTGCGCCTGACCAACGGCTACGAGGTGTCGAGCTACATCGGCGGTGAAGGCCACAACCTGCAGGAGCACTCGGTGGTGCTGATCCGCGGCGGCCGCGTCAAGGATCTGCCCGGCGTGCGCTATCACACGGTACGCGGCACGCTCGACTGTGCCGGCGTCGGCAACCGCAAGCAGGGCCGGTCGAAGTACGGCGCCAAGCGGCCGAAGAAATAGAGAGGTATTTAAAGCATGTCCCGCAGAGCCGCGGCCCCGAGCCGCACCATCCTTCCGGATCCGAAGTTCAACAGCGAGATGCTGGCCAAGTTCATGAATGTGGTCATGCACAGCGGCAAGAAGTCGGCCGCCGAACACATTCTCTATGGCGCGGTGGAGCGCATCAGTGAGAAGACCGGCCGCCAGGGCGCCGAGGCGCTCGAACTGCTCTCGCAGGCGCTGGACAACGTCAAGCCGGTGGTGGAGGTGAAATCACGCCGCGTTGGAGGCGCCACCTACCAGGTACCGGTTGAAGTTCGGGCCAGTCGTCGCCAGACACTGGCTATGCGCTGGGTGATCGAGGCCGCGCGCGATCGCAGCGAGAAGTCGATGGCGTTCCGCCTGGCGCACGAACTGCTCGACGCGGCGGAAAACCGCGGCGCGGCGGTGCGCAAGCGCGAGGACACGCATCGCATGGCCGAGGCCAACAAGGCCTTCGCCCATTACCGCTGGTAACCCAGGTTTCTTTCGGATTCGGAGCAAATCTTGCCACGTGTGACGCCCATTGAGCGCTATCGCAACATCGGCATCTCGGCGCATATCGACGCCGGGAAGACGACGGCGACTGAGCGCATCCTGTTTTATACGGGCGTGTCGCACAAGATCGGCGAGGTGCATGACGGCGCGGCCGTCATGGACTACATGGAACAGGAGCAGGAGCGCGGCATCACGATCACCTCGGCCGCGACCACCTGTTTCTGGAAGGGCATGGACAAGACCTTCCCTGAGCACCGCATCAACATCATCGATACCCCCGGTCACGTCGATTTCACCATCGAGGTCGAGCGCTCGCTGCGGGTGCTCGACAGCGCGGTGGCGCTGTTCGACTCGGTGGCCGGCGTGCAGCCGCAATCGGAGACGGTGTGGCGGCAGATGAACCGCTATGCGGTGCCGCGCATCGCCTTCGTCAACAAGATGGACCGCGCCGGTGCCAATTTCCTGCGCTGCGTGGAGATGATCCGCACCCGTCTGCGCGCCAACCCGGTGCCGATCCAGCTGCCGGTCGGGGCCGAGGACGACTTCGAGGGCGTGGTCGACCTGGTGAAGATGAAGGCTATGTACTGGGACATGGAAACCCAGGGCATGAAATTCGAGTACCGCGAGATTCCGCCGGCGATGCTGAAGCAGTGCGAGGAGCAACGCGCGCTGATGATCGAGGCGGCGGCCGAGGGCGACGATGAACTGCTGCACAAGTACCTCGAGGGCGAGCCGCTGTCCCAGGACGAGATCAAGCGCGGCTTGAGGAAGCGCTCGATCAAGAACGAGATCGTGCTGTGCACCTGCGGCTCGGCGTTCAAGAACAAGGGCGTGCAGGCGCTGCTGGATGCGGTGATCGAGTACATGCCCTCGCCGGTGGACATGCCGGACGTCAAGGGCATCGACAGCGACGGCGAGCCGATCACGCGCAAACCCGACGACGATGCGCCGTTCGCAGCGCTGGCGTTCAAGATCCTGAACGATCCGTTCGTCGGTAACCTGACGTTCTTTCGGGTCTACTCCGGCACGCTCAATTCGGGCGATACCGTGTACGTGCCGACCAAGGACAGGAAGGAGCGCATCGGCCGGCTGCTGCAGATGCACGCCAACGAGCGCGGGGAGATCAAGGAGGTGCGCGCCGGGGACATCGCCTCGGCCGTGGGCCTGAAAGACGTGATCACCGGCGACACGCTGTGCGATCTGGATCAGCCCATCACGCTGGAAAAGATGGTGATTCCGATTCCCGTCATCCAGGTCGCGGTCGAACCCAAGACCAAGGCCGACCAGGAAAAGATGGGCATGGCGCTGCAGCGGCTGGCGAAGGAAGACCCGTCATTTCGCGTGTCCACCGACGAGGAGTCGGGGCAGACGCTGATCGCCGGCATGGGCGAGCTGCACCTGGAGATCATCGTCGATCGCATGAAGCGCGAGTTCAAGGTCGAGGCCAACGTCGGCAAGCCGCAGGTGGCCTATCGCGAGACCATTCGCGGCACGGTGGAGTCCGAGGGCAAGCACGTCAAGCAGTCCGGCGGCCGCGGCCAGTACGGCCACGTGTGGCTGAAGATCGAGCCGAACGAGATCGGCAAGGGCAACGAGTTCAAGAACGGCATCATCGGCGGCACAGTGCCGCGCGAATTCATTCCGGCGGTCGAGAAGGGCGTCAAAGAGGCCTGTGAGACCGGCGTCATGGCCGGCTATCCGGTGGTGGACGTCAAGGTGACGCTGATCGACGGCTCCTACCACGACGTCGACTCGGACGAAATCTCGTTTCGCATGGCGGCGATCTTCGGTTTCAAGGACGGCTTCCGGCGCGCAAAGCCGGTGATCCTGGAGCCGATCATGAAGGTCGAAGTCGTGACGCCCGAGGATTACATGGGCGATGTGATCGGCGACCTGAACCGGCGCCGCGGGCAGATCATGAGCATGGAAGATACCCCGGCCGGCAAGACGGTCACGGCCGAAGTGCCGCTGTCGGAGATGTTCCAGTACGCGACCACGGTGCGCTCGATGAGCCAGGGGCGCGCGACGTTTACGATGGAGTTCGCCAAGTACATGGAAGTGCCGGCGGGCATTGCCGAGACGATCATTAAAAAGTGATCGGCAGATCGGTAGATATGAGCCATACAAAGAATTTTTGATAATAAAAATTCTTTGTATGGCTCATATCTACCAAGGAGCGGGGACTTGTTCCTGGTCGTCTCGACACGGGTTCGGACGACAGTTAGGTGTAGTGACGGGATTCTCTAGAGGTTACGTGTATGTCGAAAGAAAAATTTGAACGCACCAAGCCGCACGTGAACGTGGGGACGATTGGGCATGTGGATCATGGCAAGACGACGCTCACGGCGGCGCTGACCAAGGTGATGGCCGAGACCAACGGCGGCACCTTTGTGGCCTATGACCAGATCGACAAGGCCCCAGAAGAGAAGGCGCGCGGCATCACGATCTCGACCGCTCACGTGGAGTACCAGAGCAAGAACCGCCACTACGCCCATGTGGACTGCCCGGGACATGCGGACTATGTGAAGAACATGATTACAGGTGCCGCCCAGATGGATGGGGCGATCCTGGTGGTATCGGCGGCCGATGGCCCGATGCCCCAGACGCGCGAGCACATCCTGCTCGCCCGTCAGGTGGGCGTGCCCTACATCGTGGTGTTCATGAACAAGGCCGACATGGTGGACGACAAGGAGCTGCTCGAGCTAGTTGAGATGGAAGTGCGCGAGCTTCTGACGGTCTACAAGTTCCCCGGCGAGAAGACCCCGATCATCATCGGCTCGGCGTTGAAGGCCCTGGAAGGGGACAAGAGTGAGATCGGGGTGGCGGCGGTGATCAAGCTGGTGGAGGAGATGGACAATTTCATCCCGATCCCTAAGCGCGACATTGAAAAGCCGTTCCTGATGCCGGTGGAGGACGTGTTCTCGATCTCAGGCCGCGGCACGGTGGTGACCGGGCGCATCGAGCGCGGGATCATCAAGGTGAACGATGAAGTCGAGATCATCGGCCTAAAGCCGACGCTCAAGACCATCTGCACCGGGGTGGAGATGTTCCGAAAGCTGCTGGATGAGGGGCGGGCGGGAGACAACGTGGGGGTGCTGCTGCGCGGCACCAAGCGCGAAGAGGTCGAGCGCGGCCAGGTGCTGGCGAAGCCCGGTTCCATGACCCCGCACACGCAGTTTGAGTGCGAGGTCTACGTGCTGACGAAGGAGGAAGGCGGGCGGCATACGCCGTTTTTCAAAGGCTATCGGCCGCAGTTCTACTTTCGCACCACGGACGTGACCGGGCTGATCGAGTTGCCGGGCAACACCGAGATGGTGATGCCTGGGGACAACATCAAGATGACGGTGGAGCTGATTGCCCCGATAGCGATGGAGGATGGACTGCGCTTTGCGATCCGCGAAGGGGGCCGCACCGTGGGCTCCGGCGTGGTGTCGAAGGTTCTCAAGTAACGATTTTTCAAAGGTAGTGGACCATGGCCAACCAGAACATTCGCATCAGGCTCAAGGCGTTCGACCATCGCCTGATCGACAATTCGGCGAAGGAAATCGTCGATACGGCGCGCCGTACCGGCGCGACCGTGCGTGGCCCGGTGCCGCTGCCGACCAAGATGGAGCGCTTCACGCTGCTGATCTCGCCGCACGCCGACAAGGACGCGCGCGACCAGTACGAGCTGCGCACCCACAAACGATTGATGGACATCATGAACCCGACCGACAAGACCGTGGACGCGTTGATGCGCCTGGAATTGCCGGCCGGCGTGGACGTGCAGATCCGGTTGAATTGAAGGATTTAGCTGCTATACTCCGCGCCCTTTTTCGGCCGTCTGGATTGCCTTTAAAACCAGTCCTTACGGCACCGCCCCCAGTCGAATAACTGGGCGGATGATCGGGCGAGGTTGGCCTCGACTTTGAGGCCAAGACCACTCGAGAGCATCAGCGCCTTGTGCGCTGCCCTCCTGTAGTCATGCCTGGAAATGCTTCGGCTCGCACCGATCGCAGTGCGCGCCTGTTTGAGAGGAATTAGTGTCATGGCTATCGGTCTGGTCGGTCGCAAGTGCGGGATGACGCGCGTTTTCACCGACGCGGGTGAATCCGTGCCGGTGACCGTGGTCGAGGTGCTGCCCAACCGCGTCACCCAGGTGAAGTCGGTCGAGAGCGACGGCTATCGCGCGGTGCAGGTCACCTTCGGTACCCGCCGCCCGCAGCTGCTGACCAAGTCCTCCCAGGGCCACTTCGCCAAGGCTAATGTCGAGCCGGGCCGCGGCCTGATCGAGTTTCGCTTAGGGGGCAAGGATCATGAGGACCTGAAGCTCGGCAGCGAGCTCAAGGTGGACCTGTTCGTCGAAGGCCAGGCGGTCGACGTCACCGGCGTGACCATCGGCAAGGGCTTCGCCGGCGTGCAGAAGCGCCACAATTTCGCCGGCGGCATGGCCTCGCACGGCGCCTCGGTCTCGCACCGCGTGCCGGGCTCGATCGGCCAGCGCCAGACCCCGGGCCGCGTTTTTCCGGGCAAGCGCATGTCGGGCCACATGGGTGTGATCCGCCGCACCACCGAGAACCTGAAGGTCGTGGGCGTGGACGCCAAGCGCAACCTGCTGCTGATCCGCGGCGCGATCCCTGGCGCGGAAGGCGGGGACGTCGTGGTGCGCGCCTCGGTCAAGGCTGCCCGCCATGCGCTGCGCAAGACCGTACAGCCTCACAAGAAGTCCTGAAGTCATGAAGCTCAAAGTTGCCAATGGCGGGGCCGAGCTCGCCGTGTCGGACGAGAACTTCGGCCATGTGTACAACCAGTCGCTGGTGTTCCAGGTGGTCAACGCCTATCTGGCGGGCGGCCGTGCCGGCACCAAGGCGCAGAAGACGCGCGCCGAGGTGCGTGGCGGCGGCAGAAAGCCGCACGCCCAGAAGGGCACCGGTTCCGCGCGCGCCGGCTCGATCAGGAGCCCGATCTGGGTGGGCGGCGGGCGCACCTTTGCTGCGCAGCCGCGCGATTTCACGCAGAAGGTGAACCGCAAGATGTACCGCGGTGCGATCCGCTCGATGCTGTCCGAACTGGTGCGCCAGGACCGGCTGGTGGTCACCACCTCATTCGCGGTCGATAAGCCTAAGACCAAGCTGCTGCTGGCCCAGTTGAAGTCGCTCGCGCTCGAGGATGTGCTGATCATCGTCGAGGCCGCGGACGAGAAGCTGACGCTGGCGGCCCGTAACCTGCCCCATGTGGAACTGCTGGCGGCAGCCGCGATCAACCCGGTGAGCCTGGCGCGCCACGACAAGGTGCTGGCGACCGTGGGCGCCGTGAAGCTGCTCGAGGAGCGCCTGCAATGACCGCGACGCGCAAGCCGCTCGGTAAGGAAGGCCTGATGAACGTGCTGCTGGCCCCGCACGTGACCGAGAAGACCTCGCTCGGCCTGCAGGAGCGCAACCAGTACGCGTTTCGCGTGCGCCGCGAGGCCACGCGCACCGACGTGCGCCGCGCGGTGGAACTGATGTTCGAGGTCAAGGTCGAGGGCGTGCAGGTGCTGAACGAGTCGGGCAAGAAGCGCCGCTTCGGCAATCGCAACGGCCGCACCCAGGACTGGAAGAAAGCCTATGTGCGCCTGGCCGCCGGCCAGAGCATCGACTATGAGGCGCAGGCCCAGTCCCAGGCCAAGCGCCAGAAAGCCTAAAGAGACACGCCATGGCCCTGATCAAACTCAAGCCCACCTCGCCCGGTACGCGCTTCCAGGTGCGTATCAGCAAGAGCCACCTGTACAAGGGCGGCCCGTACGAGCCCCTCACGGTCGCGCAGAGCAAGACCGGTGCGCGTAACCACTTCGGCCGCATCACCACGCGCCACATCGGCGGCGGGTCGCGCCAGAAGTACCGCCTGATCGATTTCCGGCGCGACAAGGACGGCGTGGCGGCGGTGGTCGAGCGCGTCGAATACGATCCGAACCGCACCGCGCACATCGCGCTGCTGCTGTATGCCGACGGCGAGCGGCGCTACATCCTGGCCCCCAAGGGCGTGAAGGACGGCGACGAGCTGCGCTCGGGCAGTGAGGCGCCGATCAAGCCCGGCAATGCGATGGCACTGCGCCACATCCCGGTCGGCTCGGTGGTGCACAACATCGAGCTCAAACCCGGCCGTGGCGGCCAGATGGCGCGCAGCGCCGGCGCCTCGGCCCAGTACACCTCGCGCGAGGGCATCCACGCCTTCATCCGCCTGAAGTCCGGCGAGACGCGCAAGGTGCACATCGACTGCCGCGCCACCCTGGGCGAGCTGTCCAACGATGAACACAACCTGCGCAAGTACGGCAAGGCCGGTGCGCTGCGCTGGATCGGCGTTCGCCCGACGGTGCGGGGACTAGCGATGAATCCGGTCGATCACCCGCACGGTGGCGGTGAAGGCAAGTCCGGTCAGGGCAATCCGCATCCGGTGTCGCCCTGGGGCTGGAACACCAAGGGCAAGAAGACCCGCCGTAACAAGCGCACCAGCAACATGATCGTGCAGCGGAGGAATTAGACGTGCCGCGTTCGTTAAAGAAAGGTCCGTTCGTGGATCTGCACCTCGCTAAGAAGGTGCAGATCGCCATGGCTAAGAGCGATCGGCGGCCGATCAAGACCTGGTCGCGCCGCTCGATGGTGATCCCCGACATGGTGGGACTGACGCTCGCGATCCACAACGGCCGCCAGCACATCCCGGTGCTGGTGACCGAGAACATGGTGGGCCACAAGCTCGGCGAGTTCTCCCCGACGCGCCTCTTCAAGTCGCATTCCGGCGATCGCAAAGTCACGGTCGCGGAGTAAGGCGATGCAGGTAACCGCAAAACTGCGCTACGCGCGCATCTCGCCGCAGAAGTGCCGGCTGGTGGCCGACACGGTGCGCGGCAAGGGCGTGGGTAACGCGCTGTCGACGCTCAAGTTCATGCCGAAGAAGGGCGCGCGGCTGGTGCTCAAGGTGCTCGAATCGGCGATCGCCAACGCCGAGAACAACCTCGGCGCCGATATCGATGAGCTCAAGGTGACGCGCATCGAGATCGATACCGCACCCTCGCTCAAGCGCTTTGCGGCGCGCGCCAAGGGGCGCGGCAACCGCATCGTCAAGCGCAACAGCCACATCACGCTCGAAGTCGGCGACGGCAAGAAGGACTAGCGCATGGGCCAGAAAGTCAATCCGATCGGCATTCGCTTAGGGATAACTCGCGACTGGACGTCGAAGTGGTATGCCTCGAAGAAGCAGTTTCCGCTGCTGGTGCACACCGATTTTCGGGTACGCGAGTTCCTGAAGAAGAGGCTGGCCGACGCCTCCGTCAGCCGCATCATGATCGAGCGCGCCGCGAAGAAGGTGAACATCACCATCCAGACCGCGCGCCCCGGCATCGTGATCGGCAAGAAGGGCGAGGACATCGAGAAGCTGCGCGCCGAGACGGCAAAGCTTCTGGGCATGCCGATGCTCGATGTGCGCCTCAACATCGCCGAGATCAGAAAGCCGGAACTCGATGCGCAGCTGGTGGCCGAGAGCATTTCGCAGCAGATCGAGAAGCGCGTGATGTTCCGCCGCGCGATGAAGCGCGCCGTGATGAGCACCATGCGCAGCGGCGCCCTGGGCATCAAGGTGCGCATGTCCGGGCGCCTGAACGGCTCCGAGATCGCGCGCACCGAGTGGTATCGGGAAGGGCGCATTCCGCTGCATACCTTTCGCGCCGACATCGACTACGGCCTGGCGGAGGCCATGACGACCTACGGCGTGATCGGCATCAAGGTGTGGATCTTCAAGGGCGAGGTATTCGACCAGGCGCAGCTCGATCGCCAGGCCGCAGAGCCGGCGGTGGTCGAGGCCACCCCAGCCGCTGCCACCCCAGCCGCTGCCACCCCGGCCGCTGCCGCTGCGACCGCTGCCGCGCCGACGGTCGCCGCTGCCACCCCGGCTGCGGCCGCGCCGGGCACCGAGGGCGCCGCCTAATTCAAGTAACGCATCATGCTGCAACCAAAACGAACCAAATACCGCAAGCAGTTCAAGGGCCACAACGGCGGCCTGGCGCTGCGCGGCAGTACCGTGGCCTTCGGTGACTATGGCCTCAAGGCCACCGACCGCGCGCGCATGACCGCGCGCGAGATCGAAGCTGCGCGCCGCGCGATGGCGCGCTATGTGAAGCGCGGCGGTCAGATCTGGATCCGGGTGTTTCCCGATGTGCCAATCACCAAGAAGCCGCTGGAAGTGCGCATGGGCAGCGGCAAGGGCAACGTCGAGTACTGGATCGCCAAGGTCAAGCCCGGCAAGGTGCTGTTCGAGATGGAAGGGGTGAGCGAGGAGATCGCGCGCGAGGCGTTTCGCCTGGCGGGCGCGAAGCTGTCGGTGTCCACCGCGTTCGTGAAGCGGCAGGTGCGCTGATGAAAGCCAGTGAACTGCACAAGAAATCGGCGCTGGAGCTGCAGAACGAGCTCATGTCGCTGCGCAAGGAACAGTTCGCGCTGCGGCTGCAGCGCGCCACCGGTCAGGCCGTCAAGCCCGACCAGTTCGGCAAGGTGCGCAAGAACATTGCGCGCGTGAAGACGGTGCAGCGCGCGCTGCGCGCTGGAGGCAAGAAGACATGAGCACGGAAACCACCGAGGCCGGCAAGACGGTCCGCACGCTGACCGGCCAGGTCGTGAGCAACAAGATGGACAAGACCATCGCGGTCTCGATCGAGCGGGTCGTGAAGCATCCGACCTACGGCAAGTACGTGCGCCGCACCACGAAGCTGCTGGCGCACGATGAGAAGAACGAGGCGCGCGAGGGCGACACGGTGTCGATCACCCCGTGCCGGCCGCTGTCGCGCCACAAGTCATGGCGTCTTCTCGCCATCGTCGAGCGCGCGACCCCGGCCTGAAAAGCCGGACCCCGATAGCGAACAGGAATACACCGCCATGATCCAAATGCGCACTCTGCTCAACGCCGCCGACAACAGCGGCGCGCGCACCCTGCAGTGCATCAAGGTGCTCGGCGGCACGCGCCGCCGCTACGCCACGGTCGGCGATGTCATCAAGGTCAGTGTCAAGGATGCAATCCCGCGCGGCAAGGTCAAGAAGGGGGAGGTCTACGATGCGGTGGTGGTGCGTACCCGCTTTGGCGTGCGCCGCGCCGACGGCTCGTTGATCAAGTTCGACGGCAATGCCGCGGTGCTGCTGACCAACAAGCTCGAGCCGATCGGCACCCGCATCTTCGGGCCGGTGACGCGCGAGCTGCGCAACGCCCAGTTCATGAAGATCATTTCGCTGGCGCCCGAGGTCCTCTAGAGATAGCGATATGGAAAAGATCAGGAAAGGCGATCAGGTGATAGTGCTGTCGGGCCGAGACAAGGGCCGGCGCGGCGCCGTGATCGGCGTGCTGCAGGGCGAGCTGGTGCTGGTGGAGAACGTCAACCGCGTCAAGCGCCACACCAAGCCCAACCCGCAGGCCAACCAGCCCGGCGGCATCATCGAGAAGGAAATGCCGCTGCCGCTGTGCAAGGTGGCGTTGTGGAACCCGGGCACCAAGAAGGGCGATCGGGTCGGCGTCAAGCGGCTGACGGATGGAAAGAAGGTGCGGTTTTTCAAGTCCAACGGCGAAGTGATCGACGCCTGACGGGCGCGCACACGGCACTAGCGAGTTTTAAGGTAACGGCCATGGCAGACAAGGCAAGACTTCACGAGTTCTATCACAGCAAGGTGGTACCGCAGCTGCGCGCCAGCCTTGCGCTGTCCAATCCGATGGAAGTGCCGCGCATCACCAAGATCACGGTCAACATGGGCGTGGGCGAGGCCGTGGCCGACAAGAAGGTGATGGATGCCGCGGTCGGCGACATGACCAAGATCACCGGCCAGAAGCCGCTGATCTGCAAGGCCAAGAAGGCGATCGCGGCCTTCAAGGTGCGCGAGGGACTGCCGATCGGCTGCAAGGTGACGCTGCGAGGCGCGCGCATGTACGAGTTCCTCGACCGCCTGATCACGGTGGCGGTGCCGCGCATCCGCGATTTTCGCGGCCTGTCGCCGCGCGGCTTCGACGGCCGCGGCAACTACAGCATGGGCGTGAAGGAACAGATCATTTTCCCGGAGATCCAGTACGACACCGTGGATCAACTGCGCGGCATGGACATCACCATCACCACTACGGCGCGCGACAACAAGCACGGCCGGGCATTGCTGGAAGCCTTCAGCTTCCCGTTCCGCAAGTAGCGTTAAGGCAAACGGGTTTAAGGATACGTATGGCCAAGACCAACATGATTATGCGCGAGCATCGGCGGGCACGGGTTGCGAAGAAGTACGCGACCAAGCGTGCGCAGTTGAAGGAACTCATTCGCAGCCCCAAGTCGAGCCCGGAGCAACGCGCCGCGGCGCAGGTCGCCCTGCAGCAGCAGCCGCGCGATGCCTCCAAGAGCCGCCAGCGTTCGCGCTGCGCGATCACCGGCCGTTCACGCGGCGTGTATCGCAAGTTCGGCCTGGCACGGGTGAAGATCCGCGAAGTCGCGATGCGCGGTGAGATTCCAGGACTCGGCAAGGCGAGCTGGTAGGAGCTGTAACGATGAGCATGACCGATCCGATCGCCGATCTGCTGACCCGTATCCGCAACGGCCAATCCGCGCGCAAAACCAGCGTCACCGTCGCCTCTTCGAAGCTGAAGACGGCGATCTTGAAGGTGCTGAAGGACGAGGGTTACATCGCCGACTTCGGCTTGAACCAGGACGAGGGCAAACCGGTGCTGTCGATTGACCTGAAGTACTACGACGGCCGTCCGGTGATCGACCGCATCGAGCGCGTGAGCCGGCCCGGGCTGCGTATCTATCGCGGCAAGGACGAGATTCCGCGCGTGCTGGGCGGCATGGGTACGGTGATCGTATCCACGCCCAAGGGCGTGATGACCGACAAGGCGGCGCATGCGATCGGCCAGGGCGGGGAAGTCCTGTGCATCGTCGCCTGATGCGCACGCGCACTGACAAGGTGAGTTGAAATGTCCAGAGTTGCCAATCGAGTCATCGACCTGCCCAGCGGCGTGAGCGTCAGCGTCGCCGCGGGCAACGTCACCGTCAAGGGTGCCAAGGGCGCGCTCACGATGGCGATCGGCCCGGGCGTATCGGTGGAACAGAAGGACAAGCAGCTGTCGGTGAAATACCAGGGCAGCGAGCAGGCGCGCATGACCGCCGGCTCGACGCGTGCGCACCTGGCGAACATGGTGCAGGGCGTCACCAAAGGCTATGAGAGCAGGCTGGAGCTGGTCGGGGTCGGCTTTCGTGCGCAAGTCGCCGGCAAGTCGCTGAACCTGACGCTCGGCTTCTCGCATCCGGTGAGCTATCCGATACCGGAGGGCATCACCATCGAGGCGCCGAGCCTCACCGAGGTCCTGGTCAAAGGGACCGACCGGCAAAAGGTAGGTCAGACCGCGGCCGAAATCCGCGACATCCGGCCGCCCGAGCCCTACAAGGGCAAGGGCGTGCGCTACAAGGATGAACAGATCTCCCTCAAGGAAGGCAAGAAGAAGTAGCGCGGCGAGACACACATGAACATCAGCAAGAAAGAGCGGCGTCAGCGCCGCGCCGTCAAGACCCGGGCCCAGATCCGCGCCCTCAAGGTCGCGCGCCTGACCGTCCACCGCACGCCGCGCCACATCTATGCACAGCTGTTCGATGGCAAGGGCGAGCGCGTGCTGGCCAGCGCCTCCACGCTGCAGAAGGATGTCGCCGCGGGCCTGAAGAGCACCGGCAATATCGAGGCCGCCAAGAGCGTCGGCCGCAGCATCGCCGAGCGCGCCAAGGCGGCCGGCATCACGCGCGTCGCGTTCGATCGCGCGGGTTTTCAATATCACGGCCGCGTCAAGGCGCTGGCCGAGGCGGCACGCGAGGCCGGGCTCGAGTTCTAAAGGCGGATCACTATGGCAAGAATGGAAAAATCGCAGAGCGCCGATGAGCTGGTCGAGAAGCTCGTGGCCGTGAACCGCACCGCCAAGGTGGTCAAGGGCGGCCGTCAGTTCGGCTTCACCGCGCTCACCGTGGTCGGCGACGGCGCCGGACGCGTCGGTTTCGGCTTTGGCAAGGCGCGCGAAGTGCCGGTCGCGATCTCCAAGGCCATGGCGCAGGCGCGCAAGAACATGGTCAACGTCAGCCTGCGCAACGACACCCTGCACTACGCGATCCGCGGGGCGCACGGCGCCACGCGCGTGTTCATGCTGCCGGCCTCGGAAGGTACCGGCGTGATCGCCGGCGGCGGCATGCGCGCGGTGCTCGAGTGCGCCGGCGTACGCAACGTCCTGGCCAAGAGCTACGGGTCGAGGAATCCGATCAACGTGGTGCGTGCGACGGTGAATGCGCTCGCCAACGTGCGCTCGCCGGAAGACATCGCGGCCAAGCGCGGCAAGAGCGTGGAAGACATTCTCGGGAACGCCTGATGAGCGAGCGCAAGAAAACCAGCAAGCCGGCCAGCAAATCGGCCGCTAAATCGGCCAGCAAGCAGGTCACGGTCACGCTGACCCGCAGCATCCACGGCCAGCTTGCGAACATCGCCGCCTCGGTGCGCGGCTTGGGGCTGCGCCGCATGCATCAGAGCGTGATGATCGCCGACACGCCGGAGAACCGCGGCATGATGCACGTCGCCGGCCACCTGCTGAAAGTGGAGCAGAACTGACATGCGTCTGAACAACATCAAGCCCACCGCCGGCTCGCGCAAGCCGCGGCTGCGCGTGGGTCGCGGCGCCTCGGCCGGCCAGGGCAAGACCTGCGGCCGCGGCGTCAAGGGCCAGCGCGCGCGCAAGGGCGGTTATCACAAGGTCGGTTTCGAAGGCGGCCAGATGCCGCTGCAGCGCCGCATGCCCAAGGTCGGCTTTCGCTCGGCGATGAAGGCGACGCGCGCCGAAGTGCGGCTGCACGAGCTGGCCGGCATCGAGGCCGCGGTGATTGATCTGGCGGTGCTGAAGAAGGCCGGGATCGTGAACGCGTTTGCCGAGCAGGCCAAGGTGGTGCTGTCGGGTGAACTCAAGAAGCCGGTGACCTTGAAGGGCATCGGCGCCACCAAGGGCGCCCGGGCGGCGATCACCGCCGCCGGCGGCAAGTTCGAGGACTGATGGCCAACTCCGCCCTCACCAATCCGGCCGCAGCGCTGGCCGAAGCCGGTCGCCAAGGCGAGATCCGCAGCCGCCTGCTGTTCCTGGTGGGCGCGCTGGTGGTGTATCGCGTGGGTACCTTCATTCCGGTGCCGGGCATCAATCCGGACGCGGTGGCGCGCTTTTTCAACGACCAGTCGAACACCATCCTCGGCATCGTCAACAGCTTCTCGGGCGGCGCGCTGCAGCGGCTGTCGATCTTTGCGATGGGCGTGATGCCGTATATCTCGGCCTCGATCATCATCCAGATGCTCTCGATGGTGATCCCGTCGCTGATGGAGGCACGCAAGGAGGGCGAGTCGGGGCGGCGCCGCATCACGCAGATGACGCGCTACGCCACGCTCGGCCTGGCGCTGTTCCAGTCGTTTGGCGCCGCAGTGGCGCTGCAAAACGGCGGCATGACGCTGGCCAAGGGCTTCATCGAATGGTACCTGCCGGCCACGATCACCATGACCACCGGCACCATGTTCCTGATGTGGCTGGGCGAGCAGATCACCGAGCGTGGCATCGGCAACGGCATCTCGATGCTGATCCTGTCGGGCATCGTGGCGGGCATGCCGGGCGCCATCGGCCGCACCTTTGAATCGGTCAGCACCGGTGAGATGAATCCGCTGTTCGCGATCCTGCTGATCGGCATCGTCATCGGGGTCACCGGATTCTGCGTGTTCGTCGAGCGCGCGCAGCGGCGCATCACGGTCAACTACGCCAAGCGCCAGGTCGGCCGCAAGATGTACGCCGGCCAGAGCAGCCACCTGCCGTTCAAGCTCAACATGTCGGGCGTGATTCCGCCGATCTTCGCCTCCAGCCTGTTGCTGTTTCCGGCCACCATGGCCAGTTTCTTCGGCTCCAACCCCGACTCCAAGGTGAGCGAAGTGCTGCAGGACATCGCCGCCTCGCTCGGCTACGGCCAGCCGCTGCACCTGGTGCTGTACGCGGCGCTGATCATCTTCTTCTGCTTCTTCTACACCGCGCTGGTGTTCAATTCGCGCGAAACCGCGGACAATCTGAAGAAGTCGGGTGCATTCATTCCCGGCATCCGCCCTGGCCAGCAGACCGGCGAGTACATCGACAAGGTGCTCACCCGGCTGACCCTGTGGGGCGCGATCTACATCATGGCGGTGTGCCTGGTGCCCGAGATCCTGGTGTCCTCGCAGGGCGTGCCATTCCAGTTCGGCGGCACATCGCTCCTGATCGTGGTGGTGGTGGTGATGGACTTCATGGCGCAGCTGCAGGCGCACCTGATGTCGCATCACTATCCGGGTCTGATGAAGAAGGCGAATCTGCTGGGCGGGGGCCGCAGCGGCTCCGCGCAGAATTAGCCGGCAAGAGTGGCTTAGTTTTAGGTGTGCGATGAAAGTACGTCCATCAGTCAAGAAAATCTGCAAGAACTGCAAGATCGTGCGCCGGCGCGGCGTGGTCTATGTGATCTGCAGCTCCGACGCGCGTCACAAGCAGCGCCAGGGATGAAACCCGGCATGAACCCAAGGTTGAGGTAGTTGAAGTCATGGCACGCATAGCGGGCATCAATATTCCGATGAACAAGCACGTGAACATCGGGCTCACGCAGATCTATGGCATCGGGCCAGCGCGCGCGCTGGCGATCTGCGAGGGCGCGGGCATCGCGCCCACCACCAAGGTCAAGGATCTGACCGCGGCCGCGGTCGGGGCTATCCGCTCCTACATCGCCAAGTGGCCGGTGGAGGGCGATCTGCGGCGCGAAGTGTCGATGAATATCAAGCGGCTCATGGACTTAGGTACCTGGCGGGGGCTGCGGCACCGCAAGGGTTTGCCGGTGCGCGGCCAGCGTACCCGCACCAACGCGCGCACCCGCAAGGGCCCGCGCAAACAAGCCGTGAAGCTCAACGCACCGCCGGGTAAGACCTAAGGGGCCCCGTTAGGGCCTTCCGATGGACAGTTTTTGACCTTGAGAATGCATACAGGCGACCACATTTATGGCTGATCAGAAACCACAGCAGCAGAGCGCGGCCGCGGCCGGGGCAGCGAAGAAGCCCAAGAAGGCGCGCAAGAACGTGCTCGATGCGATCGCTCACGTGCATGCATCGTTCAACAACACGATCATCACGATCACCGATCGGCAGGGCAATACGCTGTCCTGGGCGACCTCGGGCGGCTGCGGTTTTCGTGGTTCGCGCAAGAGCACGCCATTTGCCGCCCAGGTGGCAGCTGAGAAGGCCGGCACCGCCGCCCAGGAGCACGGCGTGAAGAACGTCGAGGTGCGCGTGGCCGGTCCCGGTCCCGGACGCGAATCGGCGGTGCGGGCGCTGAACGCCTGTGGCCTGAAGATCACCAGCATCGCGGACGTCACGCCGATCCCCCACAACGGCTGCCGCCCCCCCAAGAAGCGTCGCGTCTAACGGCGGCGAAGGAAGCAACGAACCATGGCGCGTTATCTCGGTCCAACCTGCAAGCTCGCCCGCCGCGAGGGTACTGACCTGTTCCTCAAGAGCGGCTCCAAGCCGCTCGAGAGCAAGTGCAAGCTGCAGGTACCCCCCGGCGGCATCAAGGGCGAACGCCGGCAACGGTTGTCCGATTACGGCACCCAGCTGCGCGAGAAGCAGAAGCTGCGCCGCATGTACGGCGTGCTCGAGCGCCAGTTCCGCAATTACTACCAGGCCGCGGCGCGCCGCACCGGTGCCACCGGCGAGACGCTGCTGAAGATGCTCGAGTGCCGGCTCGACAACGTGGTCTACCGCATGGGTTTCGCCGCCACGCGCGCCGAGGCACGCCAGCTGGTGGCGCACAAGTCGATCAACGTCAATGGCCACGTCGTGACCATTCCGTCCTATCAGTGCAAGGCCGGTGAAGTGATCGAGATCCGCGAGAAGGCGCGCAAGCAGCTGCGCATCCAGAGCGCGTTGACGGTGGCGACCCAGGTCGGCTTTCCGGAGTGGGTCGAGGTCAGCGACAAGGAGTTTCGCGGCGTGTTCAAGGCGGTGCCGGGGCGCGATGAGGTGCTGCCGGACATCAACGAGAACCTGGTCGTGGAGTTGTATTCGAAGTAATCGGCTGCAGCGCCTGGAAGGGCGCCGCGGCGGATCGATGAGTGTTTCCTAAGTTTGGGGTGTAGCCGTATGCAAGCATCAGTTTCCGAGTTCCTGAAGCCCCGCGTGGTCAAGGTACAGCCGGTGGCACCGCGCCAGGCGCGCGTGGTCATTGAGCCGTTCGAACGCGGCTTCGGCCACACGCTGGGCAACGCGCTGCGGCGCGTGCTGCTGTCCTCGATGCCCGGGGCCGCCATCACCGAGGTCGAGATCGACGGCGTGCTGCATGAGTACACCAGCATCGAGGGGGTGCAGGAAGACGTGGTCGATATCCTGCTGAACCTGAAGTCGGTGGCGCTGCGCATGCACGCGCGCAACAGCGCCGAGCTGCGGCTGCACAAGAAGGGCCCGGGCCCGGTGACCGCCGGCGACATCCAGACCGACCACGACGTCGAGGTGGTCAATCCGGAGTTCGTGATCGCGAACCTCACCAAAGCCGGCGAACTCAACATGCAGCTCAAGATCGAGCGCGGCCGCGGCTATCGGCCGGCGGTGCAGCGCGTCGCCTTCGAAGAGCAGAGCCGTCCGATCGGCCGCCTGCTGCTCGATGCCTCCTTCAGCCCGGTGCGCCGCGTGACCTACTCGGTCGAAGCCGCGCGCGTCGAGCAGCGCACCGACCTGGACAAGCTGATCATCGACATCGAGACCAACGGCACCATCGAGCCGGAAGAGGCGATCCGTCGTGCCGGCGGCATCCTGAAGGATCAGCTGTCGGTATTCGTGGACCTGCAGGGCGAGGACGAGGCGGTGGCCAAGACTACCGAGATGCAGTTCGATCCGATCCTGCTGCGTCCGGTGGACGAGCTCGAGCTCACCGTGCGCAGTGCCAATTGCCTGAAGGCGGAGAACATCCACTACATCGGCGATCTGGTGCAGCGTACCGAAGTGGAGCTGCTGCGCACGCCGAACCTCGGCAAGAAGTCATTGACCGAGATCAAGGAAGTGCTGCAGAGCCACGGGCTGATGCTGGGCATGCGGCTGGAGGGCTGGCCGCCGGCCGGCCTGCGCCACGACGAGGAAAGCAGCAGCGGGTTGATCTGACCGTCACCGTGGCGTGCACCGCCCTGGCGGCGGTGCGCCGCTGTTCATTCGATTTCTAGAGAGTAGTCATGCGTCACAAGCTTTCCGGCCGTCAACTGTCCCGCAATGCCCCGCACCGGCACGCGATGCTGCGCAATATGGCCGCCTCACTGCTGCGGCACGAGACCATCCGCACCACACTGCCCAAGGCCAAGGAGTTGCGGCGGGTGGTCGAGCCGCTGATCACGCTGGCGAAGACCGATACCGAGGCGCGCCGGCGCCTGGCGTTCGCGCGACTGCGTGACGTGGTGGTGGTGACCAAGCTGTTCGACGACTTAGGGATACGCTTCAAGGCCCGCCCCGGCGGCTATACGCGCATCCTGCACCTGATGCGCCGCCCCGGGGATGCCGCACCGATGGCGCTGATGCAGCTGGTGGACGGGCCAGCCGGCGCCGCGGTCACGGCCGATACCGACCAGAAGGCGGCCAAGCCCGGCAGCCCGCGCAAGAAGAAGGCGGCGAAGAAGGCAGCAGCGCCTGCGGCCGCCGCCCCCGAAAAGGCGGCGCCGAAGAAACGTACCCGCAAGAAGAAGACCGCGGCCGCCTGAAAGCGGCCGAGCGGACGATGACTGGCGGCCCTGAGGGCCCAGGGAGTATCTGCAATGAGCATGGCGTCAGAATTCAAAGAATTCGCGATGAAGGGCAACGTGGTCGATCTGGCGGTCGGCGTGATCGTCGGCGCCGCGTTCGGCAAGATCGTCTCCTCGCTGGTCGGCAACGTCGTGATGCCGGTGCTGGGCAAGCTGATCGGGGGCTTCAACTTCTCCGATCTGGCCTTTAGCCTCGGCACCGATCCCACCGGCAAGGCTGTTGCCGTCACTTACGGCGTATTCCTCCAAAGCATCTTCGATTTCGTGATCATCGCCTTGGTGCTGTTCATGGCGATCCGGGCAATCAATCGACTGAAGAAGCCGCCGCCGGCAGCCCCGCCACCGCCAGCCCCGCCGACGCGTGAGGAGCAGCTACTCACCGAGATCCGCGACCTGCTCGCCAAGCGCTGACGAGCGCGCCTGTAAATACTGCCGGTACATGCCGCTCCGGAAAGCGCGGCAGTTTAAAATATGCTGAATTATCTATAGAATTCGCAAATGGGGAGTCACAGGCCCCCGACAAACTAGTTTGCACTCTCAATTTCAGCTCGGTCATTTCATACCAATTTGGGGATTCATCGATGAATACAAAGCTTGCTCTTAGCGCTCTTGCAGCCACGGCGGTCATGCTGACCGCGTGCAGCAGCTCGGAAACCACGCCTCCGCCTGCCCCGGCTGCCCCGGCTATGGCGCCGGCTGACAGCAGCAGCAGTGGCGCAATGGCCACCCCGTCCGACACCAGCAGCAGTGGTGCCATGGCTCCTGCGAGCCCGCCCAAGTAAGTCGGAAGTCGATTTAGTCCGACGAGCTGCGAGCTCACGGGAAAGCCCGAGCAGACCGGAGGCCTCCGGTCAGCCGGGCTTTCCTGTTTCTCAGTTCGGGTGCACGATGTGATGGCACCCCGAGAGGCCCGGTGAGTCTGAAGGGAGTAGCAGCAGAGGACTTCGAGGCACTTCGATGGATCAGGTCAGCGTCCGGGATAGTCGTAAAGCGCGCGACGATCGCCGCTGGATTGAAAGCGTTTACCGCGATTACCTGAACGATCTGGCGCCCGCGGCGACCGGCATCTTCCCGGCGCTGGGCGAGATCGGACACCGCGTGCCCGACCAGCTGATGCGCTGGTACGCCGATCCGAACGCACAGATCATGACTATTCTGTACGGCGAGCAGCGCGCCGGCTTTGCGATGCTCACGCAGCGGTTGCGCCACTCGGTGGGCGTCGGCATGGCGGCGGCGGTAGGTGCGGATGCCGCGCCGAGCGCCAGCCCCGAGTATTCGATGGCGGAGTTCTTCATCGCCCGGCCATGGCGGCGGCGCGGCATCGGCGCGCAGGCGGTGCGCCTGCTGCTGGATCGCTTTACCGGCCAGTGGCTGATCACCGAGCACCTGATCAACGCGGCGGCGGTGAAGTTCTGGCGCCGCGTGGTCTATGCCTATACCGGCAGCAAGTACCAGGAGCGCATCCTCGACGGCGAGGTCCATCAGCGCTTCGAGTCCGGATCGCGTCGGGCGCGTTAGGCTCCTGCGCGCCGACGGCCTGTCGCCTCAAGGGCGGGGCCCCTGAGGGCGCGCGCGTGCAGGTCGCGCAGCAACGGCTTCAGGTACTGGCCGGTCACCGATTCCGCCACCTCGCAGATCTGTTCTGGCGTCCCGGCGGCCACCACCCGCCCGCCGCGATCGCCGCCTTCCGGACCCAGGTCGATCACATAGTCAGCCGTCTTGATGACGTCGAGGTTGTGCTCGATCACCACCAGCGTGTTGCCGGCGTCGCGTAGCTGGTGCAGCACGTGCAGCAGCTGCGCGATGTCGTGGAAGTGCAGGCCGGTGGTGGGCTCATCGAGAATGTAGAGCGTGCGGCCGGTGCCGCGCTTGGCCAGTTCGCGCGCCAGCTTGACCCGCTGCGCCTCCCCGCCCGACAGCGTGGTCGCATTCTGTCCCAGGCGCACGTAGGACAGGCCGACCTCGATCAGCGTACGCAGCTTCACCGCTGCGGCCGGCAGGTTCTCGAACAGCTTGAGCGCCTCCTCCACCGTGGTGTCGAGCACTTCGTGGATGTTACGGCCGCGGTAGTGGATCTCGAGCGTCTCGCGGTTGTAGCGCCGCCCACGGCACACGTCGCAGGGCACGTAGACGTCCGGCAGGAAATGCATCTCGACCCGAATGACGCCGTCGCCCTGGCAGGCCTCGCAGCGTCCACCCTTGACGTTGAAGCTGAAGCGGCCGGCGTCATAGCCGCGCGCCCGGGCCTCGGGCACCGCGGCAAACAGCTCGCGGATGATGGTGAACAGGCCGGTGTAGGTGGCCGGATTGGAACGCGGCGTGCGACCGATCGGATTCTGGTCGATCTCGATCACGCGCTCGAAGCGCTTCAGGCCGTCGATTTCATCGCACGGCCCGGCGCCATCGGCGCTGGCGTCGTTGAGCTGTGCGGCGGCGTGGCGGTACAACGTGTCGTCCACCAGGGTTGATTTGCCGGAGCCGGACACGCCGGTGACGCAGGTCAGAAGTCCGACCGGCAGCGCTACCGTGACATTGCGCAGGTTATTGCCGCGTGCGCCGCGGATCGTGATCCATTGATCGCGCTGCGGGTTCTTGCGCTGCGCGGGCAACGGAATGACCTCGCGCCCCGACAGGTAGGCGCCGGTGAGCGAGGCCACATCGGCTTCGATCTGCGCCGGCGTGCCCTGCGCCACCACCAGGCCGCCGTGGGCGCCGGCCCCGGGCCCCAGGTCCACCACGTGATCGGCGGCGCGGATCGCGTCGGCATCATGCTCGACCACGATCACGGTGTTACCAAGGTCGCGCAGGCGCTTGAGGGTGCGCAGCAGCCGTTCGTTGTCGCGCTGATGCAGGCCGATCGAGGGCTCATCGAGGATATACATCACCCCGGTGAGGCCGGAACCGACCTGGCTGGCGAGGCGTATACGCTGCGCCTCGCCGCCGGACAGCGTGCTGGCGGCGCGATCCAGGCTCAGGTAGTCCAGGCCCACGTCCACCAGGAAGCGCAGCCGCTCGCTGACCTCGCGCACGATGCGCGCGGCGACCTCGGCGCGCCAGCCCGGCAGCGTCAGCGCGGCGAAGTACGCGCGCGCGTGGCCGACCGTGAAGCGGGTGATCTCGGACAGGTTGCGGCCCTCGATCAGCACCGAGCGTGCGGCCTCGTTCAGGCGCGCGCCGCCGCAGGCGATGCAGGGCCGGGTCCCGAGGTATTTCTTGAGTTCATCGCGCACCGCCTGCGAATCGGTCTCGCGAAAGCGGCGCTCCAGGTTGGGCACGATGCCCTCGAAGGCATGGCGCTTGCGTGCGGTGCCGGCGCCTTCCTTGTACCGAAACTCGATCTGATCCTCGCCGCTGCCGTACAGCAGCACCTGCTGCACGCGCGCCGTAAGCTCGATCCAGGGCGTCTCGACATCGAATTCGTAGTGCCGCGCCAGCGACTGCAGCATCTGGAAGTAATGCGCGTTACGCCGGTCCCAGCCGCGCACCGCGCCGCCGGCGAGCGACAGATGCGGGTGCACCACGACCCGCTCCGGATCGAAGAATTCCTGAAACCCGAGCCCGTCGCAGGTCGGGCAGGCGCCGGCCGGATTGTTGAAGGAGAACATGCGCGGCTCGAGCGGCGGCACCGAGAAGCCGCACTCGGGACAGGCGTGGCGGCTGGAAAATAGCATTGGCGCCAGCGCTGCATTGTCCGGGAACACCACGCGTACCAGCCCCTGGCTCAAGCGGATCGCGGTCTCGAAGGATTCCGCCAGCCGCTGGCCGGCCTCCGGGCGCACGCGGAAACGATCCACCACGGCCTCGATGGTGTGCTTCTTCTTCGGATCGAGCGCCGGCACGGCGTCGATCTCGTGCACCACGTCGTCGATGCGCACCCGCACGAAGCCCTGGCCGGCCAGCTCGCTGAGCAGCTGTGCGTGCTCGCCGCGCCGATCATCGATCAGCGGCGCCAGCAGCAGCGCCAGTTCCCCGGCCGGGGCGGCCAGCACCTGGTCCACCATCTGGCTCACCGTCTGCGCCGCCAGGTCGATGCCGTGGTGCGGGCAGCGCGGCGTGCCGGCGCGCGCGTACAGCAACCGCAGGTAATCGTAGATCTCGGTGACGGTGCCGACGGTGGAGCGCGGGTTGTGCGAGCCGGTCTTCTGCTCGATGGCGATCGCCGGCGACAGCCCTTCGATGCTGTCGACGTCGGGCTTGTCCATGATCGACAGGAACTGGCGCGCGTACGCCGACAGCGACTCGACGTAGCGCCGCTGGCCTTCGGCGTACAGGGTGTCGAACGCCAGCGAGGACTTACCCGAACCCGACAAGCCGGTGATCACGATCAGCCGCTCGCGCGGCAGATCCAGATCGATGTTGCGCAGGTTGTGGGTGCGGGCGCCGCGGACGCGGATGGTTTGCAACGAAGCTCCTGAAATGCCGACGGCTCAAATGCCGAAACAACCACTATAAACGCAGCGGCGGCCTGCGCTCAAAAACACTACAATAGATCCGCTTCAAGGCCTAAGCCGGACCCGTTGATCCGGACCGCTTTAAGTGGCCAGGCAAATCAGGGGCAGCACATGGCGCGCGGCATCAACAAAGTCATCCTTATCGGTCATCTCGGCGCGGATCCCGAGACGCGGGCGATGCCCTCGGGCATGACGGTGGCCAACATGCGGCTGGCGACCACCGAGAGCTGGAAGGACAAGCAGTCCGGCGAGCAGCAGGAACGCACCGAGTGGCACAACGTGGCGCTGTTCGGACGCCTGGGCGAGATCGCCGCCGAGTACCTGCGCAAGGGCTCTCAGGTCTATATTGAGGGCAGACTGCGCACACGCAAGTGGCAGGACAAGGAAGGCCGCGACCGTTACACGACGGAGATCGTCGCCAACGAGATGCAGATGCTGGGCGGGCGCGGAGGCGCGGGTGGCGGCGGCGGTGGCAGCGCTGGCGCCATGGGCGCTGCCAGCGAGCCCGCACCACGTGCGGAACACGCCGAAGCTTCCGCTGGCGGGGCGGGCACGCAGCGCGAGGAATTCGACGACGATATCCCGTTCTGACCCGCTGCGATCGAACCCCGGGGATCAGATAGCTCAACGCTCAGAGGATTCATGTACTTAGGAGAGTTTTCATGACGAAAAACTCTCCTAAGTACATGAATCCTCTCAGGGATGGTTTATCAGCTTCCGGACTCAACCGCCACGACTTGAGTCGAGTTTCATCGCGATATAATTCGTTGATTACAAAGGGTTTATCGCCCGTGGTGCGCACAAGCGGTTCGGCGCGCGTTCCCTGGGCGGGCTAAAACCGTTACCCTTGGCCGTCCAATCCCGCCATGCCATGACCGGCCTCTTCTACATCAAGACCTTCGGTTGCCAGATGAATGAGTACGACTCCGCGCGTATGGCGGACGTGCTGTGCGCGAGCGTGGGCCTTGCCGCCACCGATGACCCGGCCGAGGCCGACGTGCTGCTGATGAATACCTGCTCGGTGCGCGAGAAAGCGCAGGACAAGGTGTACTCGCTGCTCGGGGAGTGGCGTGCGCTCAAGGCACTGCGGCCGCAGCTGATCATCGGCGTCGGCGGCTGTGTCGCCAGCCAGGAAGGCGAGGCCATCACCGCGCGTGCCCCGTTCGTCGACCTGGTGTTCGGGCCGCAGACCATTCACCGCCTGCCGCAGATGATCGATGAGCTCAAGGCGCGCGGTCGCGCGGTGGTGGACGTGAGCTTTCCGGAGATCGAGAAGTTCGACTGCCTGCCCGAGCCGCGGGCGCAGGGGGCGCGCGCATCGGTGTCGGTCATGGAAGGCTGCAGCAAGTACTGCAGCTTCTGCGTTGTGCCGTACACCCGCGGCGATGAGGTCAGCCGGCCGTTCGAGTCGGTGCTTGCGGAGGTGCGCGCACTGGCGCGCCAGGGCGTGGGCGAGATCCTGCTGCTGGGGCAGAACGTCAATGCCTATGCCGGCGCCATGGCCGACGGGGCGGTGGTGGACCTGGCGACGCTGATCCATCACGTCGCGGCGATTGCAGGCATCCAGCGCATCCGATTCACCACCTCGCATCCGCTCGAGTTCAGCGACAGCCTGGTGGAGGCGTACCAGCGCGTGCCGCAGCTTGCCAATCACCTGCACCTGCCGGTGCAGAGCGGCTCGGATCGCATCCTGGCACTGATGAAGCGCGGCTATACCGGGCTGGAATACAAGCATCGCATCCGCCAGCTGCGCGCGGTGCGGCCGGACATCGCGATTTCCACCGACATCATCGTCGGCTTTCCCGGTGAGAGCGAGCGCGACTTCGAGGCCACGCTCAAGCTGGTGGCGGACGTGCAGTTCGACCAGTCGTTCTGCTTTCTCTACAGCCGCCGTCCGGGTACGCCGGCCGCGTCGCTGCCGGATGAGGTACCGCTGCTGGGCAAGCAGCAGCGCCTGGCAACGCTGCAGGCGCAGCTCGATGCCCAGGCACTGGCCATCAGCCGGCGCATGGTCGGCAGCGTGCAGCGCGTGCTGGTGGAGCGCGGCGCCAAGAAGGGCCAGGGGGAACTGGCCGGTCGCACTGAAAACAACCGATGGGTGAATTTTCCAGGCCCGCAATCGCTGCTGCAGCGCTTCGTCGATGTCACGGTCACCGAGGCGCGCCCGCACTCGCTGCGCGGTCGCCTGCTGCAGGAGCTCGAGGCCGCGTGAGTTCCGCCAGCGCTGCATCGCGCGAATTCGCTCTCGAGCCTGCCGATAATTCGCGACTGGCCAACCTGTGCGGGCCGCTCGACGCCAACCTGCGGCTGGTGGAATCGCGTCTGGGGGTGGAGATTCGCCGGCGCGGTCACGCGTTTCGCATCAAGGGCGCGCGCGCCGCGGCCAGCGAGGCGGTGCTGCGTGACCTGTTCGCGCAGACCAAACACCAGCGCCTCACCGCCGAGCTGGTGCACCTGTGCCTGGTGGAGCACGCCAACGAGCGTTCCGGTAACGGCAATGGCAATGGCAATGGCAATGGCAGCGGCAATGGCAATGGCGGTGCCGGCACTGGCGCGGCCGCGGTCGCCATCGTGCCGCCGGGGCAAGTTGCGGAGCCGGAGGCGGAAAGCTCCGCCGCCGCGGTGCGCGGCACCGTGCGCGCGCGCGGTGCGCATCAGCGCGAGTACCTCGCCAACATCCAGCACCATGACCTGAGCTTCGGTATCGGTCCGGCCGGTACCGGTAAGACCTATCTGGCGGTGGCCTGCGCGGTGGAGGCGCTGCTGTCCGAGCGCGTGCGGCGCATCGTGCTGGTGCGCCCGGCGGTCGAGGCCGGTGAGCGGCTCGGATTCCTGCCCGGCGACATGGCGCAGAAAGTGGATCCCTATCTGCGGCCGATGTACGACGCGCTGTACGAAATGATGGGCTTTCAGCGCGTGGCGCGCTTCATCGAGCGCAACGCGATCGAGGTGGCGCCGCTGGCGTTCATGCGCGGCCGTTCGCTGAATGAGTCCTTCATCATCCTGGATGAGGCGCAGAACACCACCATCGAGCAGATGAAGATGTTCCTGACGCGCATCGGCTTCGGCGCGCGCGCGGTGGTGACCGGCGATCTGACGCAGACCGACCTGCCCAGCGGCCGCATGTCGGGCCTGCAGCACGCGCAGCTGATCCTGCGCGGCGTGCAGGGTGTCGCCTTCACGCTGTTCGACGCCGGCGATGTGGTGCGCCATCCGCTGGTGCAGCGGATCGTGCAGGCCTACGAGTCGCACGAATCGCAAGAGACGACACGTGATCCATGAAGCAGCTGTGGCCGGCGATCAGCGTGGTGCGCGCGGTACGCCGCGGCTGGCTGCCCGCGGCGCGCGACTTTCGGCTCTGGGCGGCCGCGGCGCTCGGCGCGCGCGCGCGCGGGCGCGAGATCTCGGTATCGCTGGTCGGTGCGGCGCGCAGCCGGGCGCTCAACGCGCGGTATCGTGGCCGCGACCATGCCACCAACGTGCTGTCGTTTCCATCGCCCCCGGGTGGCCCGGGCAGCGCCGGGCTGCTGGGCGATCTGGTGATCTGCCCGGCGCTGCTGCGCGCCGAGGCGCGCGCGCAGCACAAGAGCGCACGCGCGCACTGGGCGCACCTGGTGGTGCACGGCGTGCTGCATCTGGCGGGCTACGATCATGAGCGCGCCGACCAGGCACGGCGCATGGAGCGGCGTGAAGTGCGCGTGCTGCGCGGCCTGGGCGTCGCCGATCCGTACCGCGTACCGGCGCTGCGCGCGCGCCGGCGGGCGTAGCGGCGCTGCGCGGAGCAAACCCAGCCATGGCTAAGGACACCGGCGTCAGCGGCCGCTGGCGCGCGCGCATCACGCGCACGCTGGCCGCGGGGGTGAAGGATCGAGCGCAGCTGGTGGAGATGCTGGCCGAGTCGCAGCAGCGCGGCGTGCTCGATGCCGACGCGTTCGCGATGCTCGAGGGGGTACTCGGGGTCGCCGATCTGCAGGTGCGCGACATCATGATTCCGCGGGTGCAGATGGTGTGCCTGAACCGCGACGATCCGATCGCGCGCATCGTGGCGGCCGTGGTCGAATCCGGCCACTCGCGCTTTCCGGTGCTGGACGGCGATCGCGACGATGTGGTGGGTATCCTGCTGGCGAAGGATCTGCTGCGGCTGTTCGCAGGCGCTACGCCGGCCAAGTTCGACATGCGCGAATACATGCGGCCGGTGGTGTTCGTGCCCGAATCCAAGCGCCTGAACGTGCTGCTCAAGGAATTTCGCGGCAGCCGCAACCACATGGCCATCGTGGTCGACGAATACAGCGGTGTCGCCGGCCTGGTGACCATCGAGGACGTGATCGAGCAGATCGTCGGCGACATCGACGACGAGTTCGACATCGAGGACGACCAGAACATCCGGCGCGAGGCTGACCGCCAGTTCAGCGTGCGCGGCAGCACCCGCATCGACGAGTTCAACCAGTTCTTCCACGCCGCGTTGCCGGAAGGGGAGTTCGACACCGTGGCCGGGCTGGTGATGAAGCAGTTCGGGCGCATGCCGCGCCGGGGTGAGAGCACCACAGTCGGCGAGTTCGAGTTTCGCGTGCTGCGCACCGATCGGCGCCGCATCGACAGCCTGCGGGTGACTATTCCGGCGAAATTCGAGCCTGCGGCGCACAGCGGGTGAGCGCGCCGTGCGCATCAGTGGCGGCCGCCGACCCCGGCGCAGCCGTCGGGGATGGCACGGCCGCGGCGACTGCGCGTGCCAGGAGGCTGCGGGCGCTGATCGAGTCGGCAGCCGCGCTGGCGGCCGGCGTGCTGCTGACCTGTGCGTTCGCGCCGCTCAATCTGTGGCCGCTCGCGATCGCCTGCCCGGCACTGCTGATGTGGCTGTGGGAGGGCGCGAGCCCGCGGCGCGCAGCCAGGAACGGCTTCTGGTTCGGCGCCGGCACCTTTGCCTTCGGTACCTGGTGGCTCTACATCAGCATCCACGACGTCGCGCAGGCGCCGATAGTGCTGGCGCTCGGCCTGGTGCTGGCACTGGTGCTGATCATGGCGGCCTATCACGCGCTGCTGGGGTTTCTGGCCGCATGGGCGCTGCCGGCGAGCGGTGCATGGCGCTGGCTGGTGGGGCTGCCGGCGCTGTGGCTTTTGATCGAATGGTGGCGCGGCTGGTTCGTGTCGGGATTTCCCTGGCTGTCGCTCGGATATTCGCAGACCGACACCGTGCTGGCGGGCTTTGCGCCACTGCTCGGTGTCTACGGCGTCTCGGCGCTGCTGCTGGTGGGCAGCGGCGCGCTTGTGGCACTGCTGCGCGGCACGCGCGCGGTGCGGCTGCTGGCGGGGGCGCTGCTGCTGCTGCCGTGGCCGCTGGGGGCGGCACTGCAGCGCGTCAACTGGACGCAGCCACAAGGTGCCCCGATCAGCGTCGCGATCCTGCAGGGGGCGGTGCCGCAGGATCTGAAATGGCAGGAGGACAACGTCGAACCGACGCGCGAGCTGTATACGCGTCTTAATGCACAGGCGCTCGGTGCGCGGCTGATCATCTGGCCCGAAGCGGCGCTCACGCAGCTGGCGAACGAGATCCCGCGCTACCTGGGGCAGCAATACTCCGAGGCCCGCATGCATGGCTCGGATATCGTGATGGGAATCCTGCGGGTGGACGAGCAGGATCGCTACTACAACTCGATACTGACGCTGGCGGATAAGGTGAGCTTCTACGACAAGCACCACCTGGTGCCGTTCGCCGAATATTTCCCGGTGCCCGAATTCATCCGCTCGTGGCTGCAGTTCATGAACTTGCCGTACTCGGACTTCACGCCCGGGCCGGCGACCCAGCCGACGGTCGCTGCCGGCGGTACCCGCCTGGCGCTGGGCATCTGCTATGAGGATGCCTACGGCAGCTTGAACCTGCCGGCGCTGGCGAGCGCGGGACTGCTGGTGAATGTCACCAACGATGCCTGGTTCGGGCATTCCTGGGCGCGGCATCAGCATTTCCAGATCGCCCGCATGCGCGCCATCGAGGCGCAGCGGCCGCTATTGCGCGCCGGCAACGACGGCATATCGGCGCTGGTAGGCGCGCACGGGGAGGTGCTGGCGCAGGCCGAACAATTCAAGCCCACGGTACTGCGCGGAACCGTACAGCCGCGCGTTGGTCTACCACCCTATGCCCGCATCGGAAACTGGCTTATCGTGGTTCTGAGCCTGGCGGGCCTGGGTGTGGCCATCGGCATAAAACGCCGCCATGCCCAGGAACCGGGACCCTTCCCGGTCTATCATTGACCACTTTTTTCGATCGCTCGGAGTAGACCCTTATGTCGAATCTGGTCGTGGGCCCGCGGCTGTTGGGCGCCATTGCACTTATCACCCTGTTTGCGGCGTGCTCGCCGCAGTCCTCTACCGCTGCGGCCGATGCCGATCCGGCCAAGCCGCACATCGTTCCTACCGCCACCGTTGCGCCTTCCTCTGCCGCGACCGCGGCCGCCACGCGCGGCCTGCCCGATTTCGCCGACCTGGTGGCTCAAGTCGGTTCCGCCGTGGTCAACGTGACGGTGGTGCAGAAAGCGGCGGCCGCGCAAGGCCCGGACGACAATGAGGACGATCAGGACGATCCGTTCAACGATTTCTTCCGCCGCTTCGGCCTGCCGCGGCCAAATATGCCGACGCCGAAGAATTACGCGCCGGTGCGTGGCATCGGCTCCGGATTCATCATCAGTCCGGACGGCTACATCCTCACCAACACCCACGTGGTCAGCAATGCTTCCAAGATCACCGTGAAGCTGACTGACCGGCGCGAATTCGATGCCAAAGTGGTCGGCGAGGATGAGCGCACCGACGTCGCGGTCATCAAGATCGTCGCCAAGGGCGATCTGCCGGTAGTGCGGCTGGGCGACTCGAGCAAACTGCGGCCCGGCCAGTGGGTGCTGGCGATCGGATCACCGTTCGGATTTGAGAACACCGTTACCGCCGGCGTCGTCAGTGCCACCGCGCGCGGCAATGTCGGGGAGGGCGGCAATGGCTACGTGCCGTTTATCCAGACCGACGTCGCCGTGAATCCCGGTAATTCCGGCGGCCCGCTGTTCAACTTGAACGGCGAGGTGGTCGGCATCAATTCGCAGATCTACAGCCGCAGCGGCGGTTATGAAGGCATTTCATTTGCGATTCCCATTGATGTGGCGAACAACGTGGCCGAACAGCTGATCAAGAGCGGGCATGTGAGCCGCGGGCGTATCGGCGTGACCATCCAGGAAGTGACCGCAGCCACGGCCGAGAACCTGGGCCTTGATCGGCCGCGCGGCGCCGCGGTGGCGTCGGTCGAATCCGGCGGCCCGGCGGACAAGGCCGGCATCGAGCCGCTGGACATCATCGTCAGCGTCAACGGTAAACCGGTCGAGACCTCGGGCCAGCTGCCGTCCATGATCGCCGAGATCAAGCCCGGTCAGACGGTGCAGCTGGAGGTTTGGCGCGACAAGGCGCTCAAGCACATCAGCGTCGCGGTCGAGGAACTCAAGGACAAGACCACTGCCGAGGCCGTCACGCGCCATGGCGGCGGCGGTAGCGACGAGGGTGCGGCCGAGGTGGTGAATCGCATCGGCCTGTCGGTGCGTACACTGACGGCCGCCGAGCGCGCCCAGGTCAAGGCTCACGGCAGCGTGGTCGTGGTCGAGGCCAAGGGACCGGCCGCCGAGGCCGGACTTCGCACCGGGGACGTGATCCTGAGCATCAATCGCATCAAGGTCGACACCGTTGCCGGCTTCCAGCAGGCGGTCAAGAACGCCGGCCACGATGCGACGCTGCTGATCCAGCGCGAGGGGCAGCAGTCGATCGTCACGATCACGCTGCAATAAGGCCTATCGAACGCACTGCCGCGGCGTGAAGCGCCGCGGCGGGTTCTACGGCAGCGGCTGTGCCGTCGTGTATTCTTGCCTGATGCAGGAGCGGTACGACCACGCTGCCGTGGAACGGGCAGCGCAGGAATATTGGGAACAGCAGGGCTCATACCTGGCGAGCGAGGACGCGAGCCGGCAGAAATATTATTGCCTGTGCATGTTCCCGTACCCTTCCGGACGGCTGCACATGGGACACGTGCGTAACTACACCATTGGTGACGTGCTGGCGCGCTTCATGCGCATGCAGGGTTACAACGTGCTGCAGCCGATGGGTTGGGATGGGTTCGGACTGCCGGCCGAGAATGCAGCGATCGCCAACGGCGTGCCGCCGGCCATCTGGACCCGCGACAACATCGACTACATGCGCCGGCAGCTGCGTTCGCTCGGCTTCGCCATCGACTGGAAGCGCGAACTGGCGACCTGCGACCCGAGCTACTACCGCTGGAACCAGTGGCTGTTCCTGCGCATGCTCGAGTGCGGCATCGCATACAAGAAGACCGGCGTGGTGAACTGGGATCCGGTGGACAAGACGGTGCTGGCCAACGAGCAGGTGATCGATGGGCGCGGCTGGCGCACTGGCGCGCTGATCGAGAAGCGCGAGATCCCGATGTATTACCTGCGCATCACGGCCTACGCGGAGGAGCTGCTGGACGCGCTGGATGAACTGCCGGGCTGGCCTGAGCGTGTGCGGGTGATGCAGGCGCACTGGATCGGACGCAGCGAGGGCGTGGAGCTGGCGTTCCCCTACGACGCCGATACCCGCGAGCTGCTCGGCGCCGACGGGGCGCTGAAGGTATTCACGACCCGCGCCGACACGCTGTTCGGGGTCACCTTCGTGGCGGTGTCGGCCGAGCATCCGCTGGCCGCTGCCGCGGCGTTGCGCAGCCCGCAGCTGGCCGCCTTTGTCGACGAATGCCGCCGCGGCAGTACCATGGAGGCTGATGTTGCCACCGCGCCCAAGCGCGGCATGGCTACCGGCCTGCACGTGCGCCATCCGATCAGTGGGGAGGCGATCGGGATCTGGGTGGCCAACTACGTGCTGATGGCCTACGGCGAGGGCGCTGTCATGGGCGTGCCGGCGCACGATGAACGCGATTTCGAATTCGCGCAGCGTCACGGCATCACCATCCGCATGGTGGTGAAGTCGGCCCACGGTGCTTACGAGCAGGTGGGCGAACAATGGCAGGCCTTCTATTCCGAGGACGGCGTGCTGGTGGATTCGGGCAGCTTCTCGGGCCTCGCTTCGCGTGTCGCGATCGATGCGATCGCCGCGGAGCTGGAACGCAAGGGCCTGGGGCAAAAGCGCGTGCAGTGGCGACTGCGCGATTGGGGCATCTCGCGCCAGCGTTACTGGGGCTGCCCGATTCCGCTGATCCATTGCGAGCGCTGCGGCGACGTGCCGGTGCCCGACGAGCAGCTGCCGGTGGTGCTGCCTGAGAACCTGGTGCCCGACGGCAGCGGTAATCCACTGCTGCGCGACGCCGCATTCGTCAACTGCCAGTGTCCCACCTGCGGTGGCGCCGCGCGCCGCGAAACCGACACCATGGACACCTTTGTCGACTCCTCGTGGTACTTCCTGCGCTTCGCCAGTGCCGACCAGAGCGCCGCTGCCGTCGATGAGCGCGTGAACTACTGGCTACCGGTGGACCAGTACATCGGCGGCATCGAGCACGCCATCCTGCACCTGCTGTATTCGCGCTTCTGGACCCGCGTGATGCGCGACCTTGCGCTGGTGAAGCTGTCGGAACCGTTCGCGAGGCTCCTGACGCAGGGCATGGTGCTCAATCACATCTACTACCGCACGGCCGCTCACAGCCGCCCGCAGTTCCTGAACCCGGCCGAGGTCGAGGCCCGGTTCGATGCCGATGGGGTGCGCATCGGCGGCGTGCTGCTGGCCGACCAGCAACCGGTCGAGTACGGCGGCCTGGGTACCATGTCGAAGTCGAAGAACAATGGTGTGGATCCACAGACGCTGGTCGACAAGTACGGCGCCGATACCGCGCGGCTGTTCACGATGTTCGCAGCGCCGCCGGAGCAGTCGCTGGAATGGTCGGATGCCGGCGTGCAGGGCCAGTATCGCTTCCTGCGCCGGCTGTGGAAGGCGGTGCACGATCACGTCGCCGCCGGCGCCGCGCCGCCGCTGCAGCTCACGGCACTGAACGCCCAGGCGCGCGATCTGCGTCGCACGGCGCATCAGACGCTGGCCAAGGTGACGACTGACATTGCCCGTCGCCGCACCTTCAATACCGCCATTGCGGCGGTCATGGAGCTGCTCAACGCCGTGGGCCACTACCAGGAGAGCGGCGATGATGCGCGGGCGGTACGCCAGGAGGCGCTGCAGATCGCGGTGCTGGCACTGTCGCCGATGGTGCCGCACATCTGTCATGCGCTGTGGCACGCTCTCGGACACACGACCGCGGTGATCGATGAGCGCTGGCCGGAAGCGGACCGCGATGCGATGGCACAGGCGCTGGTGGAGCTGATCGTGCAGGTCAACGGCAAGCTGCGCGGCCGCGTGCAGCTGCCGGCCGGCGCGCAGCGTGAGATGGCGGTGGATGCGGCCATCGCCGACCCGGAGGTGCAGCGCTTTATCGCCGGCAAGGAAGTGCGCCGCGCGGTGCACGTTCCGGACAAGCTCGTGAACCTCGTGATATGAGCAGCCGCGGCCCCGACCTGATCGTGACCCGCGGGTCGGTGGCGCCACTGACGTTCGCCGGTGTGATCGCCCTCGGTGTAATCGCCGCCAGTCTGATAGTCGGTAGTCTGATAACGGGCTGCGGCTTTCGGCTGCAGGGCAGCGCGCCGCTGCCGAGTTCGCTGGCGGTGGCGCGCATCGACACCAGTGATACCCAGTCGGATTTCTACTTCGGATTGCGCAAGGCGCTGACCGCGGCCGGCACTCGCATCGACGATGACAGCCACGACGACTCGACCGCCGTCATCCATATCCTTACCGACAGCGCGGCCGAGCGCATCCTCTCGGTATCGACCCTGAACGTGCCGACCGAGTATGAACTCACCTACGTGCTGAAGTTCTCCGTGACTTCGGGCCCGCACGAGCTCATCGCCGCGGAGGAACATCGATTGGTGCGCGACTACAGCTACAGCGAGAGCGCGCTGCTGGCCAAGGAGCGCGAGAAGTCGATACTCAGCGCAGCGCTCGCGAACGACCTGGTGAGCGTGGTGATGCGGCGCCTGTCCAGCCTGTCCGGGGCTGCCTCGGCCGTCGCTGCACCGGCCGACGCGGCGCATTGATCGCATTGGGCAGCGACGGACGCGGGCGTGATGTTGCTGTCCACCATCGATCGGCTCGATGTAACGCGCTTGCTCGCCAGCTATGGGCTGGATCTGCGGCTGGTGGCCGCGGCCGAACCGATCCCGGGTTCATATTGGGGTGAAAGCGAGGCCGGGCTCCAGGGTAGTTGCCTGTTCGCCCGCATCGACACGCCGCTGCATTCGGTACTGCACGAGGCAGCGCACTATATCTGCATGAGTGCGCAACGCCGCGTCGGGCTCAACCGCGACGCCGGCGGCGATGATGCCGAGGAATGCGCGGTGTGCTACCTGCAGATCCTGATGGCCGACGCGCTGCCCAGCGTGGCGCGCCAGCAGATCTGCGCCGACATGGATCAATGGGGCTACAGCTTTCGCCTGAGCAGTGCCGGCGCCTGGTTCGAGCAGGATGCGACCGATGCCCGCTCGTGGCTGCTCGAGCGCGGTGTCATCGATGAGCGGGCGCGGCTGACCGGAGCGCTGCGTGGCTGAGTGGCCGCAGCGCACGGCGCCATCATGGGGCGATGCGGTCGAATTCCTCGTACACGCGCTTGATCCAGACCCACAAGCGCTGCTGCTCGAGCAGTCCTAAGCTGTTCTCGGTGCCGCCGCCATTATTCATCGCCGCCCAGAAGCTGCGGCTGTTAGCATCGATCTTGTGCATGGTCGCATCCGCCAGTCGTTGCAGCGACATCACCCTCGCGCCCCACTGTTCCGCGCGCGCACGCTGACCGGATGCCTCCAGCAGTTCGAAACGTTCGCCGCGCAGCTGATTCAGGACCAGCACCAGCTTGATCTTTTGTCCGAATTCATCGAGTACCTTGCGCAGCAGATCGACCGAATCGAAACTGTTGTCCATCACATGCCAGTAGACCAGCTCGATGTTGAGCTCCGGCGCCAGCTCCAGCAGCCGCGAATCGGCCATCCAGCGCAGCAGCGGCTGCTGCGACTGCGCGGCCAGATCGACCAGAATCCGGCGCGCCGGCTCCGCGGCCGCAAGCTCGATCAGCACATCGAGGCTCTGATAGTCGTCGATGACGACCGGCGAGGAATAGCTGGAATAAAAGCGCATCAGCGCGCCGTGCGTCCGATCGCAGTCGAACGCCAGAAACGGCTGTCCGTGATCAATGAAATATTGCGCCAGCAGGCGCGCCATCAGCGATTTGCCGACGCCGCCCTTTTCCCCGCCGATGAAATGTACTGTGCCCATGTGAGAAGTTTAACCTGATGGAAGTGCCTGGCACTGATCAAAAATCAAATTGGCTGCGCACACTGCTGCGGCTGCTGACGCTGCGCGGCGCCCACAGCGCGGCCGTAGCGGGCGGCGATGCGCCGGTGGCGGTGTGCGCACTGCTGGCGCTGGTGGTGTGGCTGATCGTGGACCGGCTGCAGTGGGGAGCCGGGGTGGTGTTCGACAGCTTCGGCATCTCGATGCTCTCGTTAGTCGCGCTGCTGGTGCTGGCGCTGGCCTACCTTGCGGCGCGGCTGTCCACGCCGCCGCTGCCGGTGCGCAGCACGCTGGCGATCGCCGTAGCCCCGCTGCCGTTGTTCATTATGTTGAGTGCGCTCATCGACGCCTTGGTCGCCGAGCGCTGGCAGACCTTCGCCTCGGTAACGCTCGCTGCCTGCCTGCTGGTTTATGCGGCGCTCGCGCTGCGAGCGCTGTCGGGCCGGATGCAGATCAGGGCGCTGATCGGCGCCGCGGCCTTGCTGGGCGGCTATCTGTGGCTCGGGCAGGGGATGGATCTGCGACCGACGTTCTGGGCACCACCTGACAACGTCGATGCACCGGATTCGACCATGTCGGCGCAGGTCGCCGAGGAGGTGCTGTTCGATCAGCAGGCGCGCCTGGACGAAGCGCTGGACGCGGTGGCGCCCGCCGATGGCCGCCGGCCGTCGGTGTTCTTCGTCGGCTTTGCGGGTGTGGCCTCGCAGAAGGTGTTTGCCGAGGAGATCAAGCTGGCGGCGCATGTGGTGGCTGAGCGCTTCGATAGCGCCTCGCGCCAGTTGCTGCTGATCAACGATCACCGCGATTTCGACAGCTATCCGCTGGCGACGGTGACGGGGCTGCGCTACGGCTTAAGCGAGCTGGCCAAGAAGATGGACCCGCAGCGCGACATCCTGTTCCTGGCGCTGTCATCACACGGCTCGGACGAGCCATTGCTGTCGGTGGCCAACGGCATCCTGCCGCTGCAGCAGCTGAGCGGGGAAAACCTGGCCGCGGCGCTGCGCGATTCCGGAATCAAATGGCGCATCATCGTGATCTCCGCCTGCCACGCCGGTGCGTTTATCGAGCCGCTGAAGGATCCATACACGGTCCTGATCACGGCGGCCGCCGCCGACAAGACCTCATTCGGGTGCGCGGACGATCGCGACCTGACGTACTTCGGGGAAGCTTTTTATCGTGATGCGCTGCCCAGGGCGAAGAATCTTCAGGAGGCCTTTGCGCTCACCCGATCGGCCATCGCCACGCGCGAACGCGCAGAAGGGGTCACGCCGTCGGACCCGCAGGCCTACTTCGGAGAGCAGATTGAGCAGCTGCTGTCACGCCAGCCGATGCGAGCGACGGCGCAATGACGCTGGCTGCGTGCGCTGGCATTTACGGCTGTTTGCCTGGCCGCAGCGGGTAGCCGGCTTCGCGCCAGGCTTTGATTCCACCATCCAGCGCCACCGCGCCGGTGAATCCCATCTGGCGCAGCGTCGCCGTCGCCAGTGTCGACACGCGGCCGAACTCGCAGCACACCAAGATTCTCCTGGTCGGATCGGTCAGCTCGTCGTTAACGCGCAGCTCCAGCTGGCCACGCGGCAACAGCTGTGCCCCCGGGATGTGGCCCGCCTCGTAAGCGTCGCGCTCGCGCACGTCGAGCACGGTCAGTTCACCCTGGCGGAACTCCAGGCGGTTCTTCAATTCCAGCAGTGACATGAACGGCACGTTGGCTGCGGCTTCCGCCAGCATCTGCGCCACGGTCTTGCCGCCGCTCATGTTGGTGCGCAGCGCCTCGGTGACATGCGTGGGCATCGTAAGGTTGAGGTTCTGCATCATCTCGATGAAGGCGCCGGCGTCGCGCTTTTGCAGCCGCGGGTTGTCGGCCAGCTCCTGGCCTATGATCGAGTGCGAGCGTCCCTTGTATTCGTGCGCCGGAAAGACCTTGAGCGCCGGATCGAGCTTGAGCAGTCCCTCGAACAGACTGGCGTGCAGTTCAGCCGCGTCACCACTGGGCAGGTCGGTGCGGCCGGTAGCGCCGATCAGCAGCGTGTCGCCGGTGAACACGCGATCCTCGACGCACAGGCACATGGAATCGCGCGTGTGGCCCGGGGTGTGCAGCGCCTGCAGCCGCAGCCGGCCGACGACCAGCAGTTCCCCGCCCTGCAGGCGCAGATCGACGAAGGGTGCCGGGCTGGCGCGATGCATCACCACCGGCACGTCGAGCCGGCGCGCGAGTTGCTGGGTGGCGGAGAAATGATCCGCGTGCGTATGGGTATCGATGAGATAGCGGATGCGCAGGCCATCCTTGGCGGTGAGCGCGATATAGCGGTCGATCTGGCTGAGTTCCGGGTCGATCAGTGCCGCGGCACAGCTGTCCTCGCAGCCGATGAGATACGAGCGGCAGCCGCCGGTGGCCACAGTTTCGAATATCATTGTTGCGCACTCCGATCGTAGTTTTGTTGCCGACGCAGCCGCGGGTGGCGCAGTGCGGCGGTGAGTCACCCCTCGTTATTAGTCTCGAGGATCGTAGTACGCCGCAATGTTCTGTGAGCCCAGCGGTTTCGGTGATAATATTTTTGTTCTGGCCCAAAGCCTATCGGGGCCAGGGAATGGAAAAAAACAACCGCATTAAATTGCAGGGAGAGCTACATGCGAACCTTAATGGCACTTAGTGCAGCCCTGGTGTTCTCGGCCAGCGCGCTGGCAGCCGACCATGCGGCAATGAATGCCGACAGGGCCGCGATACAGGCCCTCGAGGACACCTACAACGAGGGATTCAATGCCAAGGACGTGGACAAGGTCATGTCGGTCTACCTTCCTGGAAAAGAACTGTTCGTGTTCGACGTGGTGCCGCCGCGCGAATATAAGGGCTCGGACGCCTACCGCAAGGACTTCGAAGGACTGTTTGCGGCTTTCACGGGCCCGATAAAGAACTCGATCTCGGACCAGACCATCCATGTGTTCGGCTCGCTCGCCTATGGGCACAACATCCAGAGCGGCGAATTCACCGGCAAGGACGGAGCGAAGGTGAAGATTGTCGTCCGAACCACCGATATCTATCGCAAGACCGACGGCAAGTGGCTCATCGTCGAGGAACACAATTCGCTGCCGGTCGATATAGACACAATGAAGGCGGACATGCTGTCCAAACCCTGACAGATCGGTGCACTAACAACATTTCGGGGAAACGCCATGGATTTGAAACGAGTCAAATGGATCGTAGACATCCGGTGTGAATCCGAAGTCGAGCAGATAACGGCGCGACTCCTTATCCCTATGTGATTCGAGGTACAGCGCCAAACCCCACTCGCTTTCCAGGGTCTTGCCTTGCGGGGCCTCAGGAAATCCCGTGCGCCGGACCACCAATCCAGGCGCCTCCGCTCCTTTCAGGAAGATATCGTGCGTGCTGTCGGTGATCTCCCGAATGGTGAGTTCGTCGATCACCGGCACGTCGATGCGCGCTGCGGCGGCATTGGCGGGCCGGCCAGGTGGAATTCCACCCATCAGCAACGATCCGCCAAGGACTGCTGAGCGTTGCAGGAATCGGCGACGGTCAATCTTTGATGGCATGAGCATTCACGGTGTATTGCTGCCTATATCCTATGCTGCGGTGAAGATCGTGGACAAATGCGGGAGACGGGCGTGAACTATGCTGGACAGTGCCATTGCGGCGCGCTTGAGTTTCAGTACCAGACCGGCGTGCTGCCGACGTCCTGGCCGGTGCGCGGCTGTCAGTGCTCGTTTTGCCGGATACACGCCGGCTTATCGACATCGGACCCGGCCGGATCGCTCGCCTTTCAAACCCTCCAGAGCGGCGCTCTGCAGCGCTATCGATTTGGGAGCCAGACGGCTGATTTCCTGATATGTCGAATCTGTGGCGTGTATGTCGGTGCGATCTGTGCTGGCGCGCCTGGGCGCTTCGGGATCATCAATGTGCGAGCACTCAGGCCATTCCCGCAAGGATTGCCGGCCTCGACATCGATGCACTACGACGATGAGTCGCCCACCGAGCGCCTATCGCGCCGCGCGGCCCGCTGGACAGCATTGCGGGCCGACAGTCTTTAGCAGCTCAGAGCATTTTTTTAAGTCGCAAGCGCGAGAGCGCGATCTGATGCGCCTCGCGCCGCTGCTCGGCGTTTTGCAAAATGATACGGCGCCGATGATTATCGACCACCGTCCATTGTTTGATCTCCTCGATAGATCGAAAGCACCCGAGACAGATATCGTCATCGTCCAGGCAGCAATTTCGTATGCACGGGGACTGAGCGGAGTTGTCGATATCACTCATTTGCGTCAGGCACTTGTCGAGGCTCCGAATTTGATCACAGCGGCCAAGGGGAATCCGGGCAATCCATCACAAGGACAGGCATACGGGTCCACGTTCGGCTGGTGTCGTTGTCCGCAGCGGCGCTGCTGATGCATACTCGGTGCGTCAAATCCTCGATTCAACAATGCATGGACCAGCACAATGAATAAGACGATGCGGTTCGGACTTCTTGTCGGCGCGATCGCAGCGGGCTGTGCCCTGGCGGCTGACCAGCCGGGCATAAACGATATACCCGACATGAAGGAAGGCCTCTGGGAAAGCAGCACGATGATGCCGGGTGCGATGGACAAGCCGATGCACACGACCATGTGCACCAGCAACGCCGTCAGCAGGAAAATGTACGAAGATACCCACAAGGGTGGGAATAACGCGTGCAAACAGATTCACTCAGATCGCCAGGGTTCGGTCATTACACAGGAAATCGAGTGCAACTTCAGCGGCAAGGTGACCCGCTCCAAGTCCATCACCACGCTCACGGGCAATACCGCAATTCACCTCGAGACGCGCAAAGCCGATAACGCGGTCGAGAGCGTCATCGATATGAAGTGGGTGGGGGCGTGTCCGGCCGGCATGAAGCTCGGGGACGTCACCGGGCCCGACGGCAAGGTGATGATGAACGCCATGACCCCATAAGCGAGGAGATGCCATGAGCCGCAGTTCGTGCCTGGGGACTTTGCTGTTGCTGAGCCTGTGTGCAACGGGATGCATCTCCACCCCACAGGCGCCGGGCGCGGAACAGGTAAAAATCACGCGTAACACCGCAGATGTGGCTGGGTGTACGGCTATGGGCAACATCAACTTTAACGCCGGTGGTGAGCCACGAAATCAGGCCGTTGGTCTGGGCGGGAATGTAGTGTTCGATACCACGCCATCTGTCGCTGCGGCGTTGGGCAATTGGACTACGGGAATCGTCTACCGCTGCGCTGCAACCACGACTTCTTCTGCAAAATAGATTTAGCTAGCGGCTGGTGCGCGACCGCCGCAGCATGCGGTCGGTATGCTCGGGTCGGGGTCGTTAGTGGCAGATCGCAGATGTCCGAATTGTTGTATGCCGCC
>Ga0302181_10000336_pt1 | contig 40891 bp, 34 predicted proteins | sample I_Palsa_E3_3_FD_198786 | JGI IMG/M metagenome (GOLD analysis project Ga0302181, IMG submission 198786) | Peat permafrost microbial communities from Stordalen Mire near Abisko, Sweden - I_Palsa_E3_3 | ecosystem: Environmental > Terrestrial > Soil > Palsa > Peat permafrost | place: Sweden...
CGTTCAGCGACCTGGACGAGGTCGCTGCCGCAGCCAACGACACCCCGTACGGCCTCGGCGCGGGCATCTGGACCAAGGACATCTCCAAGGCACACGCGCTGGCCAAGAAGATCAGAGCCGGCAGTATTTATATCAACTGCTACAACGTGTTCGACGCGGCGCTGCCGTTCGGCGGATACAAGCAGTCCGGCTGGGGACGCGAGATGGGTCACGAGGTACTCAACAACTACACCGAAGTCAAGGCCGTCACCACCCTGCTGTAACACGACCGACTCTGGAACCGGTCCGGAGGATAGAGCTAGCGAGGACGAGGTGGCGCGGTACACCCTGGCGTTCGAGCACCTGCGCCCGACCGTATGAGAAGGCAATCCTGGTGCGCGCCGCCGCGCATAGCTGAACGCCGCCAAGGCACGCAAACGCGCGTCAGCCGCCTAGCGCACTCACCTCACACTGGAACTATGAGGGGCTTCCGGCCATCTTGGCTGGAAGCCCTTCCATCTCCCCAGGCGAAATTGCTATCGAGGAGACGATCGCCTCCGGCCCGGGCGCCCGGCGTGTTCTTTGCGCGATCATCCTCGAGTCGGCAAGCTGGCAAGGAAGCGCTACAGCGCATGTACGCCAGAACCCAGGACCGGGACACGGCGACAACCTGGGCGACACGCGAGGCGCAGTATGACGCGGTCCGCACCTGGGGCATCCCGAATCACTCGCTGCTGCAGAGACCGAGCGCTATCGACGTGCCGGTGTTCGTGGCGAACGGCGACAGCGATCCGATGATCCTGCCGCACTATTCGTATCTGCTAGCCGGCCTGATTCCGCAGGCCCGCGTCAAGATCTACCCAGACGCCGCCCACGGGTTCCTGTTCCAGCAGCACGCCGAGTTCGCCAGTGATGTCGACGTCTTCCTTCGCGGGTGTCAACGGGCTGAATCGAAAGTCTCTTGCCAGCCACGGTCGAACAGCGCATAGTCGCAGGTGACTAATGGCATCGGGTGCGGAGCCCAGCCCTCTCCGCGCCCCGGCCGATCTTGAAAGGGCCAATGCCGTCTGCCCACTTTCAACCCGGCAGGGCGTCCCGCAGGGACATCCGGGGACTAACTCGCGGAGGGCTCGTAAACGGCCGTGCCGGGCTCGTGTAAACCTCGATGCTGAGGTCGGACGGCGTTTTAGAAGCGTTTTCATCAGTCATCGGTTACTCTCGCGATGCTGTGTTATCTCTGTCTGTCGTTGCGCACAGGGTCGAACCAGGCAGGCCCGGACCAGCTCAGCCAGGAGCGGATGGGCCTACTGGGGTGTGCTGCGCTCTTGCGCGGCAGCGGCGAGTTCGGCGATCTGGGCGCGGGCAGCGGTGATGAGCTCGGCGTTGGTGTTGGCGTGCCCGGCCAGTCCCCAGCCGCCGTCGGGTGCCTCGGTGAGCAGCACCCAGGTCCGGTCCGCCAGGCTCGGGTCGCCCGCGGCCGTGGCGATGATGTCGGTGAACTGCCGCACCACCTTCAGCTGCTTGTCCCGGTCCAGCGCACCTGCGTTGGTCAGCACCTGGACCCGAACGTAGATGCTGTCCCCGTCCACGTTGGACAGCGAATCGGAGGGCAGGTCATGCACGAACGCCGCCGTGTTCTTGCGGAACATCGGGATATCGGGCACCTGCTCGATTTGCATCAGCGTGCTGGCCAGGTCCACCGCCAGTTTGTGCTTGTCAGCGAACGTCCCGGCACTGGCGTAGGCATCGATCATCGGCATAGCGGCCTCCCCGCGCTCAGATGCGTGACTCGCATCGCGTCTAGACATCTTTGGGCTGCGGAAGGCGGCAGGGGTATCCGTATGCTGACTGCACTTTCTCCCGCCGCAGCTCTGCGTGCCTGGCTGGCGGCCTCCCGAGGGCGCAAGCCGAGCGACTCGGAGCTCGGGCCGGGAGCGGGCGCGCGGCGGTGGAAGCAGGTCTCCCGATTCCGGGCCGTCGCCTGATCACGCGAGGCTGGTCGGCGGCGGTACTTCAGGGATCACGCCATTGATTCTGATCAACCAACCTATAGCATAACCCTGAATGCCTTCCCCCCATTCGTTGCTCCTGGGCCTGGATTGAGAGACGTACTATGACCACAGGCAGGCCTGACACGGGTCAGGAGCTGCGTTCTTTGGTGACACAGGACGGAACGCTCGAACTTTCACTGCTAGAGGTTCCCATCTCAGAACCGCAGCCCAATGACGTGATTATCCGCATTGAAGCATCCCCCATTAACCCGTCCGATCTCTGGCTTCTGTTCGCCGGAGCGGATATGGGCACCGCGAAAGTCTCTGGGCCCATGGATAGTCCCGTCGTCACCGCAAGCATCCCTGCGGCAGCGATGAGAGCCCTGGCTGGCCGGGTGGGCAAGTCGATTCCAGTCGGAAACGAAGGGGCCGGCACGGTGGTCAAGGCCGGGTCTTCGCCCGGCGCCCAGGCGTTGGTGGGCAGAACTGTTGCCGTGGCGGGCGGGGCCATGTACGCGCAGTATCGCTGCATCGATGCCTCCCAGTGCCTGGAACTGCCAGAAGGCACACCGGCGACTGCGGGCGCGTCCTCCTTCGTCAACCCGCTCACCGCCCTGGGCATGGTGGAGACGATGCGCCGGGAGGGCCACAGCGCCATCGTTCATACCGCTGCTGCCTCCAATCTGGGACAGATGCTGAACAAGCTTTGCCTTGAAGAACACGTACCGCTGGTCAACATCGTCCGCAAATCCGAGCAGGAGGATGTCCTCAGGGCAATCGGCGCGGTCCATGTGTGCAACTCGACATCACCATCTTTCATGGGAGACCTCATCCAGGCGCTCATCGACACCTCGGCCACCCTGGCCTTCGATGCCACGGGCGGGGGAAAGTTGGCTGGTCATATCCTGGCCTGCATGGAAGCGGCCTTGACGGCAAATTCCAGAGAATACAGCCGCTACGGGTCAACCACCCACAAGCAGGTCTATATCTACGGCGGCCTCGATCGCGGACCCACGGTGTTCAACCGCAACTTCGGCATGGCGTGGGGTATCGGAGGCTGGCTACTAACTCCTTTCCTCCAGAGCATCGGATCTGAGGCATTCGGCATTCTCCGACAGCGTGTGGCAGCCGAGCTGGGGACAACATTCGCTAGCACCTACACCAGGGAAGTCTCGCTGGCAGAAGCGCTGCAACCTGACGCTTTCTCCGTCTACGCGATGCATGCGACCGGTGAGAAGTACCTCATCACCCCGCACAAGAGATAGAGCCCCACCGGCAGGCGGACTGGGCCGAAGATCTGGCCGCCCCTGTCATCACGGCGGACCCGCAACTGCAAATCGCTGCCCGTCGTACGGCTGTCGGATGCGTGATCTCGTTTCTAGTGCCGTAGCAGATTAGGTTTGGCCCGGGCTGGGGCTTTCCCCGTAGGTGCTAATCACCGAGACTGGGCCGGTGACGGAAAAGCTGCGGCTGCGTGAGATCGATGATGACAGAGAGGGATCCGCCGGTACATCATCTGGCGAAACAACCACGCCTACGACGAACGACTCCGCCGCATCGTCGACCGGGCAAACGTGGCCCGACGCGGCACTAGGGTTCGGCGGACGAGCCGGCTAGCGCGCCACGCGGTAGCGGAGGTAGATGACTCTCGAGCTGAAGGTGCGGGTCTCGACGAGTTCGAGATCCACCCGGCGCTCGCGCTGGGGAAAGAACGGAATGCCACCGCCAACCAGCACCGGGTAGACCCTGGCCCGGTACTCGTCGATCAGACCCGACGCGGCCGCCTCGGCGGCGAGAGTCGCGCCGCCGATCGCGACGTCGCCCTCCGCCGGCTCGGCTCGCAACCGCTCGATCTCCTCCGCCAGGCTGCCGCAGGCCAGGCGGGCATTGCCCTGCACCGCCGACAGTGTGGTGGAGAACACCACCTTTGGGAGCGGCTTCCAGATCGCGGCCCACTCGAGCATTGAGTCGTCGAGCGATGGATCCTGGTCGGCGGTCTCCCAGTACAGCATCGTCTCGTACAGCCGTCGTCCCAACAGCTGGACGCCGACCTCTCGTATCTCGTCGGTGACGAAGCGAAAGACCTCCTCGTCGGGCACCGTCCAGTCGAAGTCGCCGTCCGGCCCGACGATATAGCCGTCAAGTGAGACGCCCATCGAATAGGTCACGCTGCGCATCAGAAATCCTCCTCGGTAACGGGTTCGACAGTACGACCGCCGGACGCCGCAGAACTCATCGCGGCTGGCGGGACAGGGCTACGTGGCCGGTTACGGCACTAGGTTGGGCATTCCCGCAGTCATCGGCGGTCGGCAGACCGACATTTTCCGGGACTTCAGGCAGGCGTGGGAAGCCAAGGACATCAGCGCCCTCATCGGACTCCTCGACCCCGGCGTCATGGCGATCGCCGACGGGCGGCGGCGTCGCCAGCGCCGCGCTCCTCCCCATCGAAGGGGCCGAGCACGTCGCGCACTATGCCGTCGATGTCGTCGGCCAGGCACCCGGCCTGACGCTCCTGGACCGGACTGTCAACGGCCAGCCCGGTCTGGTGGCTCAGCAAGGCGGCGTCACCGTGGCGGTATTCGCGTTCGAGCTCGCAGGCGACCGGATCAAGCGCATCAGGGCAGTACGCAACCCGGACAAGCTCCGGCCCTGGGCGGCAGGCTGACGCGCCTGATCGGCAAGAAACCCAATCGGAATCTCCCGCGAGATCTACGTCAGCTCTGCCACCGTAAAAACCCACGCCAGCCGGGCAATGACCAAGCTCGGCGCCAGGGACCGGGCCCAGCTTGTCGTCTTCGCCTACCAGGCCGGCCTGATCCGTCCAGGCTGAGCGGAGCGGACCGCGTCAGCGGGCAGCAGCCGCCCCGCTGATCCGGCTGGGCAATGACCGTTACTCGCCCAAATACCGGGATTCAGGGATGTCGCCGTTCCTGCTGGAGTGCGCCAAGCAGGGCAAGACCGGCCGCTTCGAAGTCTTCCGCATCGAGCGCATCCAGCCCAGCGACGACGTGGCGGCCCGCCTCGACATCACGGCCGGCCCTGGCTGCCTGCGGTACCGGGTCACGGCGCCAGCCTGAACGGCGGGTACTGATCGGTGACCAGTACGAACGCGTAGGCGGCGACCCGGTTGTGCCAGCGGAATACACCTTCGACGAAGCTGAATACGCCACGCGGATAACGGCCGGTGAACAAGATCGCGAACCAGGTCACGATCACCGCGAAGAACGCGGCGATCTCCAGGAAGAACAGCACGATGTAGTGCGGGATGGCCAGCAGCCATTTGACCAGCGGCAGCCACCGGTTGAGGTCCGTGGTCGCGTCCGGATAGGCATAATCAAGCTGGACCCACTGGTGGTCATCGGTGGACGGATAACTGTCGTTCATCAGGGCCAGGTAGGTCCACACCCGGTTGATGAAGCGCTGCAATTCCAGGTTCCAGTCGAACCACCACCGGGGGTACTTTTGCCTGAACAAGATCATTAGCAGCGGGCCGAAGAACAGCAGGCCGCCCGCGCCCGCGGGGCCGTAGTACGTGGTGGAGTGGTGGAGTGCGGAGTTGCTTCCCGCGGATTCCCAGGCCGCGCCGGAAACGGTGCCGAGCACGATCGCGATCGGAATGATCACGAAAATCCGGAAGAACGAGGTCAGCCGGTTGAGCGGCCGGTCCGGGTACTCAACTGCGAACTGAACAGGATACTGAGCTGGGAATGGACCCTGATTCGTGGTCATAATGCCCTCCTTGTGGCCAGTTCCGCATGCATACCCCTTATCGGGGAGCCTCAATGATCAGCGCATCCGGTTCGGGAGCGCCTGCAGGTGAACGTCACAGAGCTGTGAAGTACCGGCCGGACGCTGGCTGTGTCGCGCTAGTTCGATGCGTCAGAACGCTCCGGCTCGAACAGTTGACGGATCTCGATCTCGCCCACGGCGCCATATTCGCCGGGGTAGATCCGGGAAAGTGCCTCGAACGGCACACGCTTGGCCCATTCGACGGCCTCGTCCATCGACTTCACTCGGAGGATCCAGTAGCCCGCGACTAGCTTTTTCGTCTCAACCGATTGTGCACCCTGACCCCGCGAATGCGTCGGACTGAGTCGAGGTCAACCGAATATGCCGATGCCCTCCATGGAGAAGCACCATATGAGGCCGGACGCTGCGGCAAGCAGGGGCGGTTCTACCAGCCAGGTGGAGAGCACCCATTCTGCGGGCGGCCCGCTGACAGCAACGCCAGCAGCCAACGCCTGCCCCGGCCACTCGACAGCGGGCCTTGTGGCGGGCGAGTTCTGTCCCGGGTTGGCGTAGCCGATCACACGGCTTCACCGAAGTCGGTGCGCAGCCAAAGGTCACGGCGATCATGCCACGGCCGCAGCCGCGGCCGCGCGCTGAAGGTCCGCGGCGCGCAGGCGATAGCACAGCTCGACCAGGAGCAGGCCGGTCGCTGCCTGCACGATGGCCTCGCCGATACAGCGGACGGCGATGAACGTGAGAATCGCCCCAGGCCGGTCCGGGCGCGGAACCTGCGATTCCAGCAAGTAGGTGAGGAGTAGCGGCAGCGTGCCGAGCAGCACGACCGTCCAGAAATGCTGCCGGGCCAGGGCGGCGGACCGGCGCAGCGCACCGAAGACAGGCCGCCGCTCGATCTCGATGATCGGCCCGGCCACCGCGAATAGGGTAATCACGATCAGGCCGGGGATGATCAGCGCCACCAGGCCGATGATGACAAGCAGGGCAACCATCAGGTCGGCTCCGATCAGGCGGCGCCACGGCAAATCCGCAGCCACCTGCCGGATTGAGGGCCGCTGCGAGGTCCGGGTGCCGTGCTCGGCGTCGCCGACGATCCGGCACAGGAAGCCGGACAGGAAGACGTCGCCGAAAGTAGCCGCGCCCGTGGCGCTAAAACTGGTCACGAGCACCAGCGGCAGGTTCGTCTTGTCGACGAGATCGTTCGCAACGATGTCCAGCACTGCCGTCACCACTGACACCACGATGGCCGCGGCGAGGATCCGCCATGGATCGCGTTTGGCCGCGCGTGCCGCTGCCGCGATCGTGCCGCCAACCGGGATTGGCCGCTGCTTCGCCTCTGTCGCGTCACCTGCTCCCATAGGCCAGGCCTGCCGGTGGACTGGATTGGCCACTGCTATCGCAGCTCTGGTGGGGGTGGAGGGGACCGGTGAAGCTTATGGCCTGGAAGGCCTGCTCCTGACCGGCGGGCTCGACTCCTTGCGGCACCAGCGGCTCGACCAGGGCGAACTGGCCGGCGGTGTCCTCAGCTGTGGCGAGCCAGGTGAACGGGCAGCCCATGTACAGCTCCGATCGGCCGATCTTGGATTGCCGTGAGTATGGCGCTGCACAGGGCGGGATGTGCATGTGTTCTCCTGACTGTGCAGGGCGGGTCAGGAGCGGGCGCCCTGGCCCGGCCCCCGATCCTCCCGGCCAGATCACCGAAAGCCTTCCGTCCGGAAGACCGGATGGCGATGCGGCTCGATTGCCCAGCGAACCGGATAACAGCGACGTTGCGCAAGCCTGCCCGTTCCACTCCGCCTCCGAGACCAGTAGCTCCTGCTACTGCCTGGGTCTAGGGCAGGCATAGATTTAGCCAATCGCTACCATCTTGGCCGCCCGGATGTCAATGCTCACCCGGGCGCCTGCCTCCGATGCTTACCGTCTCAGGGTGCCAGCAGTCCGATCGTGCGCGCCCGGTCAATGTCGTCGTCGATCTGGATGACGTCGTAGCCGGCTTCCGCGAGCAGGCTCGCGGCCGTGCCGGCCCGGAAGCCGCTGGCGCAGTGCACCCAGACACGCTGGGCCGGGATCGCGCCAAGACGGCCGGTCAGCTCATGGAGCGGAATGTGGAGGCTGCCCGGCAGCGCGCCCTGGGCGCGTTCCTCGGTCCGCCGCACGTCCAGCACGACATCGCCGGGCCGCCGGTCGCGCGCGAGGTCGTCGAAGGTACGGCGGGGGAAGCTGCGCGGTGTGCCGAGCTCGCCGATCGGGGCGCTGGTCCCGGTGACGTCGTCGAAGCCGATGCGGGCGAGCTGGCGCCGCGCCTGCTGAAGCTGTCCGGTGCTGTCGCCGATGAGGACGAGCGGCGCGCCGAACGGGATTAGCCAGCCAACGTAGGTCGCGAGCTGATCGCCATAATTGATACTGATCGACCCGGGCAGGTGAGCAGCGGAGTAGGCGACCCGATCCCGGATGTCGATCATGGTCACGCCGTCCGCCAGCCGGGCGTGCAGGTCGCCGGGGCCGACGATGGTGAGGGGGGTGGCGAGGTCGATTCCGGCTGGGCCGTTCAGGTTGAGCGGCGCCATGTGCGCGTAGTAGCTCGGGTAGTCGCCAAAGGAGGCGAGCAGATCGTCGACGAAGTCCTGCTCGCTGCCGACCCGGAACACCCGGTTCTTACCCAGCTCGTCGCCAATCGTGCTGGCCGTCGCCTCGGTGTCACCACCGCTGCTGCAGAAGCTGCCGAAGCCGTGGGTAGGGAACAGCCGGGTGCTGGCCGGCAGCGCGCCCAGCCGGTGCACTGAGGCGTACTGCGCGCGGGTGAGCGCGACCGTGCTGTCCGCAGCGACCAGATCGGTACGTCCGACCGAGCCGAACAGCAGAGAGCCCCCGGTGAACAGCGCCGTGTCGTCGTGGCCATCCTCGACCAGGTAGGCCAGGTGGGTCAGGGTGTGCCCAGGAGTAGCGATCACCCGGATACGGAGGCCGCCGGCGGTGAACCGGTCCCCGTCGTGCAGCGGATGCCGCTCGAAGGCGACCTCGTCGCCGGCGTTGACGCCATAGCTCGCACCGGTGCGCCGGGCAAGCTCGCAACCGCCGCTCAGGTAGTCATTGTGCACGTGCGTCTCGAGCACATGCGTGACCGGCGTGCCGCGCTCACCGAGAACCACTTCGACACGGTCCAGGTCACGCTGCGGATCCACCACGACGCTCGCGAGCCCGTCGGAAATGACGTAACTGCGGTTGAACAGGGCACGCAGTTCGGTCTCCTCGGCCGGGGCAGGACGCCAGCCGGCGAAGTTCGAGCTGCCGGTATACGGCACCGGACTTCGGGTCGAGCCCGCCGTAGGAGGCCAGAATCTCGGTGTAGTGGTCCTGCAGGCCGCCGGCCGCGTGGGTCCCCCACGAGCTGCCCTTGAGCTTGGCGATCCGCTCCTCGAGCGGCAGGGGCCTGCAAGCAGCTCAGCCGGGCCGGCTCATCGCGAGCAATTGCCGGGCCACGGGGCGTCGCCCCGCCGGGCTAATTCCCATATTTTAGGTGGGGAAAGTAGTTTTTCGGCCAGAAGGGTGCCCTCGTGACTACCCGCACCGACTTCCGCATCCATCAGGCCAGCCCCCGCCTGGGCGCCGAGATCTCCGGCGTCGACCTGACCCGCCCGGTCTCCGACGCCACGGCCGGTGCGCTGCGGCGGGCGTTCTGGACCCACAAGGTGCTGGTATTCCGCGGCCAGCACCTATCCCCGGACCAGCAGGTGGAGGCGGTGAGGATCTTCGACGAACCATTCGACCACCCGACCGCCGCCCATCGCCACCCGGACAACCGCCTGGTCTACGTCTACGACCTCGAGAAGGCTGGGTCGGCGGCCCACTGGCACGTTGGCGGGCTGTGGCGGACTCCCCCGTTCAGCATCGAGTCGCTCACCTACCAGGTGGTCCCGGAGGTCGGCGGCCACACGCTGTGGGCCGACCTGCAGGCCGCCTACGACAGCCTGTCCGAACCGCTCAAGAATCTGCTGGAGCCGGTCAGCGCGGTCTACGACGGGAACGCCGAGAACTACGGCGGCAGCGGCGCCCGCGCGCCGCTGGCCCAGACCATCGAGCACCCGGTGGTCCGGACCCACCGGTACACCGGCCGCAAGGGGCTGTTCATCAGTTCGTCCGCGCTGCGCCTGACCGGGCTCGAGCCGCCCGAGAGCCAGGCCATCCTGCCCTTCCTGCTGGCCCACGCGAGCTCGCCCGACTTCACCATCAACTACGGCTGGAAGCCTGGCGATTTCGTGCTCTGGGACAACCTGGCCACCTGGCACTACGCGGTCAACGACTACGACGGCCCGCGGGCCTACCGCAAGGTCATAGCCGCCCAGCCCGCTGAAGCCCGCCCGCGGCGCGCGGGCAAGGCCTCATGGTCACGCGTACCCCTGGTGGCCAAGGTGGCCGCGCAGCGTGGTCGCGGTGTACTCGGTCCGGTGCAGACCCCGGCGCTGCAGGATCGGCACCACGTGGTCGGCGAACAGCTCGATCGCGCCGGGCAAGATGGCCGACTGCAGGGTGAACCCGTCACTGGCTCCCTCGGCCAGCCAGCTCTCGATCAGGTCGGCGAACTGCTCGGGCGTCCCGGTGAACTCCAGGCCGCCGGGCAGGCCGGTGAGCTCCTCAGCGAGCTGCCGGAACGTCCGGCCGGTCTCCTTGGTCCGCCGCGCGAGATCGTCGGTACGGCTGGTGCGGTGCGCGGCCGTGACGGCCTCCTCGGTGAGCGGGCGGTCGGGATCGATCAGCGCGGGGTCGAGCCCGGCGTTGTGGGCCAGGTTGCGCCACCGGAACTCGGGGTCGACCCGGTCCTCCAGGGCGGCCCGCAGGGCCAGGGCCTCGGCTTCCGTGCTACCCAGCACGAAGGCCACGCCTGGGAGCACGAGCACGTCGCCGGGGTCACGACCGTGGCCGCGGGTCGCCGCGCGCACCGTGTCCCGGAACCGGCGGCCGGCGGCGACGTCGGGCTGCGCGGTGAACACCAGGTCGGCGGTCTTCCCGGCCAGCTCGATGCCGGGGCCGGACGAACCGGCCTGCGCGAACGCGGGCCGGCCCTGCGGTGACCGGGGCAACGTCAGCGCGCCGCTAACGTCGAAGAACCGGCCGTGGAAGTCGACCGGCCGGATCAGGTCCGTGTCCGCCCAGATGCCGCTGGTCTGGTCGGCCACCACTGCGGCCGCGTCCCAGCTGTTCCAGAGCCGGGTGACGACTTCGACGAACTCCTCGGCCCGCGCGTACCGGTCCTCGTGGGCGGGGTGGGCGGCCAGCCCGAAGTTGCCCGCCGCCCCGGCGTACCGGGTGGTCACGATGTTCCAGCCGGCCCGGCCGCCGGACAAGTGGTCGATGGTGGAGAACCGGCGGGCCAGGTCGTAGGGGGCACTGTAGGTGGTGGATGCGGTGGCGATAAGCCCGATCCGGGTGGTGGAGCGGGACAGCGCGGCCAGGATCTCCAGCGGGTCGAAACCGACCTGCGGGAAGTACCGGGCCCGGAAGACGGCCAGGCCGGGTGAGTCGGCGAAGAACACGGCGTCAAGCAGGCCGCGCTCGGCGGCCTGGGCCGAGCGTTCCAGCACCCCGAAGCGGGCGGGGGCCGCGAGGTCGGCGGGATCGGCGAGCCGCCACGCGGACTCGTGGTACCCGATGCCGGACAGGAACGCAGTGAAGTGAGCCTGGCGGCCGGCCGGGCTCATCGGGCGGCCTTCCGGGCGATCCCTGCGGTCGAGCAGCTATTGCTGTACGACTGCGGGTTGAGCCAGGAGCACAGTTCGATCGGCATGGGCAGCACCTCCGATTCCAGGCGGCCGATCCTAAGCGGGCATCCGCCGCAGCGCGAGCGCCGAGTCCACCAGCGACTTCGTGCACGGGTGCCCGGGGCGGGCCACCGATGCCAGGATGGGTTCCCATGACCGGCGACGACCCTTGGGCAGCTCTGGCCGGCGAGTTCGTCGAGGGGGCGTACGCGACGGTAAAGGGACAGGTCCGTACCTATGTGCTCCATCACCAGCTCCTGGACCACCTCCCCAGTCCTCCGGCGACCGTCCTGGACGTTGGGGGCGGGGCGGGCCATCAATCCTTCCCGCTGGCCCGGGCGGGCTACGAGGTGACCCTGCTCGACCCCTCGCCGGCAATGCTGGCCAGGGCTGAGCATCGGCTGGGAAGAGAAGCTCCGGAAGTCCGCGGCCGCGTCCGGCTGCTACCGGCCCGCGGGGAGGACGCCGCCGCGGCAACCGAAGGACAGCAGTTCGCGGCGGTGCTCTGCCACGGCGTCCTCATGTACGTCGAAGATCCTGACCCGCTGATCGGGTCGCTGTGCGCGTGCACCGCCCCCGGCGGCGTGGTGTCGGTGATGGCCCTCAACGCCGCGACCCTGGCCATCCGTCCCGCGTTGGAACACCGCTGGGCCGATGCGCTGGCGGCTTTCGGCGCCCGCCGTGAGCAAGGGGTCCTCGGTGTCGACACCCGGGCGGACACTGTCGCGGAGCTGGAAGAGCTGTTGCGGGCCAACGAGGCGGAGCCAGCGGCATGGTACGGCGTGTGGCTTTTCACCGACTGGATGGACGTCTCCGCTGATCCCGGCGAGGTCCGGGCCGTGGCCGCGGTTGAACTGGAAGCCAGCCGCCGGGACCCCTACCGCCAGCTCAGCCGGGTATTTCACCTCGTCGCTCGCGCCCGGCCCGATAGCCGCGCAGAAAACCGGCGAACATTACCGATCACCGCGCCGCGCCACCAGCGCAGCCATTCGCTCCGGGACCCAGCTGCGACCGGCTACAGGCTGCGAGCAGCGCGACGCGAAGCACCTTTGACGCTGGAGGGGCCGCCCCGGACAATACGCGGCGTTCCGGCCCCCGCCGCGACCGTCACGGCATCGGCCGCCCTCGCTCAACTGAAACCGGGGCCAGCCCGGCCGCGCGCCAGCTGCCGGACCCGGTTCAGGTCCGTGCCCAGCCCGACCAGCACCTGAGCGGCCACGCCGCCGCCCTCACCACGGAACCCACTCCCGCAGCCGCCGGAACGCTGTTTTTAGACCGCCGTCCGTTCCCGGGCCCGGGCCGCTCGTAGCCGTACCGCCGGAATCAGGCGGTGCTTGGGACGCCCGCACCCCGAGCAGCCGGATGCAGCAGGGGGAACTGGATCGCAAGGAAGTTATGGATGATGTGCAGCGCCTGCTCGGGGGGGATCTCAGCCTTGGGATCGGCCGGCAGTCCCTCGATCTGGATGTTGTTTTGCTCGGCATAGGCGCGTATCCCGTTGAAAGCGGCTTTGCCCAGGGTGGACAAGGCCTGCCCCAGGGCCAGCGCATCCTGGATGTACTGGGGCACCGGGCGCGGGTCCGCCACCGGCCACGTGCGCGGGTCTCGCGGGGCATCCAGGGTGAAGGCGTAGGAGAACGTCCGGGCGGCGGCGTCGCGGGCGGTGAGCGGGTCTCCCAGTGCCCATTGCTCGCGCAGCGTGGCGATCAGGGAGGTGTGCCGGTGCTCCTGGCTGAATACTTCGCCTTCGGCGACCCATGGTGAGATCACGATGGCCGGGACCCGGTAGCCCGAGCGGTCGAACCGGAACCCGAGCTGGCCTGCCGGGGCGGATGGGTCCGGCGGCGGCACCGGGCCGGGCGGGACGTGATCGAAGGTGCCGCCCGGCTCGTCCCAGCCGATGAGCAGGGTTGTGTTCCAGATGTTGGCCCCGGCCGGGGACTGCATCCCCCGGTAGGCGTTGTAGATCCGGGCCAGGAACGCCTCACCGCCCAGAATCGACGACGGCGGATCCACGCCGGGGATCACGATGCCGTGCCCGAGGGCATGGGAGACCGCCGGGTGGTAGTCCCCGTGCCCCAGGATCAGGCATGGCTCAATGAACGAGAAGTCGGGCAGATCCCCACTGGCGGCATCGGCCTCGAACTGGGTGAACGGCACGAAGTGCGTCTCGAACCGGTCCTTCAGCCGGGGATAGTGGATCAGGCCGGTGGCCGAGAACCGGTCCGGCTCGGCGACGTAGACCTTCCACGTCTTGCCGTGCTCCTCCAGCCGGTTGAAGATCGTCTCGGCGGTGTTGTTCGCCAGCCAGTTCGGGACCGGCTCGTTGACCACGAATCCCGATGCGGTCGCGGCGGTCCAGAACGACCGGTTGGTGAACGTCTGCGACGGCACCTCGCTGAACCAGTGATCGAAGACGCCGAACCCGCGGGCCAGCCCGCTCAGCACGGGGATCTGCTCCGGGGTGAACCCGGTCATTACCTGCGAATACTCCTCGTAGGTGGGCTGGCGGCCCAGCTCCGCCGTCAGCGTGCTGATGTAGTCAGTGACGAAGCCGTCCATCGTCGGCGCCTGCCCGGGCTCCGGGGCGTTGTACGGCGCGGAGATCTCCGCGCCGAGCTTGAACCGGTTGGCCTCGCTGAGGATGTTGAACAACTGGGTGTTGGTGTGCGGATACTCCTCCCCGGTGTCAGGGTTGGGGCTGTCCATGTCGGTGGCCACCGTGTACGGCACCACCTTGCGGCCGGCGCCGTGCTCGGCCCACTCCGGGATCGGATTCGTCAGATCCTTACCGGCCACGCCCTCAAACGTCTTGCCGTCCCCCGGCCCGTACAGACGGCCGAGCACGTTATCCAGCGACCGGTTTTCAAACACCACCACGACCACATGATCAAGCGCGTTATCCCTGCCCGGACCAGCCATCACAGACCTCAAATGTCTCGACAGAGCGCCACTGCTGGCCATAAGCCGCCGTAAGCGACGCCAACTTTCGGGCGTATCGAACTGAATGTAGGCACATTGAGCTGTTAATGAGCCACCCGCCAAGGGTGATCCTGGGTGACCGCACATGCGGCATCAAAACCGAATACACCGATGGGTACCGGGCCGACGGCCCTGGCTTCCGTCACGACGGCAACGCTTGTGCCGCAGCGTCTGCGATGGTCTGACCTGCCCCGAGCCGGGAAGCCGTCATGCTCGTCCCGGTCTGCATCGGCCTGGCGCTGCTCCCCCTCGCCGCGAGGACCTGGCAACGTAACCGGCAGCGCGTGCAGCGCGCACACGAGCTCAACACATAGCTGCGGCATCGTTGCGGGTGCACGACTCGGTGCCGGCCCATTGTTCGGGAGGAACCCGCTGGTCGGCAGGCGTAGCCGTCGTATAGCCGGGGCGGTTGGCCATCGAAACGTTCGATCAGGCGTTTGCTGCCGGCCCGTTGATTAGCAGGTAGGCAGCCCTGGCCGCGGGCCGTGGCCCGCGGCGACGCTCAGCCGAGGGCGCGAGTGACCGGAGCACGGAAATAAATCCGTGAGGTCCCTCATTATTACGATTGTCAACGTGCGGCCCCTCAATGTGAGGGGCCCAGCGTCGTTGGATGTCAGAAGGGGCAGCAATGATCACGCCTGAGCAGGTGGGGGAACGGTACCTGGCCGTCCATCACCGGATGTTCCGGGCCGTCAACGATGAGATGGCCGGATGCGGCCTGTCCGTGGCCCGGACCAAGGTACTCCGGCGTCTCTGCGAGCAGGGGCCGACCCGGCAGAGCGTGCTGGCGGCCGATTTCGCGCTGTCCCCGCACTCCATCACCGACATCGTCGACGGGCTGGAGCGTCTCGGCTTGGCCGAACGCCGGCCGGACCCGGTAGATCGCCGGGCCAAGCTGGTCGCGATCACCGACGCGGGCCGGACCGCCCTGGACGCGGCGAACGCCACCTGGGAACGACTGCTCACGCAGATCTTCGGCTCGCTGAGCCAGGCGGACCGGGAGACCTTGCTTCGCCTGCTCGGCAGCCTGGACGAGGCGGCCGAGCAGCTGATCGCGGCGCCGGGCGCACCGGCGGTCTCCGCATGACCGCCGCATTCCGCCCCACCATCGTGACCCGCACCCACGTCTTTCACCGGGGGGTATAGCTCGCCATGTCATCTGTCACACCTGTTGCTAACAGCCAGCGGCCCGCGGAAAACGACCATCGCTGGCTCATCCTGGTCATCGTGGCGATCGCCCAGCTCATGGTGGTGCTGGACGCCACCGTGGTGAACATCGCCCTGCCGTCGGCTCAGGTCGCCCTGCACTTCCCGAACAGCGACCGGCAGTGGGTGGTGACGGCGTACGCGCTGGCGTTCGGCAGCCTGCTACTGGTCGGCGGCCGGCTCGGCGACATGTTCAGCCGCAAGCGGATCTTCATCATCGGCCTGATCGGGTTCGCCCTCGCCTCGGCGCTCGGCGGCGCCGCCACGTCGTTCGGCATGCTCGTGATCGCCCGGGCCCTGCAAGGCGCATTTGGCGCCATCCTGGCCCCCTCCGCCCTGGGTACCCTGGTCAGCACGTTCCGCGACCCGCGCGAGCGCGGCCGGGCGTTTGGCGTTTTCGGCTCCGTGGCGGCTGGCGGCGGTGCCGTGGGCCTTATTCTCGGCGGGGTCCTGACGCAGTACTTCTCCTGGCGCTGGTGCCTGTACGTCAACCTGATCTTCGCCGCCATCGCGGTGACCGGCGCCCTGGTCTACATGCAGACCAACCGGCCGGACATCCGTCCGCGGATGGACTGGGCGGGAGCCGTGCTCGCCGCGGCCGGCCTGTTCCTCATCGTCTTCGGGTTCTCGCATGCCGAGACCGCTAGCTGGACCGCCCCCCTGACCATCGGCTCGCTCGTCGGCGGAGTGATCCTGCTGGCCGCCTTCGCGTTCGCGGAGAGCCGGGTCAGTCACCCGCTGTTGCCGCTGCGCGTGGTTCTGGACCGGGCGAGGGGCGGCTCCTACATCTCGGTCGGCCTGTCCGGGATCGCGATCTTCGGCGTCTTCCTGTTCCTCACGTACTACCTCCAGACGATCAAGCACTACAGCCCCGTGACCAGCGGGCTGGCCTTCCTGCCGATGATCGCCTGCATTCTGCTCGCCTCCAACATCTCCAGCATCGTGCTGCTGCCGCGGGTCGGGCCACGGAACCTCATCGTGAGCGGCATGGTGCTCGCCGGCGGCGCGATGGTCTACCTGACCCAGCTCACCGTGACCTCCAGCTACGCAGTGCAGATCGTGCCGGCGCTGGTGGCCATGGGCCTGGGCTTCGGGATGATCTTCTCGCCCGCCATCAACACCGCCACCGCGGGCGTGGCCCGGAAGGACTCGGGCGTGGCCTCGGCCCTGGTCAACACCATGCAGCAGGTGGGCGGCTCGATCGGGACCGCGGCGCTGAGCACGGTGGCGCTCACGGCGACGGCTACCTACCTGACCGCGCACCACGCCGGACAGCTGGCCCCGGCCACGGCCGCGGTGCACGGCTACACGGCGGCGTTCACGGTGTCCGCGGTGCTGTTCGGCGTCGGCGCGGTGGTGGCAGTCCTGCTGCTGCCGTCCCGGCGGCGGCTGGAGGAGCTGCGGGCCCTGGCGCAGACGGCAGGTGCAGCGCCCGCGATCAGCCCGGCGCCGGCGGACAGCCTGTCCTCTGGCGGCGGAATCCCGGCCGCCGAGCCGCACTGATCACGAGGTAGCTGCCCTAGCGGCCAGTCCGCCGCGACCGGCGATCACGAGGCCGCGGGCCGCGGGCCAGCATCATCTGCTGGGCCGCGGCCGGCGGCATTTTGGGTTAGCGGCCGCCTCCGCCGTGAGCGTGTTGCCCTAACGTGCGGACGGACGTGGGCTGCGGAGTAAGAGCGGCGGTAAGTCCGGTGAGCAGGATGTCGAGGCCGCGTTCGAGCTCGGCGGCGCCGTCATAGTTCGCCAGCACGGGGGCGAGACTGCGCAGGAGGGGAAACTTGCCGATCGGCAGCCGGTGCAGCCCCAGCCGCAGCAGGTCGTCGGTCTCGTCGGGATTGTCGACCAGCTCCTGGAGTTCGTCGAGTACGTGCCCGTGCAGGAAGCCGAACAGGGCCCGGTAGATGTGCAGTGCGTCGGGGCCGCTAAAGCCGGTCCGCGTCAGCAGCTCGAGGACGTTTTCGAGCGGGCGGAGTGTGCCATGGGGGCGCAGCGCCAGCGGTGTGGCCAGCGGCCGCGTGACAAGCAGCGGTACCACATCCGGATGGGCCAGGGCGAGCGCGCGGTAACTGCGGGCGACGGAACGCAACTGGCCGGCCCAGTCCGGGTCAGTCGCGTCGACCGTTAGCTGCGCCAGGACCATCTCGGCGACACCGTCGAGGAGGGCCGCCTTGTTCGGTGCATGCCGGTACAAGATCATCGGGTCCCGGCCCAGCGCGCGGGCGAGCCGGCGCATGGACAGGGCCTCGGCGCCCTCGCGGTCGATGATGTCCAGCGCAGCGGCCAGTACCAACTCCCGGGTGATCTTCCCGTCACCGCTCGCGCTGGATTCAGCGGCAGCGCGGCCGACAGGCGGCGGGGGCATCGCAGCACCTTCTCTCATCTCGCCCTCGGCTGGGCTCAAGCCGAGAATCCTACCCGCAGACCTTAAATCGTAGATCTACGGCGTTGACATACGATGATGAGTCCAATTAACGTTGTGTTACAACCGAATTAACGTAGGTCTACAACGTAGAGTATCAGCGTAGACTGCCCTTCCGGCAGGTGCCCACATCACCGCGAATCCGGGGGACAGATTCCTGTCGGCCGGCTCGGCCGGCCGGAGGAGATCAACCGCGTCGTGTGCTTCCTGGCCGTCGGCGAGTCCGCCCGTATCTCCGGGCAGATCTGGGCCGGCAGCGGCGGCCTGGACAGGTAAGAGGGAACGTCATGAACGATCTGCCAGATGCCGTCGTACTGTCGGCGGGCTTGCGCTGGGGCATCGCCGCGATCTTCGAGCGAGCATTACCATGCAGGAGGCGTCCCGGGAGGCTGCCGTGAGCGGCCGGCCGGACAGCTGGGTCCTGGTGCTGAACTCGGGCAGTTCGTCCGTCAAGTTCGCGCTCGTGCTCCCGGCCAGCGGGGAGCGTCTCATGGCGGGGATGGGCGAGCGGCTCGGTACGGCCGGGGCCGTGCTGCGGATTCAGTGGTTTCCGGCGGCAGCCGGCGAAGAAGGGCTTCCCGGAGGCAATCACCAAGCGGTAGTGGCCCGGGTGCTCGAGCACGTGGCGGCAGCCTCGAATGGTGGCATTCGCCTGCTCGGGGCAGGTCACCGGGTGGTGCACGGCGGAGACCGGTTCAGCGCCTCGATCCGGGTAGACGATGCAGTTCTCGTCGCGTTGCGCTCGATCAGTCACCTGGCGCCGCTGCACAACCCGGCGAACCTCGCCGGTATCGATGCCATAAGCGTCTTCCGGCCAGATTTGCCGCAGGTCGCCGTATTCGACACCGCGTTTCATCAGACGATGCCGGCGCACGCATTCCGCTATGCGGTCCCCGAGGAGTGGTACACGCAGCATGGCGTGCGGCGTTACGGGTTCCACGGCACGAGTCACCGCTTCGTCAGCGAGCAGGCCGCCGTATTGCTCGGCCGGTCGCCCCGCGAGCTGCGGCTGGTCACCGCGCACCTCGGCAACGGGTGCAGCGCAGCCGCAGTGCGCGACGGCGTGTCGGTGGACACCACGATGGGGCTGACCCCGCTGGAGGGCCTGGTGATGGGGACCCGCTCCGGCGACGTCGACCCTGGGCTGATCGGCTACATGACCGGCCGGACCGGCATGACCGCGGACCAGCTCATCATGGCGCTCAACAACGACAGCGGGCTGGGCGGGCTCGCGGGCATGGGCAGCGACATGCGCACGGTCGAAGCCGCGGCCGCGGCCGGGAACGAGCGGGCCCAGCTCGCGGTCGAGGTTTTCGTCTACCGCCTGGCCAAAGCGATCGCAGGGCTCGTGGTCGGCTTGCAGCGGCTCGACGCGCTGGTTTTCACCGGCGGCATCGGCGAGAACAGCGCTGTGGTCCGTAGCATGGTGCTCAGCCGTCTGGGTTTCCTCGGCCTGACGGAGGACGTCCAGGCCAATGCCGACCACGGCCGGCACACCGGAGGGCGGATCAGCCTCGGTGGTCCGGTCCAGGCGCTCGTCGTCCCGACGGACGAGGAACTCCTGATCGCCCGCGACACCGCCCGCGTGATGGCCGGCAGCAGCCGTGCTCTCGCCAGTACCTAAGGATGACTCATGGTCCGGAGCCTGCTTGTTGTACCGACCGGTGCCGGTGTCGGCCTGGCCAGAGTCTGCCTCGGACTGGTGCGGGCCCTCGACCGGCAGGGCGTGAACGTCGCCTTCGTCAAGCCGGTGGCTCAGCCGCGGGCCGACGGCAGCCCGGACCGCTCGGCGGCACTCGTCGCGGCCATATCGTCGCTCTGTCCCCCGGATCCGCTGGCCACCGACGAGCTGGAGGAGCAGCTCGCGGAGCGCGGGATACGCGCCGCGCTGGAGAAAATCATCGCCATCCTGGAGCCCGTCCACACCCGCTCCGACGTTGTGATCGTCGAGGCCCTCACGCCGGGCCCGACCAGGCTGTACGCCGGCGAGATCAACGAGGCGCTGGCCCGGGCGCTGGACGCCGACGTCCTGCTGGCCACGACCTGGTTGCCAATGGGCCCGGGGAGCGACGAGGACCGCGCGCCCCGCACGACGGAGCCCGGGCCGGACCCGATCGCGGCTACCGCCGAGAACCTGGCGGAGGCACTCGCCATCACGGCGGCCGGGTACTGGTCCGGTGAGCAGGCGCGCGTGGTCGGCTGCGTGGTCAACTGCGTGCCTGAGGATTCCCCTGCGATGGCCCTGCTGGGCGAGAGCCTGGAACGGCGCGGGCTGCGTCTCCTCGGGGCGGTACCGCATCGACGGGAGCTGACCTGGCTGCGAGTACGTGACCTCGTCCGCGAGCTGGACCCGGAGGTGCTCGACGAGGGCGATCAGTCCAGGCGGATCAAGGACGTGGCGGTGTTCGCCCAGGGCGTCCCTGGCGGCCTCCGCGTGCTCACCGAGGGCAAGCTCGTGGTGGTCCCTGGCGACCGCCACGATGTTGTCATGGCGGCCTGCCTCGCCGAGCGCAACGGAACGCATCTCGCGGCCGTGCTCCTCAGCGCCGGGATCGCGCCGGACCCGCGGGTCTGGGAATTGACCCGGACCACGTTCCCCACCGGCCTGCCCATTCTCGTTGTCGACGACGACAGCTACCAGACCGCGACGCGGGTGGGCGACCTCGACCCGGGACTGCCGGTCGACGACCTGGAACGAATCGAGCGCGTGACCGAAACCATCGCCGATGCGCTGGACGTGCCCTGGCTGGAGTCGCTGCCCGGCTCCACCCGGTCCCGCCGGCTCAGCCCCGCTGCCTTCCGGTACCGGCTGGTCGAGTCGGCTCGCGCGGCCGACGCGCGCATTGTCCTGCCCGAGGGCACCGAGCCCCGTATCGTGCGGGCCGCGGTCGCGTGCGCGGACCGTGGCATCGCGCGCAGCGTCCTGCTCGGGTCGCCAGCCGAGGTGGCCCGGGTGACCCGCAACCTGGGGCTGCGGCTGCCCGATGGCGTCACCGTTGTCGATCCGCAGGACCTCGTCGAGCGTTACGTCGCTCCGCTGGTCAAGCTGCGGAAGCACCGCGGCTGGACCGAGGGGATCGCACGCGAGCACCTCGGCGACTCGCTCGTGGTTGGCACCATGATGCTTCAGGAAGGCGACGTGGACGGCATGGTGGCGGGCGCCGTCCACACCACGGCGGCCACGGTCCGCCCGGCGCTGCGGATCCTGGGCACCGCGCCTGGCAGCCACCTGGTGTCGTCGGTATTTTTCATGTGCCTGCCCGACGAGGTCGTGGTTTACGGCGACTGCGCGATCAATCCCGAGCCAGACGCCGAGGAACTAGCCGATATCGCCATCCAGAGCGCGGCCTCGGCGCGGTCCTTCGGGATCGAGCCCAGGGTGGCGATGATCAGCTTCAGTACCGGTACCTCGGGCTCGGGCGGCGATGTCGAAAAGGTGGCGAAGGCGACCCGGATTGTACGGGATCGCGAACCGGACCTGGCCGTCGACGGCCCGCTGCAGTACGACGCTGCCGCCGTCGCTTCGGTAGGAAAAACCAAGCGGCCCGGCAGCCCGGTGGCCGGGCGGGCCACCGTCTTCGTGTTCCCCAACCTCGACACGGGCAACACGACGTACAAGGCCGTGCAGCGAAATGCTCAGGTAGTCAGCGTCGGCCCGATGCTGCAAGGACTCGCCAAGCCGGTGAACGACCTCAGCCGCGGTGCCCTGGTGGACGACATCATCTACACGGTGGCACTTACCGCGGTCCAGTCGCGCTCATGAAGTACCTGCCCACCGCCGGGTCGCCGGGGCCTCGCTGACTACCCGGTGGCCGTCATCGGGCCGTTTACTCGGTAGCTGTCATCAGGCCGTCGAGCACGACCGTGAGCATCCGTCTCGTGGCAGTGGTGAAGTCGACGCGCAGGGGGGCGAATTGCGGCTCGGCCAGGACCGTCGCCATCACCGGAGCGGGGTGGGCCATCGGCCACGCCCCGGCCACGAACGCCCAGACAAGCCCGGCGAACTCGAAGCTCTCGGCATCGCCCAGCTCGGGGAGCTGCGATCTGACCAGCCCGGCCAGCCGGTTCAGCCGGGATAGCGCGGCCGCCTTGAACGCACGGGCCGTCTCCACTGGGACGTTGTGCTCCAGGACCGTCTGGCAGGCGACGAGCAGGTCGCAGAAGCGCGGATGCTTGCTCAGCGTCTCCGCGATGGCGGACGCCACGAGTTCGTGACGTGCGTGCGGCCGCCGGCGCGCGTCCGCACGGGGCAGTGCGGCCTCCACGGCCGACAGCCAGCTGTCCCAGTCCTCGGTGAGGACCGCGAGAAACACCGCCTCGCGGGTCGGGAAATAGCGGACGACGTTGGACTTGGCGAGCCCGACCTGCCGACTGAGCTCCCGCAGGCTCACCTCAGCGGGCGGCAGGCGGCCGAGCATGTCGCGTGCGGCGGCCAGGATCGTGGCCCGGCGCTGCTCCTGCTGCTCGGGTGATCGGGCCCGCTGGAACCCCGTGGTAGTCACGTCATGATTTTAACAGGCCAGTGGTCTTTTGTTCTGGGTCCGGCTCCGCTAGAGTCTTTATTAACAGACCAGTGGCCTTTAAAGGAGAGATCATGTCCGACGCCAAGGTTGCGCTCGTAACGGGCGCCTCATCCGGGATCGGCGAGGACACCGCCCGCCTGCTGCATGAGCAGGGCTTCACCGTCTACGCCGTCGCGCGGCGTCTCGAGCCGATGCAAAAGCTCGCCGAACTCAGCGTGCGGGTCTTCGGCATGGACGTCACCGACGACGAATCCGTCACGGCCGGCATCCAGAAGATCATCGCCGAGACCGGGCGGATCGACGTGCTGGTCAACAACGCCGGCTACGGCTCCTACGGCTCCATAGAGGACGTGCCGCTGGACGAAGCGCGGCGCCAGTTCGAGGTGAACGTCTTCGGCCTGGCCAGGCTCATCCAGCTGACCGTGCCGCACATGCGCGCGCAGGGCAGCGGCCGCATCATCAACGTCTCCTCCATCGGCGGGAAGATCTACGAGCCGCTCGGCGGCTGGTACCACGCGACAAAGTTCGCGGTCGAGGGGCTCAGCGACAGCCTGCGGATTGAGCTGCGCCCGTTCGGCATCGACGTTGTCCTCATCGAGCCCGCCGGCGTCCTGACCGAATGGAACGCCATTGCCCGCGAGAACATGGCCAAGACCTCCGCCGGCGGCGCCTACGCCGGCCAGGCCGCCTCGATGGCGCGGGTCCTCGAATCGATGGATACCCCCCGGCGGTCGTCCGAGCGGATCGTCGTGGCCCGGAAGATCGTGAAGGCCGCGACCGCTCCGCACCCGGGCGCCCGCTACCCCGTCGGCCGCGGCGCCGGGACCATCCTGGGCGCCCGCCGGCTGCTGCCCGACCGCGCCTTCGACGCGGTCATCAGCCGCGTATTCTGCTGAGCGGGTGCGCCGGGTGGCCGTGCAGCGTCACGAGGGCGCGCCGCAGCACTTCGAGGGCAACGGGCTCACCGTGCCCACGACTTAGCTGCCTAGTTTCCTGATCCACTCGGGGCGGAGCGTCAGGGCCGCGAGCCTTGCGCGATCCAGGCGGCCAGCAGCGACACGTTCTGGGCGGGCCACGCCCCATCACACGGCATGTGACCAGCGCGCACCTGATCCAGGATCGCGTCCTGGTGGGCCACGACGTCGGTGAAAGACCACAAGTCGAACGCCCTGAGCATGGAGGTCCGGTCTTTGTCCCGGAACAGCGGGCGGATGTCCTTCTCGAAGCCGAGCGGCTGGGCTGACTCGTCCTGGTGATCGGTCACGATCCCTCCCGGGTTTCTCGCTGGGCGGATAGCAGGCAGGCTGATGGGCTGAGCCGCTACGGTGCGGCGGGTGGTGCGCCACGACGAGGCTCAGGCTGTCCCATCACCCTAGCCACAGCGCGCCGTACGTCCCAGGGCCAGTTCTGCTGCCCACCGCTGCATGGCACGCCGCGGCCGGGCGCGCCGCTAGCTCAGGGCGAACTGCTGGGCTGCGGTGCCGTTGCAGGTATAAATCTGCAGCACCGCCTGCCAGCCGCCTCAGACCTCCAGCTCCGCGGCCAGGTCATCATCCACGACGAGGACCACCTTGCCCCGCGTGTGCCCCTCGCTGACCTTGCGCTGCGCGCTGGCCGCGTCCTTCCAGTAGTACCTGCCCGACACCTCGACCGAGAGCTTGCTGTCGTCGAACCAGAGAGCCATCCGGATGAGGCGGCTGCCGCGTGGCCTGCCATCGTATTGCCGCCAGGTGACCCGTTGCGCGTCCGGATAATCGGCGCGCACGGGAGTCGCGATGATCGCCCCGTCCCGCGCCGCGCGGGCCGCGCCGTCCAGAGTGGGCCCGGCGCAGGCCAGCACCTTGGCCGGGCCGCCGCTGATCACGTCGCGGACGCGTTGGGGCCAGTCGGGCCTGGTGTGGTCGATGACCTCGATCGCCCCCAGCTGGTGCACGAATTCATGGTGCTGCGGGCTCGCCGTCGCGACGACGAATGCACCGAGCGCCCGCGCGATCCGCACCGCGAAGTGCCCCAGGCCGCCCGCGCCGGCCGTGATGAGCACGCGGTCGCCGGCGGCGACGTTCAGCTCATCGGTCAGGCCCTGCTCGGCGGTCAGGGCGTCGACGGGCACGGCGGCCGCGTCGGTGATCGACAGGCCCTGGGGAATCGGCGCCAGCTGCTCGACCGGGCACGTCACGTACTGGGCGTAACACCCGGTCAGGCCCGGATAGCCGTAGACCGGCGTGCCGTCGTCAAAACTGGCGAATTCGCCGGTACCACCCTCCACCAGGCCGGCGAACTCCCCGCCCGGGGTATAAGGAAGCGAACCCGTGTACCCGCCCTCCCGCAGGGAGGTGTCCCACGGGCCGACTCCCGCAGCCATGACCCGGATAAGAAGCTCGTCCTCGCCCGGCGCCGGAGTGGCCACCTCATCCACCTTCATGACATCTGGACCGCCGAATTCGTGCACTCTGATCGCCTGCATGGCCGCTCCCGTCCCTGGCTGGCCCCGAAGGCCCGTTTCTTCTCCCTGTACCCGGGGACCGGAACGTCTCCCCGTGATTCAGCGTGCGCTCCGCGAGCCGCGGTCGCATCCGCAACATGGTCAGGTCTCCGGTAACGAGGCGGGTGGGGACCGGGGGCCTCCGCTTGCCGGCCTAAAGTTCACCTGGACAGGTCGCGGGACGAGAGGGCAGGACATGACTGAGGCGCTGGTGCTGGGCGGCGGGGGTGTCGCCGGGATCGCGTGGATCACCGGGTTGCTGACGGGGCTGGCCGATGCCGGCCAGGACGTCACCGGGGCGGACGTGATCGTGGGCACGTCCGCGGGTTCGACTGTCGCGGCGCAGCTGGGCAGCGGGCTGAGCCTGCAGGAGTTGTACGCCCGGCAAGTCCAACCCGCACTGCAGGCCGCCGAGATCATGGCCGACGTGAACATGGAAAGCTTCGGTGCGGAGATCGCCGCCCTGCTGGAGACCGCCAGCACGCCCCCGGAGATGCGGCGCACGGTGGGCACGTTCGCGCTCGGCACTGCAACCGTGCCTGAGCCCGAACGGCGTGCGGTGATCGAGTCGCGGCTGCCATCACATCAGTGGCCGACCCGGGCGCTGAAGATCGTCGCGGTCGATGCCGAGAGCGGGGAGCCACGGGTGTTCGACAACACGTCCGGCGTCAGCCTGGTCGACGCCGTGGCGGCGAGCTGCGCCGTGCCGGGCGTGTGGCCGCCGGTGACGATCGACGGGCGGCGGTACATCGACGGCGGCGTCCGCTCCATCGAGAACGCCGACTACGCCGCCGGCGCGTCCCGGGTACTGATGATCGTGCCGCTGGGCCGCGTCGAACTGTTCCCGACCGAGAAGCCGCTGGCCCAGACCATCGATGAGCTGCGGGCCGAAGGCGCCGAGGTTGCGGTCATCGAGCCGGACGAGGCCTCGCTGGCGGCGATCGGGGCGAACCCGCTGGACCCGTCCACGCGTACGCCTGCCGCCGAGGCAGGGCGCGCGCAGGGACGAGCACTGCGGATCGACTGGAGCACGGCCTGAGTCCTGAGCGGGCGAAGGGACAACGGGCCCCGGCCGTTAGCGCCTCGTAGATTCCAACGAGTTCCTCGAATTCACCTGTGGTATCCGCCACGATGCTCGCCCGCTCCGCGCTCTGCTAAAACTCGAGCTGTGTCCAGTGGTCCACGATCTCGCGGGGCCCGAAGACGTCCAGGCGGTCCGCCGCACCCCGGTTGTTCAGCCATAGAAGCAGGTCAGAGCGGGTGCCGCGGACGGCAGTATCGGCCTTGAGGTGCCCGGGCACGGCCGGGGCAGGCGCGTCCAGATCGGTCCACCACTCGGTGGGCCCGTCGGTGGCGTGCAAATGAAGCGTGCCGCCCAACGCGCCGGCCGGCGCCCCGGACAGTAGCCCCGGCAGGAACTCGGTCATGAATTCCGCCACGCCTGCGGCGGCGACATCCCCGTCGACGGGGCGCGGGGCCGGTCCGCCGCCGGCGGAAGCGGCGTCTTCGGCGTCCCACCGATGGACGGCGACCTCGACGGCGAGCCGCCGCTTCCACCAGGCCACGCGATGGTCGCCCGTACCGGAGAAGGTCCAGGTCGCCGACTCCGGGTCGGCGGAGCCGAGGACATCAAGGGCCTCGTCCAGGCGGGCGAGATACCAGGCCGGCAGTTCACCGGGGTCGGCCGGGGGCGGAGGGAGCGTGGGCCGGCTGACGCGCTGCCGGGACGTGACGATCGCCGCCATCCACGCGAGGATGCCGCCCATGTGGCGGACCAGCTCGGCGGTATCCCATTTGGGGCAGTGCGGCACCGCCCGGTTCCAGTCTGGCTGGGCCGCGGCCAGGAGCGATCGGGCGTCCTGGTCGGCCGAATGCAGGAGTGCCTCTTCCATGGGTCTGAGTCTGGCACTTCAGCTGCTTGAGGCACAGGAGGCTTCCGGCGGGACAGCGGCAGCGGGGGCGCCCCGCGGGGCCCCCGCCAGCACGTGCACAAACGGCGACCGGAGGGATCAGCCGCCCTCGATCACCGGCGGCACGCAGCCGGACGGCAGGCCCCAGACGTTCTCATCCTCGGACCCCCACGCGCGCCGCATTCGCTCTTTCTCCGGCTGGCCCGTGCCGCCGCCGGCCATCGGCATCCCGCTGAGCATCCCTCGCCCTGATGAGTCACCGGATCCGGGGACAGCCGTACCGTCCGGGGTCACCACGAGGGAGCCAGTCGCCCCGGCACCGGGGACAGCACCGGGGACGGCGCTTGGCGCCACGAGGCCGGGCCCTTCCGGCACCAGGGTCGCTCCGCCAGTCAGGCCGCCGTCCAGGCCAGGGACCTGCGGCACGCCCGCTGCCCCGGCCTCACCCTGGACGCCGGGCAGCAACCCGGCCGGCGCCGGGGTCCCGGCCGCACCATCGCCGGACCGGCCCTGGTTGCTCCCGTCGCCGACATTGCCGCCGCCATTGGCGACGGCGCCGGCTCCGGGACCGGGCAGTCCCGGCACCATCGGCACCGGCGGCAGCGAAGAGGCTCCGCCGGCGTTGAGGCTTCCGGCCCCGGGCGTCCCCGATGCCGAAGCGGCCGCGGGCGGGGACGCCGGCGCCACACCGGGCGTGCTGCCCGGGACCGGGACGGCGCTCTGCAGGCTGTTCACGGGCGGGGCCGGGCTCGCGATCCGGCTGGCGCCCGATACCGGGGCGCCTGCACCGCCACCGGACAGCGCGGACCCGTCCGCACCCGGCGCGGGCCCGGTAGCGGCGGCGGGCAGCGCGGAGCCACCGCCGCCCGCATCGGAAGGGGACCCGGCGACCGCATCCGCCGCTGAGCCGCCGCCACCCGCAGCCGGCGTAGATCCGGCGCCACCCGCACCGGCCGCGGACCCGGTACGGCCCGTGCCCAGCGTGGCGCCGGCGCCACCGGCACCGCCCAGCACCAGGCCGCCGCTCCCGGCGGCAGTCCGGCTGGTCACCGGACCGACCGGCCCGGACCGGCCGGTGACGGGGCCGTTTGCGGTGCCGGTGGCCGGGCCGCCTGCGCTGGCGGCGCCCGCAGCGGCTTCATCCGTGCCGTTCGTGCCCGGGCCACCCCGGGTAGCTGAGGCCAGGACGGCCGGACCGCCGATCTCACCGGGCAGGGAGGAGTTGGCCGTCACCAGGTAGCCACTCAGGGCACTGAGGTACTTCTGCGCCTGGGCCTGCGCCGCGGCGCCGGCGCCGGTGAGCAGAGCGTCCAGGCCGGCGGCCGCGGCGCCGCCCGCAGTCCCGGCCATCGCGCCACCTGCGCCGGCGATGACGCCGCCGATGACGCCGCCTGCGGCCGCACCGGTCGCCAGCGCGGACCCGGTACCTGGGGTCTGGAGCCGCTGGAAAGCAGGCAGCACGTCGGTCCCCAGCCAGGTCAGCGCCGAGCCGGTCTGGGCCGCCTGAGCGGCCAGCACCGAGGTCTGGTCGTAAAGTTGCTGAAGCCTGGCCATCGCGGCCTGCGCCGCCGTTCCGGTCCAGCTCTGGGCCAGCGTCTGCGCGTATCCAGTCAGGTGGCCGGCCATGGTGTCAGCGGTCCGGCCGAGGGCGGTGTGCGCCGTCCCGGCCTCGGCCACCGCCCCGGAATCCAGGCGGTGCAGGATGCTCATGATCTGGGCCGCGGTCATCCCGGCCGCATCGAACGGCTGCACATCGTTCGACTTGACCGGGTACGGCCCGGCGGCCGGGGCGGCTCCGGCCAGGCGGCCGGACGACGTGGCCGCCGTGCCGCCGGCGAACGCGTTTCCCGCCGCAGCCGACGATGCCGCCGGCGAACCGTCCAGGACCGCGGCCACGCCGTGCACCGCCTGCGTGCTGTCCGACTCGGCCGCATCGTAGGTCGCCGCCGAATCGGATAGGTTGCCCGCGAAGGCCTGGTGACCGTCTCCCACCTGCTCGCTGGCGCTGAGGCAGCCGATATGGGCGTTGATCGCGTTGCCACTGAACGCGTCGCCGGTCGGCCACCCTTGCAGGGAGCCGACGCCGGCGCCGGCCGCCCGCACGCGGCTCACCGCGGAGTCGAGCGTCGCGAGCTCGGACCGCATTCTGCCCGCCACGCTGCGCAGTACGTCGCGGGCGACGGTGATCCGGCCGCCGCCACCCGGCTGCGGCGCGGTCCACGGCGGGGCCGCGGACACCGTCTCCGGCTGACCCGAAATTCGCGGGACCGGCCCTGCGGCCCCGGCCGGATCACCCGCCGCCGCGACCCGGTCCCCCACCGCGGTGAAGTTGCCGGTCACCCCATCACCCAAGCCGGCCAGGACGTTCTCCAGGCCCGGGACTGCACCACCGTTCACGATCTACCTCCCCTGCTGGCCCCGCGGCACGGCCGGCCACGCCCGCGGCCGGTCCCCGCCCCGCTGGCGATCATGCGATCAGCCGCTCCAGAGTGCGGTGTTACGCGACTCGGCGTTCATGTAGTTGGAGTTGGCGGTGCCGATCACGGCACCCAACTGGCTCAGGACCTGCGCCATGTTCGCCATTGCCGCGTTCCACTGGGCCTGGGCCTGGTAGTAGGCCTGCTGCGCCGAGCCGTCCCAGCGCGACAGGGAGGACCGCAGCTGAGACTCCAGCGACGACACCTCGGACTGCAGCGACGAGTAGGTCCGCTGGAAGTCGGCCTCCCCCTGCTCGAGGGTGCCGAACACCGCCATCGTGTATTCGCTCATCTGCTTGCCCTTTATCCGTTCAGCAGGCCAGCGACCCGGGTCACCTGGCTGGTGTTGGTCTCTTCCGTGGTCTGGTAGGTGCCGTGCGTGGAGACGAGCTTTTCCTGGATCGACTGCAGCGCATTGAGCACCTTCGCGAAGTCGGCGGTGAACGCCTCGTAGGTGTTGGAAAACGCGGTCGCGGCCTGTCCCTGCCAGCCGCCCTGCAGCTGGCTCGCGTAGCCGTTCATGCTCGACTGCAAGCCCTGGATAACCGAGACCGCCTGCTCGACCTGATTGGACGCCGTGGCCATGGCTGCCCGGTCAACGGCAGATTCGCCCGCTGCCATCTGAGCCACCTCACTTCCCCGCCGGCCCATTCCGTATCCCGTTTATCGGCAGCCGAAATTAGCCGTACATACTGCGCCAGATCGGCCTCCTGCGAGGCGGCCAGCTCATGTTCCCCGCTTACTGAAAGGGAACGGAGCCACCCGGGCACCGGTTCATTCCGGGAAAAAAATTTCCCTCGCCGGACAATGGGAGTCCCACGGCCAGGCCCGTTTAGGATCTTCATGAATTTCCCGGTGAACCGCGCCAATTCCGCGGCCGTGATCCCGGTATGAACGGGACGTGACGAAAGGTAGCGCGATGGCGGACGGGTTCTCGGTCGACCGGACCGCGCTGAACGAGACGGCGCAGGGGATCAACAGCACCATCGGGGCCCTCAAGGGCGTCGGCATCGACGAGACCGCCGAGGTGGGACGCGGCTTCTCCGGGCTCACCCTGTCGGGCCTGCAGGCCGGTGACGCCGGGCTGGCAGAAGCGTTCGGGAACTTCTGCGATCGCTGGTCCTGGGGCGTGCGGACGCTGGTCCAGGACGGCAACCAGTTCGCCGTGCGGCTGGGCATCTCGGCGGGCGTCTACGCCGACACCGAGAACTACCTGGTCGGCGTGGCCAAGAACGTCACGGTCGCGCTGGCCGGCGACGCGCAGATGACCGATCAGCAGGCGGCTCAGGCGTCGTGGTCACAAGACGCAGCCCAGGTCACCGGGGCGCAGACGCCCGGGGGCGGCACCAGCTGGTCGCAGGCCGGCAGCGAGGCAGCACAGCAGTGGAAGGCCGTGGGACGCACTGCGGCCGACGGGCCGGACGGCATTGTCCGCACGGCAGCCGGCCTGACCGGGAACATGGCGCAGCTCAACCAGGAAGAAAATCAGCTTTTCGGGCCGCCGCCGTCGGGCAGCCCCTCCGGTGGGGCGGGGTGAGCCGCGGTGGGGAATCCGTTCGGGTCGTTGTGGAACGACGCCAAGCAGGCCGTGGGCGCGGGCATCAGCGACGGTGCGCATGCGCTCGGCGACGGCCTGAACGCGGTCGGGCTGCGCGGCGCCGCGCAGGCCGTTGACACGCTCGGCGACAAGGCCGGCTACGACCTGGGCGCCGACGTGCCGGAACTGCAGCTCGGTCAGACCTCTGACCCGGCCGAGCTCGTGCATGGCGACCCGGCGGCGATCCGGTCGTCGGCCAGCCAGCTGCGTACGTTCTCGTCCGCCTTCGGGGAGACGGCCAACGGCCTACGGGGGCTGGACACCGCGCACTGGACCGGCTCGGCGGCCGACGCGTTCCGGGCGAAGTTCGCGCCGCAGCCGGCCAAGTGGCAGGATGCGTCGTCGGCGAACGGAACCACGTCCGGGGCGCTGGAGTCGTACGCGGGGGCGGTGGAGGCGGCCCAGAACGGGGCCCGGCAGGCCATCGACCTCTACGCGCAAGGCGAGCAGGCCACCGCGGCGGCCCAGGCCGCCTACAACCAGCAGGTCGCCGCCTACAACAGTGCGGCGCAGGCCTACAACGCGCAGCTCGCTGGCGGGCAGAACCCGGGTACGCCGCCAACTGAGCCGGGCCCGTTCACCGACCCAGGCGAGGCGATGCGGCAGCAGGCCCAGCAGATCCTCAGCGAGGCCCGGTCGTCCCGGGACACCGCGGCAGCGTCCGCCGCCGCGGCGATCAGGCCGGCCACTGACCTGGCCCCGGCCGAACCATCTTTCCTGTCCCAGCTGGGCGACGACCTCTCGGACACGCTGCAGGTGAGCAGCCTGGCGTCGGTCTCCTTTACCGGCGGAGTGGTGGACGGGGCCGCCGGCTTCGTCAAGTTCGCCCGGTCTGTCGACCCCCAGGATCCCTGGAACATCGAGCACCCGGCCGAATACGCCGCGGGGCTGTCCGGTACCGCCGCGGGGCTGGCCAGCGACGCGATCAACCCGGAGGGCCTGGTGAAGGGCCTGGTGGGCACGGGGTGGGGCAGCGACCCGTTCCAGGCGGCCGGCCGGCTCGTGCCCAACATCGCGCTGGCCGTCGGCACCGACGGGGCCGGCACGGCCGCGGACGCGGGCAGCGTCGCCGAGAGTGCTGCGGTGGCGTCCGGGGAGAGCGCCCTGGCGGACGCGGGCAGCGCAGCCGGCCGTGCGGCGACGGGATCCGGGGAGGACGCCGCCGCCCGCGCCTTGGCTCAGGCCACTCGGGATCCGGGCCTGGCGGCGGTGCCGAAGGACGACGTTCCGACCGTGAACGACCCGATCGACGTCGTTACCGGCGACGTGATCCTGGCCCAGACCGACGTCGCGCTGCCAGGGATGCTGCCGCTGGTGGTCGAACGGCTGCACCGGTCCTCTTGGCGGGCGGGGCGCTGGTTCGGCCGATCCTGGGTGTCGACCTTCGACCAGCGCCTGCAGGTCGACGGCCGCCGGGTGATCGGCGCGTTCGCCGACGGGCGGGTACTGGTCTGGCCCCGGCCGGAGGACAGCGGCCCGGCCGGCGATGAGGCGGGCGGCCCACCGGGCGGCCCGGCGCTGCCAGTGGCGGGGGCACCGTGGCCGCTGCGCCGTCAGCCGGACGGAGGCTGGACGGTGAGCGACCCGCGGCGCGGTCTGACCTGGCGGTTCGGCCGTCACTCGGGCTACTTCTGCTCCTCCGAGGGGCACGGTGAGCTGCCGCTGGTGGCGGTGCACGACCGGGCCGGGCACGAGATCACGTTCGGCTACGACGAGACTGGGGCGCCAGCCTGGATCCGTCACTCGGGCGGCTATCACGTCCGGGTGACGGTAGCCGCCGGCCGGGTGACCGGCCTGGCCGCCGGGAAGGCCGACGGCGCGCAGCTCCTGCGGTACAGCTACGACGAGGACGGCAACCTGGCCGGCGTGATCAACTCCTCCCGCCAGCCGCTGCTGTTCCGCTACGACGAGGCGAGCCGGCTGACCGGGTGGCGTGACCGCAACAGCTATGGCTACGGCTATAACTACGACGATCAGGGCCGCTGCGTACGCGGCGACGGCCCGGGCGGTGTCCTGTCCGGCACCATGCACTACGACCCGCAGGCACAGGTCACCACGTCCACCGACGCGGCGGGAGCGGTCACCACCTACCAGCTGCGCGGAGCCTACGTAGTGACGATGACCGATCCGCTGGGCCACGTGTCCCGGTGGGAACACGACGAGCGCGGTCAGCTCACCGAGCGCACCGACCCGCTGGGACGCGTCACCCGGTATACCTTTGACGCCCGCGGCAACCTGACCACGATCGCCCGTCCGGACGGCAGCCAAGCGCAAGCGGAGTACGACGAGCGGGATCTGCCGGTCAGGCTCGCCGAACCCGGCGGGCACGTCTGGCTGCAGGAGTATGACGCACGCGGTAACCGGACGCAGGTAACCGCTCCGGACGGCGCCGTCACGCGCTTCTGCTACGACGACCACGGGCACCTGGCCAGCATCACCGACCCGGCCGGCGCCGTCACCCTGGTGGCGTGCGACGCCGTCGGCCTGCCCGTGCGGGTGACCGGCGCGAACGGTGCCGTCACCAGCCTCGAGCGCGATCCGCTGGGCCGGGTCACCCGGATCACCAGGCCCGGCGGCGGGATCATCGAGCTGACCTGGACGCCGGAGGGGCAGCCGGCGTCCCGATCGCTGCCCGACGGCACCGCGGAGTTCTGGGATTACGACGCGGAAGGAAACCTGACCCGCCACCTCAGCCCGGCCGGCGCCCTGACCCGCTATGAGTACGGGCCCTTCGACCAGCTTGTGGCCAGGACCACGGCGGACGGCTCCCGCTTCCAGATCGGCTACGATCACGCGCTGCGGATGACCAGCGTGCGCCGCGCCGGCCTCACCTGGAGCTACGACTACGACCTGGCGGGCCGGCTGGTCGCCGAGACGGACTTCAACGGTGCCACGACCAGCTACGAGCACGACGCGGGCGGGCAGCTCATCGGCCAGGTCAACGCCTGCGGCCAGCGCATCGCCTTCTGTCATGATCAGCTCGGGAATGTGGCCGAACGGACCAGTGGCCGGGCGACCACGACGTTCGGCTACGACTTGGCCGGGCGCCTGGTCTACGCCCGCAATCCCGGGGCCGAGCTCTGGCTCGAGCGCGACCCTCTCGGCCGGATCATCGCGGAGACCTGCAACGGCCGCACGGTGACCTCTGAGTACGACGCGGCTGGGCGGCGGCGCCGCCGGGTGACGCCGTTCGGCGGGGTCACTGACTGGGACTACGACCAGGCTGGGCAGCTGATGGCGGTGACCGCGGGCGGGCATCAGATCCAGTTCGATTACGACGAAGCGGGGCAGGAGATCCGCCGGGAGCTGCCCGGCGGCCTGGTGCTGGCCCAGGACTGGGACCAGCGGGGCCGGCTCACCGCCCAGAGCCTGACCGCCTGGGGTCAGGAGCAGGCGGCCCTGCCGGAGGGGCCGATGGCTGTCGGGCCGGCGGCGGCCGGGGGCCCCATGGCCGGGGGGCCCATGGCCAGGGGGCCCATGACCAGGGGGCCCATGACCGGAGGGCAGCCGGTCACCGGGGGGCGGGTGCTCCAGCGCCGCGCCTACGCCTACAACGGCGACGGTCTGGTCACCGGCATCGACGACCTGCTGGCCGGGGCCCGCAGAATCGGTCTCGACCGCAGCGGCCGGGTTACCGCGGTGATCGGCCCGGATTGGGCCGAGCGGTACACCTACGACCCGGCCGGGAACCTGTCCGCGGCCAGCTGGCCCGCTCCGCTCGGCGCCGAGCTGGCCCAGCCAGGACTACGGGGAGCATTCTCAGTCGTATGCACTGAAAATGCTCCCGGTAGTCCCGCTGGGCTGGGCCGCGGTGCGCAGGGCCCACGGCAGGTCACCGGGACGCTGATCACCCGGGCCGGGAACGTCCGTTACCGCCACGACCGCCAGGGCCGGGTCGTCCAGCGGCAGGTGACCCGGATCTCCCGGGAGCCAGCCGTCTGGCAGTACGAGTGGGACGCGGGCAGCAGGCTGACCGCCGTCACCACCCCGGATCACATCACTTGGCGCTACCGCTACGACCCGTTCGGGCGCCGCATCGCCAAGCAGCGGCTCACTGGAGACGGCAGTATCGCCGAGCAGACCGACTTCATCTGGGACGGCCCGGTGCTGGCCGAGCAGGCCACGCCGGCCGCCCAGCCCGGCCAGTACGAGGTCGTGACCTGGGACTACCGCCCCGGCAGCTTTACCGCGCTGACCCAGGCCGAGCACACGTCCGCCGGCGAGCCGGGCGATCTGGGTGAAGCATCACAGGAGCAGATCGACCAGCGGTTCTACGCGATCGTCGCCGACCTCGTCGGTACCCCGGCCGAACTGGTCGCTCCCGACGGGACACTGGCCGGGCGGCAGCAGCACACCCTCTGGGGCACCACGATCTGGCGCCCCGACGGAGCCCAGACCCCGCTGCGGTTCCCCGGCCAGTACGCCGACCCGGAAACCGGCCTGCACTACAACCAGCACCGTTACTACGATCCGGTAGCGGGAAGCTACCTGACGCCCGACCCTCTCGGCCTAGCCGCAGCGCCCAACCCGCACGCCTACGTCCCCAACCCCCAGGTACTTGCCGACCCGCTGGGGCTCTCGCCCTACGCCGACCAGCCCGCTCTACCCGCCGGGTCCCCGGGCAATGTCGTACCCAATGAGCTTGACCCACATGAGGTTGCCCAGGCGCAAAGCATCGTGGACTTTCAGGGTGGAACGTTCGTCGGTAATACCGTCAAGAGCGCACCCGGTATCGACGGCTATCTGAGCGGGGAACCAGTGAGCCTGAAAACCTATTCGGGGTCTTCTCCCGGCGGCGTTCTCAGGTGGGCGACAGAAGCTCAGAAAAGCGCGGCCAATGCAGGGTATTCCGGTGTCACTCTGTATATCGACGCACCTAGAGTAGCTACCTCTAGGTTGCTCGACTTTATTCCGAACGGCCGACTCGGGACTATGACCAGGCAGGGCATCGTCAAGTCGATATACGTGCATACCGCAGGTGGATGGGTGGTCATTCCATGATGAGCCATGGCTGTTGAAGTAGGCGTTGTCTGCCCCGAGCCGCCAGACCCGGAGCAAGTTGCCCGCCTGGTTGGGCCACTCCTCAGCATGATTCTGCGGTCCGGGCTCGTGCACGCCCTCTGCGATGAGCGTAAGGATGCCTGGGTTATTCACTGGGACAGTGTCTCTGCCGTGGTGGTTCAGCTGCCGCCCGGCGACCATGAGTTCGCTGACAGCTGGTTCCTTAGCGTGGCGCCAGGTGAGCGTGCCATCGATCTCTCGTTTCTCCTGGCTGTGGTAACAGCAGCCGCAGCGGCAATCGCTGTAGATGGCCGGGTCCTGGATGAATCATCGCTGATCGGCGGCGGAACTATCGGCGGCGGTGAGTTGCTGGTGCGGGCAACTGGCGGGCCGGAGCGGTCCGTCGCTGACGCCTTGACCGCACTTGGCAGCCACGTCTGGAACGAATAGACCTCAGGACGCTTCCCACCGTCTGCCGCTGTCACCACCAGCGAGAAGGCTGCCTTCCCACCAGAGTTGTCGAGGCGTGAGCTTAGCCCACTGACATCGTGGCCGCGCTGGGGTTGAGGGCGGGGCCGGAGGGGAGGAGGTCTAGGAGGGCGGCGGGCAGGACGGTGGCCTGGGTCTGCAGGTTGTAACCGAGGACCGCGGCGACGCTCTGCGACGAGAGGGCGTAGCGGGTGGCGCCGGTCACCAGGAAGTACGAAGTGACTCCGGAGACGGTGTTACCTGGCGCGGCGCCGGCCAGGGCGCCTTGCGCGGGCGGCAGCCACACCTGGCTCACCGAGAGCGCCGAGGTGGCTCCCGTTGGGGTGGCCCCGGCCGGGACGGTGCCACCGGTGATGATCTGCCTCCGCAGGCCAGGCCCGTAGCTGACGCACAGCACCAAGGTGACTGGGGCCAGCGCCGGCACGGTAGCCGGCAGGCCGTCGCCCGGGACAGCGGTGCCGGACAGGTCGCCGGTCGCCATCGAAGGGGAGATCGGGCGCTGGGCCGGCGCGCCCGGTTCCCGCTCCAGCAACTGGGCCTGGGTCGCGGAGATCTGCGCCAGCCTCCCGCTGGCCAGCAGCACGTAGTACTGGGCCGCCGCGCCGCCGCCGGCGGCCTGGCCATACACCTGGCCGGCCGGGGCAGGGGTGCCGCCCGGGCCGGCCACCGTGGTGCCCTGGCCCTGGATCTGGGGGGCGGCGAAGTCCGGGCCCTGCGGCAGCGCGTCGAGCCAGGCCAGCGGGACCGTCTGCACCTGCGTCGCAGGGAACAGCGTCTGCGCGACCTGCGGCTGGATGAGCAGCCGCTGGCCGTTCCACAGCACCCAGTCACCGCCCTGGCTCGTGCTGACCAGGGCTGCGGATGCCCCGCCGAGCGCGGTGCCGCCCACGGAGCGGCCGCCGACCAGCGTGGTGGCCCCCGAAGCCGCGCACACCGACCAGGGGCCTGCCACCAGGTCGCTGGCAGCCGGGAGATCCTGCGGCAGTCCCGCGACGCCGATCGTCGGCCCGATTTCGTAGTGCGACAGCGACGCCTGGCTGACAGTTACCCGGTGCACCTGGGCCGAGTCCAGGGCCAGCAGAGCGGACGCTTCGTTGAGCGCCGGGCACAGCTTCCCGCTGTCGCAGGGGACGTACGCGGTGGCACTGGCGGAGTCGATCACCAGCGTGCCCGCCCGGGTCAGCCCGGTCGCGCTGCCCGGGGTGATCAGGCCGAGCACGCCGAATACACCGACGGCGATCGCCCCGACCAGCAGGCTGGAGATGGTGCCGAGGTTAAGGCGGCGCAGCGGCTGGTTCGGCGAGTCCGGCTCCCCGCAGATCAGGGCCAGCGCCGACCGCTGGGTCATCAGGCGATGCGCCTGCAGCAGGTCCTTGCGGTTCTGCACGGTCTCACTTCCCTAGCCCGTGCAGGTAACCGAATATCCCGGCCACGCCGAGGGCCAGCGGGACCAGGCTGATGATCAGGACCGTGTCGCAGATGTCCGCCGCGCGGCCCCAGAACGGCGACGGCCGGTGCGCCGGCAGCCAGACGCCGGCGCCTACCACGACCACGGTGGCCGCGACGAGCGCCAGCAGGTCCGGGGCAGCGGAATGCATCGAGAGGCCGGCCAGTGCCACCGCCAGCCAGGCAAGAATGCCGTATCCGGGAAGCATCAGCCACAGCCGGTGGGCCCGCCCCCGGAACACCCGGGACCGCAGCAGCAGGACGCAGGCCAGCACGGCACACAGCACGGGGGCCAGCCCGGTGCGGCCCAGCGCCAGCACGATCCCCGCGCCGACGCCCAGCAGCCCGAGGCCGGATACCGCGCCGGCCGCGAACCGGTCCGCGGCCAGCGCCCGGCTCCGCACGTCCGCGCTCGTACCGGCCAGGAACGCGTCATCGTGCAGGTCATCCGGGCTGGCCGGGACGGCCGGCAGCGGGAGCCGGGCCAGCCGGAACGAAACAGCCGGGATGAGCGGCGTCAGCGCCAGGGCCGGGGTGACCACCAGCCCGGCGGCACCGGCGGGAGCCAGCCCGGGCCATAGGCAGGCCAGCGCGGCGCCGGCGGTACCGAATGCGGCGGCGACCGCGGCGCCCAAGAACACCGCCGTGCCGTGGGCGATCGCCGTGGCGGCGATCAGCGCGGCGGTCAGCACGAGGGCGAAGCCGGCCAGCATGGCCAGCGCGCTGAGGTGGGTGAGCGGCATCGTCCGCAGCGGTGCGAGGACCCCTGCGGCAAACGCGTAGGGCAGCGCCGCGTAGCCGAGGACCGCTCCGGCGCCCGCGTCACCGGCGGCCCGGGACAGCGCGGCGCCGGCCGCGAGCAGCAGCACCGCCAGCAGCCCGGCGGCCAGCGCGGTCATCGGCCACGGTGGACCGGACCGGAACAGGACCACCAGCCCGGCCGCCAGGGCGGCCGCCCCCGCGCCGAGCGCCACCCGGCGCCCGTCGCGGGCCGTGTCCCACTGGCCGGGACCGTCGTGCACCCCGGCGATCTCGTCGGCAATGTCGTCGGAAGCGGCGGCCGGCAGCGCGGACGGCCAGGGCCGCAGGTACAGCAGCTCACCGTCGGCCACCCCCGCCTCAGCCGGCGTGGCCGGTGGCTCGAACGGCGGCTCGCCCAGCCGCTGCAGCGACCAGCCTTCTGGCGCCCCGTCCATCGCCGCCTCGTCCAGCCCGGCGAAGCGCGCGATCCCCGGGAACAGCTGAGCGAACGGCACGTCCCCGGGAAGGGCCAGGTCAACCCCCTTGCGCGGGCCGACCACGGTAACCCGGCAGATGTCCGTGGCCGCGTCTGGGCTCATGATGTCTCCCCGCCTCTTCTGCAGATTTGAACGGAACCGGCCCCGCAGACGGTTCATTAGGAGATGAGGGGAAGGGCCAGCATGCCGAAGACCGTCGCGGCGAACGACACGCGCGCCGCCGCTCCGCAGGTCCCGCAGGGCGAGATCCGGCTGGAGTCTCCGCCTGAGCTGCCGGAGGTGACCTCGGACGGCCTCGCCCAGGCCCTCATGTACCTGCCGATGGGGGCGATGGCGATCGGCATGGTCGCCGTCATCGCCGGCGGTGGCTCCAGCCCTGTCCTGTACATCGGCAGCGGCGCTATGGCCGTGGGCATGGCCGGGATGATGTTCGGCCAGATGATCCGGGGCCGGGGCGACCGGAAGGTGAAGCTCAACGGGCAGCGGCGGGACTACCTGCGTTACCTGGGCCAGATCCGGCGCAAGGCCCGCCTGGCGGCCGGGGAGCAACGGCGGGCCATGGAGTACAGCGGGCCCGCACCGCGATCGCTGTCATCGCTGGTCGCGGCGGGCAGTGACCGGATCTGGCAGCGGTCCCCCGCCGACGCCGGCTTCGGCTGCGTCCGGTTCGCCACCGGCACACAGGCCGCGAGCGTCCGGCTGGTCCCGCCGGACACCAAGCCGGTGGAGGACCTGGACCCGCTGTGCGCCGGGGCGCTGCGCCGCTTCATCCGGGCCCAGGGCCAGGTGCCCGGGCTGCCGGTGGAGGTGTCCCTCAGGTCGGTCACCAGGATCGTGCCCACCGGCGAACCGGGCGCCGTCCGGGCCCTGGTGCGGTCACTGGTCGCCCAGGCCGCGGTGATGCACTCCCCCGCCGACCTCCGTATCAGCGTGTGCGCATCGGCAGAACGGATCCACTACTGGGAGTGGATCAAGTGGCTGCCGCACAACATGCACCCTACCGAGCAGGACGCGGCCGGGCCGGTGCGGCTGATGGCCCCCTCGCTCGGCGCCCTGGAGCCCATGCTGGAGCTGCACGACCGGCCCCGGTTCACGCCCGGCAGCGCCCGTACGGCGCCCGGCTCGGTGCCGCTGCACCTCGTGCTGGCCGACGGCGCGGCCCGGGAGACCGGCACCGGCCTGGAGGACATAGCGGGCGTGGTCGTCATCGATCTCACAGCGGCGGCCGGGGCGGGCCCGGGGGCGGCGGGCCCGGCCACGCTTCGGCTCAGGGTGACCCCCGGCGAGGTGTACCAGCTCCCCAGGGCCGGGACCACCGAGGCACTCATCGGCGTCCCTGACGCGCTAACGCTCACCGAGGCCGAAGCGCTGGCCCGGCAGCTCGCCCCGCTGCGGCCCGCGGCGCCGGGGGGCCTGGCCGAAGATGCGCTCGCGCTCAACACCACGCTCACCGCGCTGCTCGGCATCGACGGCCTGCGCACGCTGGACGTGGCCGCCCTGCGGCAGGCCCGGGCGCCGCGGGACCGGCTGCGGGTGCCGATCGGCAACGGCGCCGACGGCCGCCCGGTGGAACTCGACATCAAGGAGTCGGCGCAAGGCGGCATGGGCCCACATGGCCTGGTCGTCGGCGCGACCGGATCCGGCAAGTCCG